>Ga0164243_10003062_pt1 | contig 27010 bp, 19 predicted proteins | sample OricompcompostOP_FD_108781 | JGI IMG/M metagenome (GOLD analysis project Ga0164243, IMG submission 108781) | Organic Plus compost microbial communities from Emeryville, California, USA - Original compost - Organic plus compost (OP) | ecosystem: Engineered > Solid waste > Mixed feedstock >...
AGGGCCAGCAGAGTCCGCAGAGCCCGCAGGGGCAGCAGAGTCCGCAGCGGGATGTCTCGCCGTGGTTCCGTGCACACCAGGCACCGGCCGTTCCGGAGGAGAACCCCGCGCAGGCCCGGTCCCAACCGCCCGCGTACGGGCAGCAGTTCGCCCAGGGGCACGGCTACGCCGAACCGGTCGCGCCGTACGCCGAACCGGCCGCGCCGTATGCCGAGCCCGCGGCGTACACCGAGCCGGCGTACGGCGAGCCCGCGGCGTACGACGAGACCGCGTACGGCCCGTCCGCGTACGGGAGTTGGGGCGGCGGGGAACACGGCGGTGCGCCGTACGACGTGCTGGAGGCGCCGGGCGCGGACGCCGGTGCCACGGCGGCGCTGCCCGCGTACCCAGGGGATGTCGCGGACCCGCCCGCGAGCGTCGGCGAAGACGCCGAGGAGCGCGAGGAGACCGAGGACTCCGAGGAGCGTGCCGGGAGCACGGCGGGCGAGCGGAGCGGCGGGCGGGCCGAGCGGCGCCGCGCGGCGGCCCGTGCCAGGAGCGGCCGCGGCGGCCGGGGCAGCCACGGAAGGGGACGCGGCCGCGGCGCCCCGCAGCCCGAGGAGCCGGCACGGGCGCCCGCGAGCCGGCTGGAGGCGCTGCGGGCCAAGCGCGCCCGTAAGGACGGACCGGCGATCGTCGCCAGCCGCTTCCTCGGCGAAGTCCTCATAACGCTCGGGGTGTTGATGCTGCTGTTCGTCGTCTACCAGCTGTGGTGGACGAACGTGATAGCCGGCGGCCAGGCGGGCGGCGCCACCCGGAACCTGGAGGACCAGTGGCGGCACGGCGGCCAGGGCGGGCACGGCAGGACGGACCCGGAGCGCGATCCCGGAGGGTTCGCCCCGGGCAAGGGCTTCGCGATCCTGTGGCTGCCGAAGCTGGACGTCAAGGCGCCCATCGCACAAGGGGTTTCGAAGCCGCAGGTGCTCGACAAGGGCATGGTGGGGCACTACGACAGCAAGCCGTTCAAGACGGCGATGCCGTGGGACAAGCACGGCAACTTCGCGCTGGCGGGGCATCGCAACACCCACGGCGAGCCGTTCCGGTACGTCAACCGGCTGGTCGCGGGCGACGAGATCGTCGTCGAGACGGCGACCAAGTACTACACGTACAAGATGGCCAACCGGCTGCCTTCCACAAGTCCCGGCAACACGGGGGTGATTCGGCCGGTGCCGGTGGGTTCCGGTTTCCGCCGGGCGGGCCGCTACATCACGCTGACTACGTGCACGCCCGAGTTCACGTCGAAGTACCGTCTGATCGTCTGGGGCAAAATGGTCGACGAGCGGCCGCGCAGCGAGGGCAAGCCGGACGCCCTTCTCAAGTAGCGGCGGGCCGCGGGGGATTGAGCGGGCAGAGCGGACACGCGGAGACGCAGGGACGCGGATACGAGCGGCTGACAGGGGCGGGGTTGCGCGGTGGCACAGAGCGAGCACGACGGGGGCGCTCCGGAGGGCGCCGGAGGTTCCGGACGGCGGGGACCGGCCCGGCCGGAGAGAGCACAGTCGGAGAGAGCACAGCCGGCGGATGCGGCGACGGAGGAGACGCCGTCGGGTGAAAAGCCCTCGGGTGAAACCCCGTCGGGGGATGCCTCGTACGGGGAGGAGCAGTCGGAGCCCCAACTCCCGGCGCAGCGTGAGGAATTGACCGCCGGGTCGGCGGAGCGCACCGCTCGACGACGTACGCACCGGGCCGGCCGCCGTCCGCGCACCCGGCGGGCCCGCGTCGCCGCGGCCATCGGAGTCACCGGCGAATTGATGATCACGCTGGGTGTGGTGCTGGCCCTGTTCCTCGTCTACTCGCTGTGGTGGACCAACGTGCTGGCCGAGCGCGACGCTCAGCGGGCCGGCCACAAGGTGCGGCAGAGCTGGCTGCGCAGCCGTACGCCCGGTCACCTCGACACGAAGGACGGGATCGGCTTCCTGCATGTGCCGTCGATGTCGCACGGCGAGGTGCTGGTCAAGAAGGGCACCGACCGCAAGGAGCTGAACGAGGGCATCGCCGGCTACTACACCAAGCCGGTCAAGTCGGCGATGCCGCACGACCTTTCGGGCAACTTCGCACTGGCCGCGCACCGGGACGGGCACGGCGCGAAGTTCCACGACATCGACAAGATCAAGAAGGGCGACCCGATCGTCTTCGAGACCAGGAACACCTGGTACGTCTACAAGGTCTTCCGGATCCTGCCGAGCACGTCCAAGTACAACGTCGGCGTGCTCAAGGACGTACCGAAGGGCTCCGGGCGGAAGAAGGCCGGGCGCTACATCACGCTCACCACGTGCACGCCCGTCTTCACCTCCACCTACCGCTACGTCGTGTGGGGCGAGTTGGAGCGTACGGAGAGCGTGAACGCCAAGCGGACGCCGCCCAGGGAACTGCGCTGACCGGTCGCGGCGCCGCCGCCCGCACCGCACTCCCGACAGCCCGGACCTCGACGGCCCGTACCCGACGACCGGGCACGGCCTGGCCCAGGACCGCCCGCTCGCACGACGACGGCCGGGCCCTCGCCACTGTCAAGTGACCCGGGCCCGGCCGACGTTCGTGCCGGCCTCGTCCGTGCCGTCAGTCGTCGCGGCCGAGGGCGCCGCCGAACGGCCAGCCGGGGCCGCCGCCCTGGTCTCCGCCGCCTTGGTCTCCGCCGCCGTTGTCGCCCGGCTTACCGGGCCTGGCGATGATGGTGACCTTGTCGCCCTTCTTGCCGACGGTGCCGGCCGGCGGGGTGGTGGAGATGACGGTGGTGTTGTTGTCGTCGCCACCGCCTTGCACGTCGCCCACCGTGAAGCCGGCGCCCTCCAGCTCCTTCTTGGCGTCGGCCACCAGCTTGTCGTGCACGTCCGGCACGGTGGCCTGGTCGTCGCCCTTCGCGACGGTCAACGTCACCTGCGTGCCCGCGGGCTTGCGGGAGTCGGCCGGCGGGTCCTGCGCGACCACCGTGTCCGCCGGCTTGGACTTGTCGTCCTTGTCCTTGCGGGCCACCTGGAAGCCGGCGTCCTCCAGCTTCTTCTTCGCCTCGTCGAACTTCAGGTCCGTCACCTTCGGTACCGCCTTGGTGGCCTTCTTGGCGACGGTCAGTGTGACCGTGGAGCCCTTCTGCGCCTGGGAGTTGCCGCCCGGCTTCTGGTCGAGCACCGTGCCCGGGTCGGCGTCCGACTCCCGGAACGTCTTCGCGACCTTGAAGCCCTTCGCCTTCAACTGCTGGGCCGCATCCGGGTACGCGGAGTCCCGTACGTCCGGCACGGTCACCGGAGCCGGGCCCTTGGACATGACCAGCTTCACCGTGGAGCCGGACGGGATCGTCGCGCCCTCGCGCGGACTGGTGCTGCAGACCGTGTCCTTCTGCTCCTTGCAGTACTTCGAACCGTGCTTCGTGACCTTGAAGTTGTTGTTCTTCGCGGCGACCTTCGCGTCCTCGTACGTGCCCCCGACGAGGTTGCTCGGCACGGTCACCGAGTCGTTCTCGCCGCTCAGCACCTCCTTGCCGATCAGCACCGCGCCGACCAGCACCAGCACACCGGCCAGCGCCAGCAGCGACATCGACAGCGCGCTCCTGCGCGGCCTGCCGTTCGAGTCGCCGTAGAAGCCGCCGTCGTCCCTGCCGTCCACGGGCGGCAGCATCGACGTCTGCCCGCCGTTCTGCGCCCGCATCGCCGTCGTCGGCTGGTCGTCCGGATACGCGAAGCCGCCCGCGCCCATCGCCGAACTCGCCGACACCGGCTGCCCGTCGAGGCACGCCTCGATGTCGGCGCGCATCTCGTCCGCGGTCTGGTAGCGGTAGTCCGGGTCCTTCACCAGCGCGCGCAGCACGATCGCGTCCATCTCGGGCGTGATCTCGGCGTCGAAGGCGCTCGGCGGCTGCGGCTCCTCGCGTACGTGCTGATAGGCCACCGCCACCGGGGAGTCCCCGACGAACGGCGGCCGGTTGGTGAGGAGTTCGTAGATGAGGCAGCCGGTGGAGTAGAGGTCGGAGCGCGAGTCGACCGTCTCGCCCTTCGCCTGCTCCGGGGAGAGGTACTGGGCGGTGCCGATGACCGACGAGGTCTGCGTCATCGTCACGCCGGAGTCGCCCATCGCGCGGGCGATGCCGAAGTCCATCACCTTGACCTGGCCGGTCCTGGTGAGCATGACGTTGGCCGGTTTGATGTCGCGGTGCACGATGCCGCTGCGGTGCGAGTACTCCAGCGCCTGCAGAATGCCGACGCACATCTCCATCGCCCGCTCGGGCAGCAGCTTCCGCCCGGAGTGCAGGAGTTCGCGGAGCGTGGAGCCGTCGACGTACTCCATCACGATGTACGGGATGGAGACGCCACCCTGGCCGGCCGCGGCGCCGTCGTACACCATGTCCTCGCCGGTGTCGTAGACGGCGACGATCGCGGGGTGGTTCAGCGAGGCGGCCGACTGGGCCTCACGGCGGAAGCGGGCCTGAAAAGACGGGTCGCGGGCGAGGTCGACGCGCAGCGTCTTGACTGCGACGGTGCGGCCAAGGCGGGTGTCATGGGCGAGATACACCTCGGCCATGCCACCGCGGCCGAGCACGGAGCCCAGCTCGTACCGGCCGCCGAGGCGACGCGGCTCTTCCATAGTCTCCAGCCCTCTCCGTTCGTCCGGCCCGTATCTGATGTACGGCACGGCGGTGTGCTGCTCGGGATACGGTACCGGTCCGCCGGACCGCGTCCGGGGGGACCGTGGTGACTGACGCCACCTCGTTGTGTGCTCGTGCCTGTCCCGCGTCCCGTGCGTTTCCTGCCCGTTGTGCGTGTGGTGCGCCCGGCGCGCGGAGCGCCGGAGAGGCGGAGGCGGCGGCCGACGCGGGGCCGGTCACTGCTTGCCGCCCCGAAGTACCGCTTCCATCACGGCCTTTGACACCGGAGCGGCCAGCTTGCCGCCGGCCACCTCGCTGCGCTTCGTGGTGGAACTCTCGATGACCGTGGCCACGGCCACCGGTGACGAACCGTCCTTGTCCTTGGCGTAGGAGACGAACCAGGCGTACGGGCTCTCGCTGTTGTTCTCGCCGTGCTGCGCGGTGCCCGTCTTGCCGCCGACGGTGTAGCCGGGGATCTTCCCGTTCCCGCCGGTGCCCTGGGGATCGTTCACCACGGTCTCCATGGCCTGCTGGAGCTTCTGCGCGTTCTCCGAAGAGACCGGCCGGCTCAGCTCCTTGGGCTTGTACTGCTGCACCACGTTCAGGTTCGGGGCGCGCAGCTGGTCGACCATGTACGGCTTCATCAGCTTGCCGTCGTTCGCGATCGCCGACGCGACCATCGCCATCTGCAGCGGCGTCGCCGCGTTGCTGGCCTGGCCGATGCCCGCCATCGCGTTCTGCGGCGGAATGTCCTTGGGGTAGAGGCTGGGCGCGGCCCGCACCGGAGTGTCCATCTTCTTGTTGTTGAAGCCGAACTTCTCCGCCATCTCCTTCATCTTGGCGTTGCCCAGCGTGGCGCTGATCTTGGCGAAGACGGTGTTGCAGGAGACCTTCAGCGCGTTCCGGATCGAAGCGTTCTTGCAGGGGATGTGGCCCTCGTTGTGCAGGGGCTTGTGGGTCTGCGGGAGGGTGTACGGATCCTCGCTGTTCGTACGGGAGTCGAGGCCGTACTTGCCGGACTCCAGCGCCGCCGCCGCGGTCACCAGCTTGAAGGTCGAACCCGGCGGATACGTCGCGCGCAGCGCGCGGTTGAGCATCGGGTCGTCCTTGTTGTGGCTCTTCTGCAGCGACGACCACGCGTCGGTGTCGGACTTGCCGTTCCCCGCGAACGTCGAGGGGTCGTACGAGGGCTTGTTGGCGAGCGCGAGGATCGCGCCCGTCTTCGGGTTGAGCGCCACGACGGCGCCCTTGCGGTCGCCCAGCTGCTGGTAAGCGGCCTTCTGCGCCGCGGAGTTGAGCGTCGTGACGACGTTGCCGCCCTTCTGCGACTTGCCGGAGAGCATGTCGACGGTGCGGTTGAAGAACAGCCGGTCGTCGTCGCCGCTGAGGATGCCGTCGTTCAGCGCCTCCAACTGGTTGGCGCCGAACGCCTGTGAGGCGTACCCGGTCACGGGCGCCCACATCTTGCCGTCCTTGTACGTGCGCTTGTACTTGAAGTCGCCGCTCGCGTTCTTCGTGGAGCCGGTGATCGACTTGCCGTCCACGATGATGTTTCCGCGCGGCTTCGCGTACCGCGCGATGGCCACACGGCGGTTCTTCGGGTCGGTCTTCAACTCGTCCGACTTCACGAACTGGATCCAGTTGTCGCGCACGAGCAGGGCCAGCACGAGCAGGCCACAGAAGATCGCGATCCGGCGCAGCGGCTTGTTCACGGTGTTTCACCTCGGACGGGGCCACGTCGGCGGGACGGAGTGCGGCCGGGGTCTGCGGGGCGGCGTATGCGGGGCGCGGCCGCGCGGGACGGAGCGCTCACGTACGCACCACCTGAGTCATCTCGACGTCGGGGGACGACGCGGGCGCCGGCGCGGGGCGGCGGGCCGTATCGCTGATCTTCAACAGCAGCCCGATGAGCGCCCAGTTGGCGACGACGGACGAACCGCCCTGCGCCATGAAGGGCAGCGTCATACCGGTCAGCGGGATGAGCCCCATGACGCCGCCGGTGACGATGAAGACCTGGAGCCCGAAACCCGAGGCGAGGCCGACCGACAGCAGCTTCCCGAACGGGTCGCGCGCGGCGAGGGAGGTGCGGATGCCGCGCTCGATGAGCAGCCCGTACAGCAGCAGGATGGCCATCGTGCCGGTGAGCCCCAACTCCTCGCCGACCGTGCCGAAGATGTAGTCGCTCTTCGCGGCGAAGCCGATCAGCCGGGAGAAGCCCTGGCCCAGCCCGGAGCCGAGCGTTCCGCCGGAGCCGAAGGACCACAGCACCTGCATCGGCTGCTCCGAGCCGTTCTGGAACGCGTGCATCGGGTCCAGCCAGTCGTCGACGCGGCCCTGCACGTGCGGCTCGAAGCTGGCGACGGCGACGGCGCCGACGACGGACAGCGTGAGCCCGAAGACGATCCAACTCGTGCGCTCCGTCGCGACGTAGAGCATCACCACGAAGAGGCCGAAGAACAGCAGCGAGGAGCCGAGGTCCGTCTCGAAGACCAGGATCATCAGGCTGAGCGCCCAGATGGTGATGATCGGGCCCAAGTCCCGTCCGCGCGGCAGGTAGAGGCCCATGAAGCGGCGCGAGGCGAGCGCGAGCGCGTCCCGCTTGACCATCAGGTATCCGGCGAAGAACACCGCAAGTATGATCTTGGCGAACTCCCCCGGCTGGAGCGAGCCGACGCCGGGGATCGTGATCCAGATCTTGGCGCCGTTCTTGCCTGGGAAGAAGACCGGAAGCACGAGCAGCACCAGCGCGACGACCATCGAGATGTAGGTGTACCGCTGGAGCACCCGGTGGTCCTTGAGGAAGATCAGCACCAGCACGAAGATCGCCACCGCGAGCGTCGACCACATCAGCTGGGTCGGCGCCGCCGCACCGCCGGAGTCCGCCGTGGTGATGCTCGGCTCCTGGTCGAGCCGCCAGATGAACACCAGCCCCAGCCCGTTCAGCAGCGTGGCGATGGGCAGCATCAGCGGATCCGCGTACGGCGCCCAGCGGCGCACCACGATGTGCGCGACGCCGGCCAGCAGGCCCAGCCCGAGTCCGTAGCTGAGCATGCCCGCGGGCAGCGAATCGTGCTTCGCCAGGCCGACGTTGGCGTAGGCGAAGACGGGAATGAGCACGGCGAAGACGAGCATCGCCAGCTCGGTGTTGCGGCGGCTCGGCAGACCGCCGGGTGAAATCGTGGTGTTGCTGCCGGTGTTGATGGGGCTGCTCATCGGCTGGTTCCCTACGGCGCCGTGCACTGCTTGGCCAGCTCCTGCTGCTTCTGCGTCAGCTTGGGGCCGGGAGGCGGAGACTCGCTGCCGCTCTTGCGGTGCGGCCGGTCGCGGTCGGTCTTCTCGTATGCGGCCGGGAGGACGCTGAACGCGGGCCCGGTGGCGGGGAGTTGAGCGCTCGCGGTACGGGCCGTACCCGTGCCGCCGGTGTCCGCGCTCGCGCCGGTGCCGGCGGTCGAACCCGAGCCGGTGCCCGCGGTCGAGCCGGACCCGCTGCCGCCGCCGGACTTCTTGGCGTCGCCGGGGTTGTTCTGGTTCTCCTTCTTGCGGCGGGCCTCGTCGGCCTTCTTCCGCTGCTCTGCGACGAGCCGGCAGACCGTGGCCTGCGCGCCCAACTCGTCGGCCTTGTCCCTGGCTTCGGCGGAGCTGCCGGCGGCGATGGTGGCGCGCACCTGGCTCTTCTGGTAGCCGGGGAGGTACTTGAGTTCGATGTCCGGGCGGTCCTTGTAGACGTTGTGCAGACTGACGCCGGCCAGCTTCTGGTTGATGCCGCGGTACAGCGCGACGTGGTCGTCGTTCGCGCCCACGTAGTACTGCGTCTGCGTCCAGCGGTACGCGCCGTACAGCCCGGCGCCCACCACGACGATCGCCGCCGCCACCCACGCCGTCGGCTTGACCCAGCGGCGCCGCGGGCGCGGCTTGACGAAGTCCGCCTCGGTGTACGTGCCGAAGCTGCCGGGCGGCGGTGCCGCCGCCGTCATGTCGCCGCTGCCGGGCGGACCGAAGCCGCCGGGGCCCGCGCCGCCGGACTGCGGCGGCACCGACTGGCCGCCGGCGCGGCCGAGTTCGGCGGCGCGCGCGGCCGGCGTCTGCAGCGTGCCCGGGTCGTGCCCGAGCGGTGTCTGCGACTCCGCGACGGCGCCCACGACGACCGGGGTGTCGTTCAACTGCCCCGCGGCGGTGTCGTGTTCGTCGACGTCGACGACGTCCGCGACGATGCAGGTGATGTTGTCCGGGCCGCCGCCGCGCAGCGCGAGCTGGATCAGGTCGTGCACCGTCTCCTGCGGCCCGAGGTAGCCGGCGAGGGCCTCCTCGATCGTCTGCGGGCTGACGACGGTGGGCAGTCCGTCGGAGCAGATGAGATAGCGGTCGCCGGCGCGCACCTCTCTGATCGACAGGTCGGGCTCGACGTGGTCACCGCTGCCCAGCGCGCGCATCAGCAGCGAGCGCTGCGGATGCGTCGTGGCCTCCTCCTCGGTGATCCGCCCCTCGTCGACCAACTTCTGCACCCACGTGTGGTCTTGGGTGATCTGCGTCAGCTGCCCGTCCCGCAGCAGGTACGCCCGTGAGTCGCCCACGTGCACCAGGCCGAGCCGGGCGCCCGTCCACAGCAGCGCGGTGAGCGTGGTGCCCATGCCCTCCAGCTGCGAATCCTCCTCGACCATGACGCGCAGCTGCTCGTTCGCCCGCTGTACGGCACTGCCCAGCGACGTCAGGATGTCCGTGCCCGGAATGTCCTCGTCGAGCTGGACGATGGTGGAGATCACCTCGGAGCTGGCGACCTCGCCGGCCGCCTGACCGCCCATACCGTCGGCGACCGCGAGCAGCCGCGGTCCCGCGTAGCCGGAGTCCTCGTTGTGATCCCGAATCATGCCGTCATGTGATCCGGCGGCGAAGCGCAGTGACAGACTCATGCGCACCTCGCCCGTCGGCTCCGGATACATCCGCACGGTGCCCACCCTCCGGTCGTCATGGTCTGTACTACTTCCGCAGCTCGATGACCGTCTTGCCGATGCGGATCGGCGCCCCGGGCTGGATCGGCGTCGGTGTGGTGAGCCGAGTCCGGTCGAGATACGTGCCGTTGGTGGATCTGAGGTCCTCGACGATCCACTGCCCGTCACGGTCCGGATAGATCCTGGCATGCCTGCTGGACGCGTAGTCGTCGTCCAGCACGATCGTCGAGTCGTGCGCCCGGCCCAGCGTGATGGTCTGGCCCTGGAGCGCAACGGTGGTTCCGGTCAGTGACCCCTCGGTCACGACGAGCTTGGTGGGGGCGTTCCGCGCACCGCGGCCACCGCGCCGGCCGCCCCCCTGCTGCTGCGGCGGCGGCTGCTGGCGCTGCTGCCGCTGCGGCGCACGCTGAGCGTCGCGGCGACCCGCGCGCTGCGTCACGCGCGTACCGAAGAGGTCGCTCCTGATGACCTGAACGGCCACGATGACGAACAGCCACAGTACGGCGAGAAAGCCCAGCCGCATGACCGTCAGGGTCAGCTCTGACATTGCCCCCGCTTCACCCTTCGGCTTGCCGGTAAATGATGGTGGTGCTGCCCACGACGATGCGCGAGCCGTCGCGGAGCGTAGCGCGCGTGGTGTGCTGTCCGTCCACCACGATGCCGTTCGTCGATCCGAGGTCCGCGATCGAGGGCGGCTCACCGGCCCGGATCTCGCAGTGCCGGCGGGAGACTCCGGGGTCGTCGATGCGTACGTCGGCCTCGGTGCTGCGCCCCAGAACGAGGGTGGGCCGGGAGATCTGGTGCCGGTTGCCGTTGATCTCGATCCAGCGGCGGACCTCGCCGCGCGGCATCGGACCGGGCCCGCCGGAGCCCGAACCCGAGCCGGCCGTCGGGGGAAAGGCCGGCATGGGAGGCGCGGAGGCGGGCGCCGGCGGGTAACCGCCTTGCCCGCCGCGGTTGTTGGCCGCCGGTCCCGGACCGCCGGGCGGCCGCTGCTCGGAGGAGCTGGCGGCGAGCGTGCGGCTGCGTACGCGATAGAGGCCGGTGTCCAGATCGTCGGCCTTCTCCAGGTGCACCTTGATGGAGCCCATGAAGGTGTAGCGCTGCTGTTTCGCGTAGTCGCGCACCATTCCCGCGAGTTCGTCGCCGAGTTGGCCCGAGTACGGGCTGAGCCGCTCGAAGTCGGGAGCGCTCAACTCGACGATGAAGTCGTTGGGGACGACGGTCCGCTCGCGGTTCCAGATGGTCGCGTTGTTGTCGCACTCGCGCTGGAGGGCGCCCGCGATCTCCACGGGCTGCACCTCGGACTTGAACACCTTCGCGAAGGTGCCGTTCACGAGCCCCTCAAGTCGCTGCTCGAAGCGCTTCAAAACTCCCACGGTGCACCTCCTTCCCAGATGCTCCCGGCTCCAGTGCGCCTCCCAGTGTCACCCGGGCGCGCGCGTGCCGCGTCGCCGTACTGCTTACTGATCGTATCCACGCCCCGGGAAAACCGGCTGGTTCCCCGTGAAGCCCGACCGGCGAGTGTCACCTCTCACATCTTCTGCGTGTTCGCCGAACGAGCCTCGCATGGATCGTAGAGCCCCGGGAGTTCAGTGTCCCGCACGGAGCGGAAGAGGGGGGCGGGGATGGCCGGACCGCGACGCCGCGGCGGCGGGCGCGGGCGTACGGGACGGCCCCCGCGCACTGTCCGGCGGAGTACGGGCCTGCGCTGCGCGGAGCCTTGAACGGTCCGGATCGGATGTGATTCCACCCGGACCCGCGTGCTAGTGTTTCGGACGTCGGCGGCGCCCGAGACCGAGCTGCAAGACGGAGCCCGGGGGGCCGGCGGCGACAATCCTCCTCACAGTACGTGGGGGCCCGGGCGCGGGTGGCGGAATAGGCAGACGCGCTGGATTCAGGTTCCAGTGTCCGAAAGGACGTGGGGGTTCAACTCCCCCCTCGCGCACAGTGGATGGGCGGCCCGGTGGTCGCTCGGTGAGAGTGGTGGAGCCCTCGCTTCCGAAGAGATTCGGGAGCGAGGGCTCCGTCGTGTGCGAGCAGTGTGCGGGCGGAGGACGGTCACCGGGAGTGGCCCAACTCGCCCCGGGGCGTGGCGAATACGGCGTCCGCCGGTCCGGGCTCGTCGCGCCTTCTTCGTGTCCTCTTCCGTGTCCTCGCCTGCAACTACCGTACGTACGGCCCTCGTTACGCTGCGGCCGCCTTGGCCAGTTTGCGGAGGTTGGTGGTGGGGTCGGCCAGTGCTTCGGGGGCGAGGCGGGTGCCGTTGCGGATGAGTTCCATGGCGGGGCGTACGTCCTTGCCGCGGTTGACGGCGGTGACCGCGGTGAGCCGGCCGTCGCGGTGGTGGAGTACGGAGAAGGCGCGGGCGTCCGGGTCGCCGCGCCAGGTGCGTTCGTCGTCGGGGTGCGGGCGGCCCGCGAGTTGGAGGTTGAGGTCGCCTTGGTCGGACCAGAACCACGGGACCGGAGGTTCCGGCTCCGGGCGGCCGAGCATGGCGCGGGCCACCGCGGTGCCGGCGTCGCGTGCGTGCTGCCAGTGCTCGGTGCGGGTGTGACTCCCGTCCGGTGCGGCCGTTTCCGCGGCGTCGCCGGCCGCGTACACCGCCGGGTGCGAGGTGCGGCCCGCGGAGTCGGTGCGTACGCCGGCGCCCACGGTGAGCCCCGACTCGCGGGCGAGTGCGCTCTCGGCGCGCATGCCGACGCCGACGAGGACGAGTTCGGCGGCGAGGAGCGTGCCGTCGGTGAGCCGTACACCGGTGACACGCTCCCCGCCTTCGAACCCGCGCACTCCCGAGCGCGCGAGCACCCTGACCCCGCGCTCCCGGTGTGCGTCGGCGAGGACGCGGGCCACGTCCGGGCCCAACGCCCGCAGCATCGGCAGTTCTTCGGTCTCCACCACGGTCACGGGGCAGCCGCGCTGCGCCGCCGCGGCGGCGACCTCCATGCCGATGAACCCGCCGCCGACGACGACCACTTCGGCCCGCCGGCACAGGTACTCCCGTACGGCGAGGGCGTCTTGGAGGTCGCGCAGCGTGTGTACGCCCGTAAGTGCGGCGCCCGGCAGGTCGAGCGTGCGGGCGGCGCCGCCCGTCGCCAGCAGCACCCGGTCGGCGCGGATCTCCTCGCCGCCGGTGAGGAGCACCGACCCGGCGTCCGGGCGGATGCGGGCGGCGGCTGTGCCGAGGCGCAGCCAGATGTCCCGCTCGGTGTAGAAGCCGTCGGGGTGCAACGGGCGTGCGCCGGGCGGCTGTTCGGCGAGGAGGACGTCCTTGGAGAGGGCGGGGCGGTCGTACGGCGCGTGCGGTTCGGCGCCGAGCACGGTGAGGCGGCCGTCGTACCCCTCGTCGCGCAGCGCGGCGGCGGCGGAGACGCCGGCGATTCCCGCACCGACGATGACGCAGTCCTCGAACATCGTTCTCCCAGCCCGTGCCGGTGGAATTCCGGTGCCCATTTCCGTTCACCGGCAACAGATGGTCGCGGCAGCCGCTCGTGTTGTCAAAGGGTTCGGCGCTTCTTCCCGAGCGACCCGTGAGTATTCTCGAAAGGCAGCCCGAGAGGCCGTGTTCAGCGGTCGTATAGAGGAAATCTATGGCGATTCTTTGTTTTTTTAATTCGACACCGCGGCGGCGCTGTCCCATCGTGTTGAGCAGAGTTCGCTCCGGTACGCACGAGAAAGCGAGAGGAGTGGCAGTCGATGGCACCGATGCTGACGCCCGACGACGTGGATCCGTGGGCGAAGCCTCCCAAGCCCCCGCTCCCGCGTAAGGAACTCAAGGGTCTGCAGCGCCGGCGGAACGGCCCCGCCCTGTGGTTCATGGCCGGCCACTTGGCGATCGGCGCCGTCACCACCGCCTTGATCGCGCTGGCCTGGGGCACCTGGTGGATGGTGCCGGCGATGTTCGCGCAGGGGATCGTGGTGGTGTTCCTGTTCGCGCCGATGCACGAGTGCACTCATGGGACGGCATTCCGTACGCGCTGGCTCAACAGCACCGTCGGCACATTCTGCGGCGTCCTGATGATGCGCCCCGCGCTGTATTTCCGCTACCGGCATGCGGCGCACCACTCCTACACCCAGGACCCGGAACGCGACCCGGACCAGGTGGCCATGCCCGCGAATCTCTCCGGATATCTGGGCGAGGTTTTCGGCATGGAATTCTGGCCCAAGGTCGTGGGGACGCTCTACCGCAGTTTCACCGGCCGGTTCAACGACCGGGAGAAATTCTTCCTGCCGGAGTCCGAGCGTCCCCGGGTGATCTGGGAGGCGCGGCTGATGGTCGGCTTCTACGTGCTGGTGGCCGCGGTCTCCGCCGTCACCGGCGCCTGGGTCGGGCTGCTCGCCTACTGGCTGGTGCCGCGGGTCATCGCCGAGCCGAGCCTGCGCCTGGTGCGCATGGCCGAGCACACGGGCATGGCGGAGAACGCCGATCCGCTCACCAACACCCGTACGACGCTGACCAATCCGCTGGTGCGCTTCCTGTACTGGAACATGCCGTACCACGCGGAGCACCACATGGCGCCGTCGGTGCCGTTCCACAACCTCAAGCGGCTGCACCAGGCGCTGCCCGGCGCTCCGGACGAGCGCGAGTACGTGGTGAGCAAGGGGTACGTGCGGGCGCACCGGGACATCGTCGGCAACCTCGGCAACGGGGCCGGCTCGACGGTACCGACCAGCACTTCGGCCGCGGCCGCGGCCGGCGGCACCTCGGCGGCCGCGGCCGGCTGAGCCGCTGAGCCGCCGGCCCGTGCGCGGGCCGGGCCGCCGAGTTCGCCGCCGACCCCTGCCCGGATCGCACCGGCGCCTGGCAGGGTCCTCCGCGGCGGCCCGACTTCCGGGCCGCCGCGGCCTGTTGTACTCCGCGATGCAAGGGAGCATCCGTTGCCCGCACACGTTTCGCTCGGTATCGACATCGGCACCACCAACGTCAAGGCGTGCCTGCTGGACACCTCCACGGGGAAGGTCGTGGCCTCGGCCGCGGCCGAGCACCCGCTGCACCACCCGCACCCCGGCTGGGCGGAGCAGGAGCCGGACGACTACTGGCGGGCGGTCTCGCACTGCATCGCGAGCTGCGTCGACCAGTACCCGGGACCGTCCTCGGACATCGCGGGCGTCTCGATCTCCGGACTGGTCGGGGTCACGCTGCCCGTCGACCGGGACGGGCGGCCGCTGCGCCGCGCGATGATCTGGATGGACAGCCGCTCGCGGCAGGAGTGCGAGGACATCCGGGCGGGCGTGGGCGAGGACCGGATCAAGGCGGTGAACGGCAACCGGGTCGCGTCGTGGTTCATCGAGCCGAAGCTGCTGTGGCTGAAGCGGCACGAGCCGGAGGTGTTCGCGGCGACGCACAAGCTGCTGTCGCCTGCGGGCTACTGCACGATGCGGCTGTCCGGGCAGTACACGATCAACAACGGGGACGCGGGGCTGTTCTACCCGTACGAGCACCGGGCCGGGCGCTGGGACCACTCGCTCACCGAGGCGCTGGGGCTCTCGCCGTCGGTCTATCCGGACATCCACGCTTCGGACACGGTCATCGGCTCCGTCACCGCGCAGGCCGCGCGGGAGACCGGGCTGGCCGAGGGCACCGCGGTGGTGGCGGGCGGCACCGACATCGGGGCGGCCGCGCTGGGCGCCGGCGCGGTCGAGGCGGGCCAGGCGTACTACTCGATGGGCACCGGCTCCAACTTGGGCGTGCTGATCCCGCGGGAGCAGCTGGTCGACGAGTACCGCATCCTCAAGTGGCCGCATGTGCTGGACGGGATGACGCTGTTCGACGCGCCGATGGCGTTCACGGGGGCGTCGCTGAAGTGGTTCCGGGACAAGTTCGCCGACCCGGAGAGCGCGCTGGCCGAGCGCATGGGCCGCAACGTCTTCGACCTCGTGACCGCGCAGGCCGAGCAGATATCGGCGGGCGCGGACGGGCTGATGTACCTGCCGTACCTGGGCAATTCGCTGGCGCCGCGCTGGGACGGGCAGGCGTGCGGGGTGTTCTTCGGGGTGCAGCCGTTCACGTCGCGGGCGCACGTGATCCGCGCGCTGATCGAGGGCGTGGCCTTCGACCTGTACTCCAACGTCCGTATCGCGGAGGACGCGGGCGTCGAGTTCAGCGAGCTGGTGCTCAACGGCGGGCCGACGAAGAGCGCGCTGTGGAACCGGATCACGGCCAACGTCACGAACCGCCGGCTGCTCATTCCGGACGTGGACGAGGCCGCTCCGCTCGGCGACGCGGTGGTCGCCGCGTCCGGCGCCGGCCTCTACAAGGACATGCGTGAGCCGATGAAGGACCTCGCGCCGATCCGCGGCGTCGTCGAGCCCGACCCTCAACTGCACGAGATGTACGGCGACTTCTTCGAGCTGTGGGCGCAGCTGTACGAGGACCTCAAGGACAGCATGGGCCGCCACAACGACCTGGTGACCCGCTACAGCCACCCGCAGCCGAGCGAGATGAGCGGCGCCGGCGGCAGCGCCTGACGTGCCGGCACCGGCGACGGGCACGGGTCCGTACGGAGTCGGGAGGCTCCGTACGGACCGCAGCCGGCAGAACCGCAGAACTCCAGAACCGCAGAACTCCAGAACCACAGGGCCGCAGTACCGCAGTACCGCAGTACCGCAGAAGGGGAGCGAGCGTGAGCGAGAGCGACAAGGGCGGCTGGTGTCCGCTGACGGACGCGTCCGAGGTGGAGGAGGACGACGTCATCTGCGTCGAGGCGTGCGGGAGGCCGTACGCCGTCTTCAACATCGAGGGCGACTACTACGTCACCGACGACTGCTGTACGCACCAGGAGGCGTCGCTGTCCGAGGGCTACCTCCAGGACGACACCATCGAATGCCCGCGCCACCAGGGCGTGTTCCACGTGCCGACCGGCAAGCCGATGGGGGCGCCGGTGACCGAACCCTTGCGGGTCTATCCGGCGCGGGTCGAGGATGGCCGGGTCTGGGCCCGGCTCTCGGACGGCGCGGAGTGAGCCGGAGCAGCGCGCGGGAGCAAGGGTGACGGTGCGGATGTCCGAGACGGTGGCCGGCTCGGCGGACGGAGCCGCGGCAGCGGACCCGCCCGCGGACGGCGCGGCTGCGACGGACCCGCCCGCGGCCGACTCCGCCCCCGCGGGCGCGGCCGTGCCGGAGCCCGCCCCTCCGGATGCGCCGGTGCCCGACTCCGGGGATTCCGCGGGGAGTTCGGCCGGGCCGCGGGCGATGCTGTGCGGCGCCTCCGCGGGCCCGCGCGCGCTGCCCTACGTCGGCTTCAACCAGCTGCGCTCGTTCCACGCCGTCGCCGTAGCCGGCAGCATCACCGCGGCGGCGTCCCTGCTGCACGTCAGCCAGCCCACCGTCACGATCCAGCTGCGCCAGCTCGAAGCGCACTACGGCGTGGAGTTGGTGCGCCGTACGCCGCGCGGGGTGCGCCTGTCGGAGCTGGGCGAGTCGCTGTTCACCATCACACGGCAGCTGTTCGCGCTGGAGGGCGAGGCGGTGGAGCTGCTGAACTCGGCCGGCCGTACGGTGCGCGGGCCGCTGCGGGTGGGCGGCGTCGCGCCGTACTTCGTGATGCGGCTGCTGTCGGCGTTCAGCCGGAACCATCCGAGCGTCAACGTCTCGCTCGTACTGGACAATTCGGCGTCGATCGTGCGCCGGCTCGCCGACCAGGAGATCGACGTCGGCATCGTCGGGCAGACCTCGCTGGACACGCGGCTGCACGCGCTGCCGTACAGCAAGCAGGACGTGGTGCTGTTCTGCCGCGACGACCACCCGTGGGCCGGCCGCGAGGGCATCGAGCTGGCCGAACTCGCCGACCAGCCGCTGGTGTTGCGCGAGCACGGCTCCACCTGCCGGCGCGCTCTGGAGGAGGCGCTGCAGGAGCGGGGCGTCGTGCCGCAGGTGACGCTGGAGGTGGGCCGCGAGGGCGTGCGGGAGGCCGTCGTCGCGGGCTTCGGGGTGGGCATCACCACGGACGTCGAGTACGTGCCGGACCGGCGCACCCGCATGCTGCGCATCCTCGACGCCGACATCTTCACCGAAGCGTTCGCGGTGTGCCTGCGCGAGCGGCGGTCGGTGTCGGTGACGCGGGCGTTCATGCAGACCGCGGAGGAGTTCTTCGAGCGCGAGCACGGCTGAGCCGGCCGCCCGTACGCCGGCGTACGCCGAAGTCCCGTGCGCCGGCGGGCAGTTGACCGCCCTGCCCGTACTCCCGTACGCCCCTCCTCCCGCCCTTCCGCCCTTCCGAGTCGACCGTTGCGAGAGCCCTGCGAGGTGCCCGTTGTCCCGCGAACCCGCGGACGCCGTCGAGCCCGTACGCCGCGCCTACGGCGAACACCCCTGCCAGTACGGCGAGTTCTACCCGGCGGCGCACGGGCGCGGGCCCGAGCAGCCCGGCCCCGGCGCCGTCGCCGTCCTGCACGGCGGCTTCTGGCGCGCGCACCGCGGCGTGGAGATGACGGCGCCGCTGTGCGCGCACCTGGCGCGGCAGGGCCGGCACGTGTGGAACGTGGAGTACCGCCGCGCCGGGCAGGGCGACTGGCGTGCCACGCTCGACGACTGCGCCGCCGGCATCGCCCATCTCGCCGTGCTCGCCGAGGAGTTCGGCTTCACGGGCGCGCTCGCGCACACGGCGGTCGTCGGGCACTCGGCGGGCGGGCAGCTGGCGGTGTGGGCCGCGGGCGGCGACGTACGGGCGGCGGCGCGGCCGCTGCGGGAGTCCGTCCGGATCCGCGAGGTCGTCTCGCTCGCCGGAGTGCTCGACCTGGGCCACGCGGCGCGTACGCACGTCGGCGAGGACGCGGTGCGGCAGTTCCTCGGCGGCGGTCCGGACGACCGTCCCGAGCGGTACGAACTGGCCGATCCGGCGCGCCGGCCGCCGCCCGCGGCCACCGTGCACTGCGTACACGGCGAGGCCGACGAGCGGGTGCCCTTCGAGCTGAGCGAGCGCTACGTACGCGCCGCAGCCCGCGCCGGCGGCGACGTGCGGCTGATCCGGGTGCCCGGCAGGCACACCGATCCCATCGACCCGGGCTCGCCCGCCTGGCGCGCGGCGGCCCGCCGTATCGGCGTGCTGCGGCCCGCCGACCCGGCAGGCCGACCCTCCGACCGACCCCCGACCGAGTAGGAGCTGACCATGATCGAGTCGTCCGCCGCCGTACTGCACGCTCCCGGCGAGCGGTTGAGCGTCGAGACCGTCGGGCTGCATCCGCCGCGCTCCGGGGAGGCGCTGGTGGAGATCGCCGCGAGCGGGCTGTGCCACACCGACACCACCGCCTTCGACGGTTCGAACCCCGGCTGCGTCTACCCGGCCGTGCTGGGCCACGAGGGCGCCGGCCGCGTCGTCGAAGTCGGCCCGGACGTACGGGAGTTGGCGGTGGGCGACCAGGTGATCCCGCTGTACGGGCCGGAGTGCGGCGAGTGCCGGATGTGCCGCAGCGGCCGTACGAACCTGTGCTGGACCATCAAGAAGACCCGCGACCGGGGCGTCATGCCGGACGGCAGCTCGCGCTTCCGGCTCGCGGACGGCGGCCCGCTGCACCACTTCATGGGGACGTCGACGTTCTCGCGGTACACGGTCGTGCCGGAGATCGCGCTCGCCAGGATCCGCCCGGACGCGCCGCTCGGCACGGTCTGCCTGCTGGGCTGCGGGGTCACCACCGGCGTGGGCGCGGCCCTGGACGACGTACGGGCCGGGGACACGGTGGCCGTGTTCGGGCTCGGCGGCATCGGGGTCAACGTCGTGCAGGGCGCGCGGCTGGCCAAGGCGGAGCGGATCATCGGCGTCGACCTCGAACCGGCCAAGCGGCCGATGGCCGAGCGCATGGGCATGACCGACTTCGTCGACGCGAGCGCCGCCGCGCCCGGCGAAGTCGTCGCGCAGATCAAGGAGTTGACGGGCGGCGGCGTGGACGTCGCGTTCGAGAGCGCGGGCGCGGTCGAGGCGATGCGGCAGGCGCTGGACAGCTGCGCCGCGGGCTGGGGCACCTGCGTGCTGCTGGGCGTCGAGCCGAAGGGCGCCGAACTCTCCTTCCCGCCCGTGCTCGCCCGCTACGGACGCACCGTCAAGGGCAGCTACTTCGGCGGCGTGAAGGGCCGTTCGGGACTCAACCTGTACGTGGACATGTACCTCGACGGCGACCTGGAGATCGACCCGCTGATCACGCACCGCATGCCGCTGGCCGACGTCAACCGCGGCTTCGACCTGATGCGTACGGGCGAAGCACTGCGCTCCGTGGTCGAGTTCGAGTGAGGGAGCGGCGCGGCCGGTCCCGGCGGCGCCGAGCGCCGCCGGGACCGGTACGTCGGTCACCGCTCTCCCGCACCGGCGGCGCCCGCCGGGCCGGCCGGGCCACCGGCCGGGGCGGTGAGGCCACCGGCCGGAGCGGTGGCGCCGCCGGAAGCGGGGCCGCGGGACCGCCAGGCCGGGCGGCGTGCGTTGGTCGCCCAGCGCAGCGCCCACTCGGCGGGCCCGTACCGGTGCTTGCGCAACCACCAGGCGCTCAGGCCGAGTTGGAGCGCGAACACGGCCAGCGCGAGCGCGGTCGTCCCCAGTGGTGACACGGCGCCGGCCATGCCCAGGCCGATCCCGGTGAAGATCAGCAGCCCGATGAGCGACTGCCCGAGATAGTTGGTCAGCGCGATCCGCCCGGCCGGCGCCAGCGCCGAACGCACCCACGCCGTACGCGGGTTGTGCATGAGGCGCAGCAGCGTCGCGACGTACGCCGCCATCAGTGCGGGCGCCGTGGCGACGCTGGCCGCGACCGGGAGCGCGTTGCCGTCGCCGCCGCCCACCGTGTAGAGCACGGCGCCCGCGAGGCCGACCGGGAAGCCGATCCACTGGATGCGGCGCAGCAGCGGCTCGTCGCCGCGCACCCGGTCCAGCAGGCCGCGCCGCCCGGCGACCATGCCCAGCAGGAACATCGCGAGCGCCGTCGGCCCCTGCAACGTCACCGCCTGGAGCACCAACAGGCCCAGCCCGTCGAGGTGTTCGCCCACGATGTCGCCGAAGCCGCCGAGCAGCGCCTGCGTCTGGTGCTGGGCGTTCGCCAGCGCCTCCGCGGGCGAGTCCAGCATCGCGCCGGGGGCCAGCAGCCCGCTCGCCAGCAGGCTCAGCAGCACGAGCCCGTACATCCAGAGCGCCACGCGCAGCGCCGTACGGTCGCGCACCCGGTGCATGGCGAGCAGCACCAGGCACACCACCGCGTACGTGGTCAGCACGTCGCCGCTGTAGAGCAGCACGGTGTGCAGCGCGCCCAGCACGAACAGCCCGGCGATCCGGCGCAGCATGCGCGGCCGGAAGGCGGCTCCGGCGCGCTGCGCGGCGGACATCTGCAGCGTGAAGCTGTAGCCGAAGAGGAACGAGAAGAGCAGGTAGAACTTCATGTCCACGAGCACCGTCGTGACCCCGCGTACGAGGTCCTGGAGTGCCGAGGAGTACGCCGGGTCGTCGATGAGGTTCCCGGCGTAACCGGACGCCATGAAGCGGATGTTGACGATGAAGATGCCCAGCAGCGCGAACCCGCGCAGCGCGTCGACGTCGTGGTTGCGCGCGGGGCGGGCCGCGCCCGCCGCTGCCGCTGCCTGATCGGGGTTTCCGGACTGCCGGAGACGGTTTCTGACCATGCTGTCGAACGTACGGAGCGCCGGGTACGGTCCCCAGCCGCCTGGCACCCCGCCCGGGGTGTACCCAGCACCACCTCCGGCTCGCGGGCCCGGCGGCTGCTTCGCTCCGCGATACCACTCATAGGAATGAACAAGCCGCGCACGCCTTCCTGTTGGGCGGGCGGCGGAGGATTCTCTCGTCATCGGATCGGGCGGTACGGCGCCGGCCCGGTGCGCTGCGCGTGGTGTTCCGTACGGCGGCGGAGGTTCCGCGCCGCGGCGGTTCCGCGGTTCCGGGCGTGCCGAGTGCCGCCGTCCGTCGGGGAGTTGCCGACGAATCCGTTTCCGCGTGCACCGCGCGTACGCCCAGAAACGGATTCCCGGAGGCCGCCGTACCGTCGCTCGCGGCGGCCTCCACCTCCCTGCTGCCGCCGGGTTTCCGGAGATCCGGACTTTCCCCGACTCCCGTGCGCCGGCGCGTACTTGGCCCGGCGCGCGGTGTCGGCGCCCGCCGACGCGGGTTCGGTCCGCCGGTTCGGTCCGCCGGTTCGATCCGGTCCGGTCCCGGCCCGGTGCCGGTGGGTCTGTCACACCCCGTCCGTACGGTGGGGCTTCGACACCGTTGGGATCCGGCGTCCGAAGCGTCGGGCTCCGGCATCGGTCGTCCGAAGTCCGAAGTCCGAAGCGCGACATGGAAGCGCCGAACCGGAAGCCGGAGGCAGGCGGAGAGTGGGGCATCCGGGGTGCATGGGGCAGGTGCGGCACCTGGCGCAGGCCGGGCTGCCGGCGCAGGGCGAGCTGGCGGCGCAGGGCGGCGGGTCCGGCGGTGCGCACGGGGTGCTGGTCGAAGCGGGCGCTCTGGTGCTGCTGCTGCTCGTCCTCGCGTTCGCCGTCGTGCGCCCGCGCGGGCTGCCGGAAGCGGTCGCGGCCGTGCCCGCCGCGGGCGCCGCGGTGGCCTTCGGAGCAGTGTCCCCGCAGGCCGCGTGGGCGCAGACGCGGCAGCTGCTGCCGGTGGTCGGCTTTCTCGCCGCGGTGCTGGTGCTGTCCCGACTGTGCGCGGACGACGGCCTGTTCGCCGCGGCCGGCGATGTGGTGGCGCGCGCCTGCCGCGGCAGCCCGCGGCGGATGCTGGCCGGCGTCTTCGCCGTCGCCTCGCTGACCACCGCGGTGCTGAGCCTGGACGCCACCGTGGTGCTGCTGACGCCCGTCGTCTTCGCCACCGCGCGCCGGGTCGGCGCCCGCCCGCGCCCGCACGTCTACGCCACCGCCCACCTCGCCAACTCCGCCTCCCTGCTGCTCCCCGTCTCCAACCTCACGAACCTGCTGGCGTTCACCGCGTCCGGGCTGACCTTTCCGCGCTTCGCCGCCCTGCTGGGGCCCGCCTGGCTGCTGGTCGTCGCCGTCGAGTACGCGGTCTTCCGCCGCTTCTTCCGCGCCGACCTCGCAACGCCAACGGGTGCGGGTCGCACGGGAGTCGACCGCGCCGCCGGCGGCGTACGCACACGTACGCCGGTGCCCGTGTTCACGCTGGTGGTGCTGGCGCTGACGCTGGCCGGGTTCGTCGCCGCGTCGCTGGCCGGGGTGGCGCCCGCCTGGGCGGCGCTGGGCGGTGTGCTGGTGCTGGGCGCCCGCTCGCTGGCGCGGCGGCGGAGCACGCCGGCCGAACTGGTGTGGTCCGCGGGCCCGTTGTTCTGCGTCTTCGTGCTGGCGCTGGGTGTGCTGGTCGAGGCGGTGGTCTCGGGCGGGCTCGCGGGCGGCGCGGCCCGGCTGCTGCCCGCCTCCGCAGCGGGCGGGTACGGGCTGGGGGCGCTGCTCACGATCGCGGCCGTCGCCGCCGTGCTGGCCAACCTCGTCAACAACCTGCCGGCCACGCTCGCGCTGCTGCCGCTGGTGGCACGGGGCGGTCCGGGGCCGGTGCTGGCCGTGCTGATCGGCGTCAACCTCGGCCCGAACCTCACCTACGTCGGCTCCCTCGCGACGCTGCTGTGGCGCCGCATCCTGCACGAGCACGGCACGGACGCGGAGTTGGGCCGCTTCACGCGGCTCGCGCTGTGGACGGTGCCGAGCACGCTGGCCGTCGCGACGACGGCGCTGTGGGCGATGCTGCGGGTGCTCGGGTAGGCGCGCGCGGTCCGGCCGAACTCGCGTACCGGGCCGCCGCGTACGGGAGTTGACCGCAGCGGGCCGTGCGGGCCGTGCGGGCCGTCTCCGGGGCGGAGGGCGGCCGGGGCCGCACTCGGCCGGTGCCCGGGTGTTCCGTAGGCTGGGCCCGATGAAGGCGAACCCGGAAGCGGCATCCGACCCGTCCGAGCAGCCCGACAGTGCCGGGGAGCCCGGTGGCGGCGAGCAGCCCGGCGACGGCGAACAGGCTCGGCAGTCCGCGCAGTCCGCGCAGCCCGAACAGCCGGACCCCTCGGATCCCCCGGATCCCTCGGAACAGTCCGCGCAGCAGGCCGGCCGGTCCGGCGAGCCGGGCACGGAGCGGCTGGAGCGGGCCGTGCGCGCGGCCGAAACCGCGCTGATCGAGTACGAGATCGCCGTCGAGACCTTCCGGATCGAGGTCGAGAACTTCTCGCGGCTGCACCACCAGCGCCTCGGCCCGATGTACGCCCGCCTCGACGAGCTGGACGCGCGTATCGCTGAAGCCACCGCCGCCCTCACCGGCGACCCGGACGATCTGCACCGGGCGCGCGAGGCGCGTGCGCTGGTGATGCCGATGCCCGGCGTGGACGAGCTGTTCCACGGCTGGGTCGACTCGGACGGCATGCTGCCCGAGGCGACCGCGATGCTCAACGAGCAGCCGGTACAGCCGCCGAGCAGGGTCCGCCCGAGCGAGGAGGCCCGCAAGGCGTACCGCGAACTCGTCCGCAAGGCACACCCCGACCTGGCCCAGGACGACGCCGAGCGGAAGCGGCGCGAGGACTTCCTCGTACGCGTCAACAAGGCCTATACGGAAGGCGACGCGGACGCGCTGCACGAGCTGCTGGAGGAGTGGGCCGCGGGCCCGAAGGAGCCGGCGCCCGAACCGCCGCGCAGCGAACTCCTCTACGCGCGGCTGGAATGGCTGGCGCTGCGCAAGGAGGAGCTGGCGGCGATGGCGGCGGAGATGGAGGAGAGCGCCATCGGAGCCATGCTGCGGATGGCGCCGGACGATCCGGACGCGCTGCTGGACGAGATCGCCGAGCAGCTGCTGGCCCAAGTGGAGGAGCGGCAGCGGGAGTTGGACCGGCTGCTGGAACAGCTTCCGGACGGCGCCGGCCCGGCGGAGGCGACCGGCACAGCGGACGCGACCGGTGCGGCGGACTCCGCGGGCGCGGCCGACCGTACGGACGGGGAAGCCGCCGAGGCTCCCGAAGCTTCGGAAAGCACCGAATCCCCGAACGGCACCGGGACCTCGGACGGCACCGAAGCCCCGAACGGCACCGAAGCCCCGGGCAGCAGCGACGGCCGGAGCTGAGCGGGTGCCGCGCACTCGGCGCCGACAACTATGCGCTGGGTGCCGGGCATTGGGCACGACACGGGTGGCGACGACAAGAATCTCCATAACGAGTACGCAGAAGTTCGCGGCACGTAGGCGGAACTGTGTGAGGCCCACGCAGAACAGCGAGAATCGCGCACGCAGAACAGAACGACAGGAACCGCGAGTACCGCGAGTAACCGCGAGGAACGGCGAGAGAGGCCACAGCACATGGAGTTGGGAGCGACACCGCAGGTCGAGGCCGCGTCCGTACCGGCGGACGGGCTGCTGCTCGACGTACGGGAGAACGACGAGTGGGCCGCCGGCCACGCCGAGGGCGCACTGCACATCCCGATGAGCGAATTCGTCGGCCGCATCGGGGAGTTGACCGAGCGCGCGGGCGAGGGCGAGCAGGTGTACGTGGTGTGCCGGTCGGGCGGCCGCTCCGCCCAGGTGACGCAGTATCTGCTTCAGCAGGGGCTGGACGCCGTGAACGTGGCCGGCGGCATGCTCGCCTGGACGGCGGCGGGACGGCCGATCGTCGGCGGCGCGCAGCCCGCGGAGTCCGCCGCGGCGGACGGGACGGATGCGGCGGACGCGTCGGATGCGGCGGGACAGGACGCGCCGTACATCCTCTGAGCCGAACGCCGGCCCGCCGCGTGGGAGGGCCGCGGCCGGTCAGCCGTCGAAGTCGACCTCGACGGTCTCGGTGACCGGACGGGACTGGCAGGCCAGTACGTAGCCCGCCGCCAACTCGTCGGGCTCCAGCGCGTAGTTGCGCTCCATCCGCACTTCGCCCGAGACCAGCCGCACCCGGCAGGTGCCGCACACTCCGCCGCGGCAGGCGAACGGCGCGTCCGTGCGGTGCCGCAGCACCGTCTCCAGTACGGACTCGCCGTCGTCCACCGGCCAGCGGTCGGAACGTCCGTCGAGGGTGGCGGCGAGCGTGGCCGCCTCCCGGACGGCCCCCGAACCGGAACCCGAACCGGAGCCCCGGCCGGCCACCGGACCCGGCCCCGAACCCGGTCTCCAACCGGCGCCCGGCGCCGAGCCGTTGGACCCCGGGCCCGAGCCGCCGGCCGGTCCTTCCGGCGGCTCGTCGACGTGAAAGACCTCCTGGTGGATACGCGCGCGCGGCACTCCGAGCCCGCGCAGCGCTCGTGCCGCGCCTTCGACCAGACCGAACGGCCCGCACAGGAACCAGCCGTCCACCGCCGCCACCGGGAGCAGCGCGGGCAGCAGCCCGGTCAGCCGCTCCTCGTCCAACCGCCCGCCGGGCAGGCCGCTTTGGCGCGTCTCCTTCGTCAGCGTCGGCACCAGCTGGAAGCGGTCCGGAAAGCGGTCCTTGAGGTCGGCCACCTCGTCGAGGAACATCGTCGAGGCCGTGGAGCGGTCGCTGCGCAGCAGGCAGAACCGCGCCTCCGGCTCCCGCTCCAGCAGCGTCGCGGCGATGGAGAGCACCGGCGTGATCCCGCTTCCGCCGACGACGGCGGCGAACCGGCCCGGACGCGGATGGAGTACGAAGCGCCCGGCGGGCGGCAGCACATCCACCAGGTCGCCCGGCGCCAACTCCTTGAGCGCGTATGTGGAGAACTCGCCGCCCGGCACTCCTCTTATGCCGATGCGCAGCGTCGCCGGCGCCTCCTCGGCCGGGGCGCAGAGCGAGTAGGTGCGCCGGGCGCGCAGACCGCCGCCGGGCCCCGCGGACTCTCCGGTCCCGCCCGCCTGGCCGGTCTCGGCGACGTGCCGGCGGAGAGTGATGTGCTGGCCCGGCGCGTAGCCGTACACGGAGCGCAGCTCGGGCGGCACCGCGAGGCTGACGGCGACGGCGTCGTCGGTCAGCGGCTCGACGGCCTCGACCCGCAGCGGACGGAAGGTGCTCATATACCGCTCACACCTCCTTGAAGTGGTCGAACGGCTCCCGGCAACTCCCGCACCGGCGCAGCGACTTGCACGCCGTCGAGGAGAACCTGCTCAGCAGCGCGGTGTCCGTCGACCCGCAGTGCGGGCAGCGCACGGCGAGCGTCACCGGCACCGGCCCGCGCGGCTCGCCCGCCCCCGAGGCGCCCGGCCCGGCGCGGTGCGGACGCGGCGGCGCGATACCGGACTCGGCGAGCTTGCGGCGCCCCTCCGCGGTGATGTCGTCGGTGCTCCACGGCGGGCTGAGGACCGTGCGTACGGTCACCTCCGGCGCCCCGTGCTCGCGCAGCAGCCGCTCGACGTCGGCGGCCATGGCCTCGATCGCCGGGCAGCCGGTGTACGTGGGCGTCAGCTCGACCTCGACCGCGCCCCCTGGCTCCACTTCGCGTACGGCGCGGAGCACGCCCAACTCGGCGAGGCTGACGGCGGGAAGCTCCGGATCCGGGACCGAGCCGGCCAGAGCGGTGAGGGTGCGCAGCCGCTCCGCCCCGGCCGTCTCCG
>Ga0164243_10003066_pt1 | contig 26988 bp, 24 predicted proteins | sample OricompcompostOP_FD_108781 | JGI IMG/M metagenome (GOLD analysis project Ga0164243, IMG submission 108781) | Organic Plus compost microbial communities from Emeryville, California, USA - Original compost - Organic plus compost (OP) | ecosystem: Engineered > Solid waste > Mixed feedstock >...
CTTGAACCAGCGCAACTCTCTGAGACCACCACAACAGAAGAAGCAACGCACGAGGTAGTTCCTCAAGAGGCTTTCCCTCCCCTTGAACCAGCGCAACTCTCTGAGACCACCACAACAGAAGAATCAGCGCACGAGGAGGCTCCTCAGGAAGAGTTCCCGCCCTTTGGGCTTGATGAAGACGAGCAGGAAGAAGATACCGCCAAACATGTTGCGGTGCCCTCTCCTCACAAAGACCGGTAATCGAGCAGGCTCCGTTCTCCCGAAGGAGAGAGAACGGAGCCTCTTTTCATTTAACCAGCAAGCATCTGTTCCAGCGAGCCACCAATTACCAGCACATGCCCTGATGGTAGTGTTTTATTGCATGCGGCTTCTGCGATCATCTGCCCCATCTCTTCAGCGGTAGGCAGATCACCAGCAGCCTGTTTACGCTGCATAGCAAGGCCGGGGGCTGAACGTTCCAGCAGCTTCGGCGTGATGGTATCCTGAATCAAATCGCCTGTCACAATGAGCAGACGAATTCCGCTGGCATTCAGTTCATCCTGACGTGCCAGTAGCGCCTGTTCACCGGCATATTTTGAGGCTGCCACCGGTTCATATGCCGGGATCTGAGGTACTCGACCATAGAGATGCGCCCAGTGACTGGTGACAAAAACGATGGTGCTTCCCTGCGGCATCAGTGGCAGCGCCTGCTCAAGCAAGGCAACCTGAGCATCTCTATTTATTACCATCGGATAATCTGGATTTGCTGCTACAAGATCACGTTCCAGACCGCCAGAAGCGTTCAGTACCAGAAGGTGCAGCACCCCAAATTCCTCGCGGATCGTCGCAAACAGCCGCTCACGATCAGCCGCGTTCGTGATATCACAACCCACAGCGCAGGCCCTCACCCCATAGCTTTGAGCCTCCTGCACGACCGCTTCGGCCCGGGCCGCTTTATTTCGGTAGATAATCACGACAGAATAACCTGCCTTCGCAAGCGCTAATGTAGTTGATGCACCGATTCCGCGCGAACCACCGGTAATCAAAGCCACTTTTCGCAGTGAACCATCCATTACAACTCTTGTCCCTTCTCAGTTTCTATGCCAAGCGCAACTTCACGTCCCTGCAAGGCGGAAGCGTAGCAGGCATCTATGATACGGGTGCGTTTTAACCCTTCCGAGCCATTATAGAGGGACCAGTTGCCACTGGCAATTGTTTCCACAAAGCTCCGTACCACAGCCAGGTGATACTCACCACGCTGCACCGCAGGTTTCACCTCTGCTGGCACGCCCGCGACGTCTGTATAGATGCGCAAGGTATCCTGATATGCATGATTTCGGACCCGGATCTCCGCGCCGCCTTCAGTTCCATAGAGGATCACGCCAAAGTCATCTTCAGCACTGCTGTGGGTTGCCCAACTGCTTTCAAGCAGGAGTGTCGCCCCATTTGAGAGGCGTAAGAACGCGCTCGCCAGATCCTCAACCTCATAGGCATGCCCTGCCCCTGACTTGAACGCCCGAGCATCAAACCCTAGCCCGCGATGACCGAGCTCGCTATACGTCGATGCGCTAACTGTCAATACGTCTGGCTCATTTAACAAGAAGAGCGATAAATCCAGCACATGCACCCCCAGATCAATCAGGGGACCGCCTCCGGCTTTCTCTTTGCTCACAAACCAGGAACCTGCACCGGGAATACCTCTGCGCCGCATCCAGAACGCCTTTGCATAGTAGATCTTGCCAAGTTTACCTTCATCAATATAGCGCTTCAATACGGCAATATCACCGCGTTCACGATGGTTGAACACCACCTGCAAGACACGATTGGCCTGTGTCGCCGCCCTGACCATCGCTTCTGCTTCCTCTGTGTTTCGAGCCAATGGCTTCTCACAGAGCACGTGCAGCCCACGTTCCAGTGCGGCAATCGCAACGGGAGCATGTAAGAAGTTGGGGACCGCCACGCTCACCGCATCAAGGTCAGGATGTTCCAGCAATTCGCTATAATCTCGATAGAGATGGGGAATCTCAAAACTCTTCCCGAGCTGCGCCAGACGGTCTTCTTCCTGCCCGGCAAGCGCAATAACCTCTACATCAGGCAACGTCTTGTATGCCCGGAGAGCGCTTTCACCACCAAAACCAAGCCCGATCACGCCCACGCGAAGCGGGCTCCTCTGCAATTCTTTTTCCATCATTGTTCTAACCCTGAACGGCCTTCCTGTGCCGCTCATTCCCTCCATAATACCGATATAATTACCGAACGACTTCCTCCCCCATTATAGAAGGAAACGATGGGTTTCTACAAATAGCAGGCCTTTTCTCACGCGTTGGTACGCCGCACCAGCCCCTGTTGCCACGCATAGACGGCAGCCTGTGTACGATCAACCATATGCAGCTTGCCCAGAATATTACTGACATGCCCTTTCACGGTCTTCTCACTGATGACCAGCTTTTCGGCAATGGCAGCATTCGAGAGGCCATCAGCAATCAGACGCAACACCTCAAGCTCACGATCGCTGAGTTCAACAAACAGGTTCGGTGTATCCCGACGCACGCCCCGAATCTCCTGCACAACCCGTGCTGCGACTCTGGGATGCAGCACAGATTCACCACGGGCCGCTTTGCGAATAGTATCAGCCAGTTCCTCCGGGCTGACATCTTTCAGAACATAGGAAAGCGCTCCTGCACGCAAAGCAGGGAAAATATATTCATCATCATAGTAGGAGGTCAAGACAATAATCTGAGAGTGCGGGCTGACCTGCTTCACCTTCCGGGTTGCCTCAACACCACCTATTCCAGACATAACCAGATCCATCAATACAATGTCGGGAGCCAGTTCACCGGCCATATGTACAGACTCCTCCCCCGTCCCGGCCTCGCCAACCACAAGCAAATCTGGCTGGATCTCAAGAAAACCGCGTACACCCTGCCGCACAATCGCATGATCATCAACGATTAAAACTGTTATTTTCTCATTCATAGCATTCGTTTCCTCGCAGGCACAACTCGGCAGAACAACCTTGTTTAGTGTATCATATTCTTACGCCAGCACCTCACTCTTCGTTTGAAGGGCAAAGACGGCGTGCAATCCTGCCGAAGAAACAGGAAGAAGGCCAGCAACAGAAACAGAATACAGTAGAACGTGAGTCCTCCGACGATGCCCCAGAACGGAAGCAGATTTCCCTGCCGCTCCAGGTTTTCAGTCAGGCCGACAAAAGAGGCAATTTTCTGTTCCGCATCGACAAACAGCGGGTTGGCACTCATCAGCGCCCGGGAAAGTCCAAAAGGCGTGCAGGACACCAGCACCCGCATCCACTGACTGTATCGCCCAAGCACCTCAAAAAGCGGATATACACACAAGGACAAAAGCAGGATACAGACGATCCCTTTAAGGGATGAACGCAGACCTAATGCCAGCACAAAACTCAGTAGAAGCAATGGTAGCAAAGCATACGTCGCTTCACACAGGCTAAGCGCCATTCTCTCTACCTCTGACCATTCAACCCCACCCGCAACGCTCCCATCAAAGAGCGAGACCAGGCTGACAGAGACAATTGAGAGGATGATTGTCAGGCCCAGTGTCAGGAAAAGCGTCACGACTTTCGCCGTGAGCAAGAGCCAGCGCGGTACTCCCCGAGTCAGCCAGAGATGGAATGAGCCCCATGTAAACTCCTGTCCAGCCAGAAGCGCCGATAGCACCAGCAGGACAAGACCACCAAGATGCACAAAATAGAGCTGAGAGACCACGATCACCAGATTGAAGGGCCAGTGAAATACCTGTGCCGCGTGGTTTAAGCTATTCAGCGGGAGAACACGCAACAGAAGCAGACAGGTTTCCAGTAACAGGTTACTGAAAAGAACCAGGGCCTGCCCTATCCAGAGATGAGGAAGAGCACAGACTTTCTTGCACTCTACATACAGGATCTTCCAGAACATCTTGCGCTTTTCTATCCCTCCTCAAAATCAGATACAGGCAGAAGCCCTTTTTGCTGCAACTCGGAGATTGTCCCCTGGGCAACAATATGCCCCTTTTGCAACATGGCGATCCGATCACACAAGCGAGCCATCTCTTGAGGAAGATGACCACCCAGTATAATCGTGATGCCCTGTCGGGCCAGGCGCTGCAACAACTGGCGGAATTCCTGTTTCCCGGCAGACTCTAAATATAAAGTCGGTTCATCGAGAATGAGCAGCTTCGGGCTGTGGAAGAGCGCCAATCCAAACAGCAACCGTTGCTTTTGTGCCGCCGATAAATACCGAACTTTCTGGTGTGCATCCTGTTGCAATCCTACCAGCTCAAGCAGTTCATCGATCCGCGTTTGAGCAATATCCGGATAAAGATGTGCCAGCAGCAGAAAATGGTCGCGCACAGAAAAAGGAGAGAGCAGCGATGGCATCCCGATTGTCGAGCCAACATGGCGCAAAGGAGCGGTATGCCCGGGGGTGACCGCTTCCCCGAAGATACGCACCATACCAGCCGTTGGCCAGAGCAGCCCGAGTAGCAGCCCGAGTAGAGTCGTCTTCCCGGCTCCCTGCTCTCCGAGGAAGCCAAATACTTCCCCGGCATGGACCACAAAAGAAGCTTCCTTCACCGCATAGCACTTTCCAAACCGTCTGGATAAGCCGATTGCCTCCACAATATAGTCTCTCTGTGTATTGTCCTTCATTGCGCCTCTTTACGCCATCACATGTTACTCTCAGGTCAACCAATAGCCCATACACTGAACTTTAGAGGATGAGCATGACACAGGCAACCACCTGAAGAAGCGCATACCATAAGACCTGAGAACTGACATATGCGGCCTGTTGAGTAATGATTACAGATCCTTCTGTGTGAGCGGACAGTGAATACAGAGGGTTGTACCCATATCTCTCTCGCTCTCAATCGTCACTGATCCGTTGATCGCCTCAATACGTTCTTCTATCGAGAGGAGCCCTACCCCTTTTCCACGTGCCGCCTCCACCTGAAAGCCAATCCCATTATCGCTAATTTCCAGGAAGACCGCATCTTCCTCGTAGCGCAATTGGAGCTCAACGCTTGTAGCTTTGCTATGTCGTGCAATATTGGATAACGCTTCCTGCATCACCCGATACAAGGCCTCTTCCACCTCAAGTCCCAATGGATGTTCTCCCTGTATCCGTACTACTGCCGGAATGCAGGTCTGCTGCTGCCAGTGCAGTGCATATTCCTGAAGTGCCAGCGCCAGCCCCTTTCCCTCCAGACCAACCGGGCGCAGTTCACGGATCAGCGCAGTCAATTCCTGCTGCACCTGTCGTACCAGATGTTCGGCCTCATAGAGATGCTTCTGTGCGGCCTCCTGATCGCGTGACATCAGCCCCTTGACAGTACTGAGTTGCATTGAAACCGCAAACACCTGCTGCTTGACACTATCATGAAGATCCCGCGCCAGACGGTTCCGCTCTTCCAGCGTTGCCAGCTTCTGTCGCATTTGAAGTTGCCCCCGAAGCTGCTCAGCCATTCGATTTAACTGACGCGCCAGATACCCAACCTCATCCCGCGACGTATCTTTTGCAAAGAGCGAGAAGTCTCCCCGGCTCCACCGATCCACAATTGCGTTGAGATGGTTAAAGCGGCGCGTCAGGCCACGCGAGACCGCAAAGCCAAAGATCATCCCCACAGTACCAGCAAACAGAAAGAGCAACACACCCAGAATCAGCAGCAACAGAAGGAAAGACCAGAAGATACTGGCAAACTTCCAGTGTAGATCCGAGATATGCAGGACTACCGCCCCAAGTACCTGCTGCCGCCCCTCAATGGGAGCCATAACTAGCCAGAAATTCTTTTCCTTATACAGCGCTGTCTTCGACTTTCCATGCAGGATATCCTGCAACTGTTGTGCCGGGCTGCCACTTAAACGGAGCCCAATCTGCGTATTTATCGCGGGCGCTTCCTCACCAGAGGAGGCTAAAACGCGACCAGCAGAGTCAACAACCACCACGTATTTTCTGGCGGCCATAAACGGGTCAAAATCAAAGTGACTCTCCAGCTCCTTGCTCATGCTCTGCAAGCCGTGTCTATCGGGCTCGCCAAGAAGCAGCGGCGCGGCCTTTCTGGCGGAATCCTCCACATCCCCCTGATAGAATTCCGGCATTGGCACAAGCACCATAAAGATGCCAAATAAAGCCAGAAAGAACAGGATTGCCAGAAGCAACTGTGCCAGAACAGTTGTCACAGTGTAGGAAAGCGTCAATTTCCCCTGAAGCCGAAAGAACGGGCTCAGAAAGCGCCTCAGGAAACGGCGGAAAAGTTTCACAGCATGGTACTCCGGTTACAGTTTCGATTTCCCCATTGTAGCACCATCAGTCCCGTCCGTTTACCCCCTACCCCTGCTCCCCGGCTCTGCCTCGGACCTGAAACACTATCCAGGCACCCAGGAGAAAACTCATTGTATACGCTGCAAGTCCCAATGCAGGCGCCAGCAGATTCTGCTGCACCGGGACAGCCGACTGCAACGATATCGCGTTCAACTGAAGCAGCGCCGCCGACAACTGCGAGGGCAGATATTGCACTACCCACCCACAGGGAACACCCGGCAGGCCAAGCAGCCAGACAAGTAATGGTTCCAGCACGAAGACTATGACCAGCGGAAGACCACAGGCCAGCGGCCACGAACGCGTTACAAGAGCCAGCATAAACGCCAGCGCCACATAGGGAAGCTGCGTATAGAGCGTACGCGCACAACTCAGAACCACCTGCACCGTGCTCAGCGGCACAAGCGGAACAGAGCCATGCATCAGGAAGGTGTAGAAAAGAGATAGCGCCCCGATCCAGAGCAGGGAGAACAGAAGCAGCAGGACCATCAGTCCGAACAGCGCCACAAAACGGGCCCCCAGCATGATCGAACGCGTCACACTGCTCTGATACCAGAGGGCTCCTGTTCGACGAGAAAGACGTTGCACATTGTATGCCGCCACCAGTACCAGCAGGACAGCGCCCCCAATATGACGAATTGAGACCGTATCAAAAGCCATCAGAAGCCCATTCGGCCAGAAGTAGTCACTTGAACTGATAAAAAGAGGTGTGGTCCAGGCCAGCGAGGCAAGCAGTGTAGAAATAAAGGCAAAGAGGAGTAAGCCCCCCCAGAGAAGAGGGAAATTCCAGAGTCTGGAATTTTCTCGATAGAGTACAGACCAGAACATCAAACCAGCTTTCTCACAAGAACAGCATATTCCTGCATACAGGTAAGGAAGAGGAGCAGAGAGAACTGGAGGCCCCCGCTCTCTAGCTCCTCATTTCCATATCGAATAGCAGCAATAGCTCCACCGAGCAACAGTGTACCCGAACAGGCCAGCCAACACATCCGGCTCCGGTCCTGTTTCAGATAGGACTATAGATGCACGTCCCTCTATACATTATGGCTTATTCAGCACATGAATTGCACGTGCAAGTGCATTCTCCGCACCCTCAAGCACAGCCTCACTCAACGCAGGATGAGCATAGAGGATCTCTGTCAGGTCCGTGAGTGTCGCGCCCATTTCAATGGCAAGCGTCAGCGACGCGAGCAGATCAGCGGCACGAGGTCCAACCACCGTCCCACCAAGCACCGTCTCATGCTCCGCATCAGCAACCACAAAAACGGCCCCAAGATCAGCCCCGAGCGTTAAGGCCCGCCCGTTCGCCGCCAGTGGGAAGCGTCCCGTTTTTACCTGATAGCCCGCCCGGGTTGCTGCCTCCGCTGTCAGGCCTGCCGCAGCCAGCTCTGGCCAGCCCTGGACGACCTGAGGCACAACCATCGGCGCGAATTGCACACGCATCCCTGATAGGACTTCCGCCGCGACCTTCCCTTGCTTCAGCGCGACCGCCGCCAGCGCATGTGAGCCCAGACAATCACCCACCGCATACACAGCAGGATTGCTGGTACGCATCATCGAATCAACCTTGATCCCGCCCTGCTCGTCCACCTGTACCCCGGCCACATCAAGTCGCAGTCCTGCTGTTGCGGGACGCACCTCCTTGCAAACGACTAACGGGCGCGCTTTGAGCTGCTCCACCACAACGCCGGTTTTGACACGAATCTTGAGCTTGCGCAGGCCGGTCTGTAGCAGGCGTACCGCCGCTGGCTCAACCTCAGGTAGCAACCGCTCCCCGGGAACCGCAAGCTCGACTGTCACCCCCAGGCGCGCCAGTGCTGTAGCCAGTTCCAGCGCGATATAGTCATTTCCTGCAATCGTCACTTGTTCAGGCAATGTGTCCAGCTTTAACGCCTGCTCTGGCGTCAGAACATCGGTGGGCAACAGCGGAGCTCCGGCCCCGGTGGCGATGACACAGTGCTCAAAGGCAAAACGCAGCGAGCCATGTTCTCCTTCAACGCGTACCTCTTTTTCATTGAGAAACCAGCCAATCCCTTGCACAAGCTCTACCTGATTCCCGGTTAAGAGACGACGTACGCCGTTTGAGAGCCGCTCGATGACGCCCTGCTTCCATGCCTGCATCTTGCTCCAATCAAACGAGACTGTCTCGGCAGAGATGCCAAACTGCGCCAGTTCCTCAATCCCCGTCCGGGCATAGCGCTCACTTGCCTCAAGGAGCGCTTTGAGAGGAATACACCCACGATTCAGGCAGGTACCCCCGACCGGCCCCGGCTCAACCAGTGTAACCTTGCGCCCCAGTTGCGCGGCCCGAATCGCCGCCGCATATCCAGCAGGCCCAGCACCGAGAATCAACACATCCACAGCCGTTGTCACATCACCAACAACCATAGTCCATCACCTCTTTTCTACACCAAATCCAGGAGCAACTGTTGAGGCTTCTCGACCATCTGCTTGAAGCGCTCAAGGAAACGTCCGGCAAGCGCTCCATCGATCAGGCGGTGATCGAACGAGAGCGCCAACTGCATCATCGGTCGAATCTCGATTGCCCCATTGCACACAACCGGCTGTTCCTGCAAACGTCCAACCGCCAGAATTGCCGCCTCCGGATAATTAATGATCGGGACGCCGTTACTACCGCCAAAGCTTCCCACGTTATTCAGTGTAAAGGTACTGCCCGACACCTCTTGTAACGCCAGTGCCCGCTTCTGAGCTCGTGCCACCAGATCCTCAAGCTTCTGTGCGATCTGGATCACACTAAGCGTATCGGCGTTGCGCAAAACAGGAACCATCAGCCCTTCTTGCGTATCGGCCGCTATCCCGATATGAAATGAGCGCTTATAGATAATCTCGCGTCGCTCCTCATCCAGTGTTGCATTGAAAATCGGGAATTCCTTTAAAACAGGGATCAGAAGCTTGACCAACAACGGCAGATACGTCAGTCGAACACCACGCTCTTCCGCCAGTGGCTTGAGTTCCTGGCGCAACCCGACCAGGGCGGAGCCATCCAGTTCCCCGAAAGCAGTTGCATGAGGAATGGTGCGCCATGAGCGTTCCATGCGTTCAGCAATCTGGCGCCGCAGTCCGGTGAGCGGCTGACGCTTCTCTTCTGCTTCCTCCTTCAGTTGTGCCGCACCATTCAGCGCGGGCTCGGCGCTCTTACGCTGAAGATAGGCTTCAAGGTCTGGCATAGTGATGCGTCCATTGGGTTGCGAGGACGGTACCTGAGCCAGATCAATATGCAACTCAAAAGCGCGTTTCCGGACAGCCGGAGCAGCCAGAACTGTCTTTGCCGAAACAGAAGAACTCTGCGTGGCAACCGGCGGCGCAGGTGTTTCCGGGGCCACCTGCTTGACGTTTGAAGTCTTTGTGACATTCCCTTCAAAGGAGAGTAGCGGCGTCCCAACCTTCGCCACCTGTCCCTCAGGGACATGAATGGCCACAACCCGAGCGGAAACAGGAGACGGAATCTCAACAACTGCCTTATCCGTTTCGACCTCAACCATTGGCTGATCTAGCTTCACCAGCTCACCCGGCTGAACCAACCAGCGGCGAATTTCAGCTTCCTGCATTCCCTCGCCCAGATCCGGTAACTTAAATTCCTGCATAGTGACGATCTCCGTTCAAACACTGTACAACTTTCCTGAGAGGGAACACAGCTTTACGGTTCCAGCACGCGTCGAATCGCATCTCTTACCTTTCGGGCGTTCGGCAAATAGTAATCCTCCTGGCCGGGAACAGGGAACGGCGTATCATAGCCGGTTACACGCTCCACAGGCTTGAGCAGCGAGTACAGACACTGCTCGTTCAGAATTGACACGATCTCCGCGCCGACGCCGCCTGCTCGTGGAGCCTCATGGACCACAACCGCGCGTCCTGTTTTCGAGACAGAGGACACAATAGCCTCCTCGTCCAGCGGCCAGATGGTGCGCAAATCGATGACCTCAACCGTTGCCCCGGTTTCCTGCTGTATCTGTCGCGCCGCGTCCAGCGCAACCGGAACCATTGCGCCATAGGCGAAGAGGCTGACATCCTCTCCTGCCTGCACAACGTTCGCCTTTCCGAGCGGGACCGTATAGTAATCTTCTGGCGTCTCCTGCCGAAACGAGCGATAGAGCTTGATATTTTCCAGAAACACCACCGGGTCGGGATCGTCCACAGCAGACACCAACAATCCTTTCGCATCATAGGGATTCGAGGGAATGACCACTTTCAGGCCGGGTGTTTGCAGGAACAGTCCTTCCAGGCTATCCGAATGCAGTTCAGGAGTGCGCACACCTCCGCCATAGGGAGCCCGCACCACCAGCGGACAGGTAAATACGCCACCGGAGCGAAAGCGCATACGAGCCGCCTGCGTCACTAACTGATTCATCCCCACATAGAGAAAGCCCGCGAACTGGATTTCCGCGACCGGGCGCATGCCATAGACAGCCATGCCAACCGAACTCCCAATAATAGCCGACTCGGCCAGTGGTGTATCAAAGACACGCTGCTCGCCAAAACGCTCTTGCAGCCGCTCGGTCACACGAAAGACACCGCCATTCGCTCCGATATCCTGGCCAAGCAGGACAACCCGCTGATCCCGCTCCAATATCAGCGCCAGCGCATTGTTCAACGCCTCTATCATCGTCATCTGCATAGCAGTTTACTCCTGTGCATACTGTTGAGCATCGCGGCGCTGCGCCTGCAAACGGGGCGTCAGAGTCGCAGCAGTCCAGTCGAAGAACGCATCAGGAGCGTTGGGAGGCAAAGCCAGCGCCTCATTCGCCGCCTGATTGATCTCTTCCTCAACGGCGGCCACAAGCTCGCGATCCTGTTCCTCGGTCAGCATTCCCTCAGCCAGCAGGAAGCGCCGCAAGCGGGCAATCGGGTCTTTTGCCTTCCATGCCTCCACTTCCGCCTCATCGCGGTAGCGTCTGGGATCGTCGGCAGTGGTATGCGCCCCGATTCGATACGTCAGCGTCTCAATGAGCGTGGGGCCATCACCGGCACGGGCCTTCTCCACAGCCTGCTTCATGACCTCAAAGACGGCCAGTACATCATTGCCATCAACAAGTACGGAGGGAATGCCGAAGCCGGGACCACGCAGCGCAAGCGAGGGGGCCGCGGATTGCTTCTTGCGAGGCACACTGATCGCCCAACCGTTATTCTGTACCACAAAGACAGCAGGAGCCTGATACACTCCGGCAAAGTTCAGCGCCTCATTAAAATCTCCTTCAGAGGTCGCGCCATCGCCACACACACCAACGGCAACCACCGGATCGCCGGAGAGCTTCGCCGCCATCGCCAGACCGACAGCATGCAACATCTGGGTACCAATGACAATTTGAATCGGGAGAGCATGACACTCGGGTGGATAGGCAGCGGTAAAGCCACGGAAGCCATAAATAAGAGTGGGAAGAGGAATTCCTTTCCAGATATGTGAGGCAATTTCGCGATAGGAGGTTGCAAGCCAATCTTCCTGGCGCAAGGGTGCGGCGAGACCGACCGCCGTTGCTTCCTGCCCGACCAGCGAACCAAAAGTTGTGGCTCGCCCCTGACGCTGAAGCGCAATGATTTTGTGCGAGAACGCACGACCAAGCTGCATCGCACGATAGAGTTTGAGGAGCATTTCCTGCGGAGCGGGTCCAAGATCAGGCATGTTGTTAACAAGGGTACCCTCTTCATTGAGGATCTGGTATGCCACCATGCCACTATCAATCTGCCGGGTAGTCATGGACGTTTCTCCTTCTACGACGCCGATAAGACGGCGCGGTGGGCCTTTACAACATTGTCACAAGCCAGAGGGAAAGGGTACCGACGCTGGTACCCCTACCTTCTTCAAGAGCTTCAGGCACTGGTAGTTATATCAAAGAGCCAGGGTGCATCCTGCCTGCGGCGCTGCTCATAGGCTGCAATCTCATCCGCATGCGAGAGCGTCCAGCCGATATTGTCCAGGCCCTTGAGCATAGCATCTTTCTTAAACGCATCAATATCGAAATGGAGCACAGTGCCATCGGGCTTCACCACCGTTTGCGCTTCCAGATCAACCGTCAATTGATAGCCCTCGTTTGCTTCTACCTCTCTGAAAAGCTGCAACACCGTCGCTTCCGGCAACACGACAGGCAGAATTCCATTGTTAAAGCAATTATTGTAGAAAATGTCAGCGAAGCCAGGTGTGATAATAACCCGGAAACCATATTCCCGGATTGCCCAGGGAGCGTGTTCACGTGATGAACCACAACCGAAGTTCTTGCCGCTCAAGAGAATACTTGCACCCTGATAGCGGGGCTTGTTCAGCACAAAATCGGGATCGGGTTCACGCGTATCACCGATGTAGCGAAAGTTCGCAAAGAGCGCATCAGCAAATCCAGTTCGTCTGACAGTCTTCAGAAAGCGTGCAGGAGTGATCTCATCAGTATTGACATCGGTGCGATCCAGCGGCGCCACCAGCCCGGTATGTGTGATAAATGGTTCCATCTCTTCTGTTCCTCTCGCTTAAGAATGGACGGTGACAGGGGAAAGCTCGGCAGGTTGCCACTCACGAATATCAACAAAGTGCCCGGCAATCGCGGCAGCAGCGGCCATAGCCGGACTGACCAGATGGGTACGCCCACCACGTCCCTGACGGCCTTCAAAGTTACGATTGCTGGTAGAAGCGCAGCGCTCGCCCGCCTCAAGGCGATCACCATTCATTGCAATACACATACTGCATCCGGCCTCGCGCCACTGGAACCCGGCCTCACGAAAGATATCAGCAATGCCTTCCTCTTCAGCCATACGCCGCACGTTCATCGAGCCGGGTACCACCATTGCCCGCACATGTGGCGCGACCTGCTTGCCCTTCACGTAACGAGCGGCAAGGCGCAGGTCTTCAAGCCGCGAATTGGTACAGGAGCCGATAAAGACCGTATCCAGTCGTATCTCGGTGATCTTCTGCCCCGGCTGGAGCCCCATATACTTCAGCGCACGCTCCATCGCCAGACGTTTGATCGGGTCCGGTTCCTCTGCTGGATCGGGCACAGCTCCGGTGACCTCAACGGCCATACCGGGCGTTGTACCCCATGTCACCTGTGGAGCCAATCCCTCAATCGAGACCTCATAGACGGCATCGAATTGGGCATCGGGATCACTGGCAAGCTGCCTCCAGGCAGCAACGGCTCGCTCAAACATCTCGCCTTCAGGCGCGTAGGGCCGTCCCTTGATATAAGCAAAGGTCGTCTCATCGGGGGCGACCATCCCGGCCCGCGCGCCCGCTTCAATCGCCATGTTGCAGAGCGTCATGCGCCCTTCCATCGAGAGGCTGCGCACGGCAGAGCCACTAAACTCGATGACATGACCTGTTCCAACATTGGTCCCGAGCTGCTGAATAACATACAGGGCAATGTCTTTGGCCGTGACGCCGGGAGAGATCGTGCCTTCAATACGAATATTCATCGTCTTCGGCTTTTTCTGTAAGAGGCACTGCGTTGCCAGAACATGTTCAACTTCACTGGTGCCAATTCCGATCGCGAACACACCAAAGGCGCCATGCGTCGATGTATGAGAGTCACCACAGACAACTGTCATGCCGGGAAGAGTGATTCCCAGTTCTGGTCCGATAATATGAACAATTCCCTGACGCTGATCCTGCATGTTAAATAGAGTGATACCAAAATCACGGGCATTCTGCTCAAGAGTGGTGATACAGACTTCGCTGTCCTTATCAATGACGTCGAGCATGCGCCGCCCCTGCACCGTCGGCACATTATGATCCAGAACCGCAATGGTAGCATCGGGCCGCCGAACGGGTCGTCCTGCCGCACGAAGCCCGGCAAATGCCTGCGGGGATGTTGCTTCATGCACCAGATGACGATCAATATAGATCACCGGGGTTTCGCCCGGCACGTCGCGTACTACGTGAGCATTCCAGATCTTGTCAAACATGGTTTTTGACATAGTGGTCTTCTCCGTAAGAGCAAAGAATGATAAGCCAGACACAGCGTGTGAGGCCAGAACCAATACCAGAAAAGTGGGATCGTCTCTGTTCCCGGTTAGAAACAGGCCTATTACTTATTATATGCCAATCATTCTCGGAGCGCTAGAAAACAGGCAGGTTCTTTTATCGCGAGCAGGACAAAAGAAATGCGCGATCAAGAATCTTTTGCCCTGCTCAAAGCGCTAATCCGCAGTCTCAACGTTCAGCGAGGATTGTACGGTAGCAGAAGCAGCGGTACGGCCCAGTGCGGTTTCGGCGATATAGCGCATGTCCAGTTCTTCGAGTGTCTTTTTCTTACCAAGCAACAGTTTCGCCATCTCAAAGGCGCGTTGCAACTGTGCCTGCTCCAACTCATACCCGAGCTCACGCAACTGATGAGCAAGCGCAGCCCGGCCCGAGAGCTTCCCCATCGAGATACGACGTTCGTTCGCGCTCAAGCCAACCGATTCGGGGGTCATGATCTCATAGGTACGCGCATCCTTGAGCACACCATCCTGATGAATGCCACCGCCATGACTGAACGCGTTGCGCCCAACAACCGCCTTCGTCCATTGTGGTTGCATACCTGAATACTTCGCCACCAGACGGCTGACAGACGCGATTTTGGTCGTATCAATATGCACATCCATTCCCAGATCAGCGCTACGGGTGCGAATCGCCATAATGACCTCTTCCGAAGCAGCATTGCCCGCGCGTTCACCCAGACCATTGATACAACTATCCACGCGTTCCGCCCCGTTGCGCAGCGCCTCCATCGCATTCGCAACCGCCATTCCCAGATCATCATGGCAGTGCGCGGAGATACGAAGTGTGGGGAACTCGCGCTTGACAGAAGCAACCAGTTGACCGAACTCCCAGGGAAGCGCATAGCCGACAGTATCGCAGAGCGTCACAAAGCGCACCCCTTCTTTCACCAGCGCCTCACAGATCTCAAGGACAAAGTCCTGTTCGGTTCGCGTGGTATCTTCAAGGGCAAAGTCGATATTCTCGGTATACTGGCGCCCATGAGCTACGGCAACTCGGGCGAGCTCAAGTACTTCTTTGCGGGATTTTCCCAGTTTGATTTCACGATGAAGCGGAGAGGTGCTGATAAACGGCTGAATGGCCGGTTTAGCGGCGCGTTTCACCGCGTTCCAGGCACAGTCGATATCGTCGAGATTGGCACGAGCAATTGCGCACACCTCTGATTTCTGAACCTTTGTTGCAATCAGGTGAACCGCTTCAAATTCGCCCGGGGAGGAAATCGGAAAACCACAATCCAACGTATCAAACCCCATCTCCTCCAGTGCCAGAGCAATCACGAGCTTTTCGCCGGGGAAATAGTTCACGCCGGGTGTCTGCTCGCCATCGCGCAGGGTCGTCTCATAAAACTTGATAATCCGTGGTTCCGTAGTCATAATCAGGCCACTCCTTTGTGAAAAACACTACCTGATCTCACCGAGTTTGGGTGCCAGTAGCGGGACATACTACGACAGAGCGCGTACTATTTTTCAGTTGCCCGGTTACTATACCTCATCATACAACTACACACTTAAAAATTGTACCATGCTTTCTTAAATCATTGTATAGTTACAGATGGAGAAAATCATATACTGAGGAATGGAAAGCGAATTTCATTGGAAGAGGGAACATCAATCGCAGAAGAGTGGGGAAAGGAGCCAGAGAGGAAGGCGCAAGGGGAATCTCCTCGCGCCTTCCGGGTCTTCAGGAAATCCAGCTATACGGGTAGTTTGGATCGTCGACGGACTGTGCCGTTGTGGTAAGCTTCAGGGGATGGAAGGTATCTATCATGACGGCCATCTCCTCAGTTCGCTCCGCGCCGAGACTCTTTTCCACGGCGCCCGGCTGTGGGCCGTGAGGAATACCCCGCGGATGCAGCGTAATCGAGGCCACTTCCACGCCTCGACGGCTCCCGAAGTTCCCGTTGACATAATAGATCATCTCATCACTATCGATATTGCTGTGATTATAGGGCACAGGGATCGACAGCGGATGATAGTCTAGCTTGCGCGGCACAAACGAGCATACTACAAAGTTTGGACCTTCAAACGTCTGATGCACAGGTGGCGGCTGATGCACGCGTCCGGTGATAGGTTCAAAATCATGAATATTGAAGATCCAGGGATACTCGTAGCCATCCCAACCAACCACGTTCAGGGGATGATGGTCAAACCAGTAGCTCGTAAAGGTATTGCCGACCTTTAAGCGGACCTCGAAGTCGCCTGCTTCAAGGTGCGTTATCAGCTCTTCCGGACGCCGAATATCGCGCTCGCAATACGGGGCATGTTCAAGCATCTGCCCGTACTGGTTGAGATAGCGCTTCGGTGGAACCAGCGAGCCCCGCGCCTCGACAGCGAGGAAGACCGTCTCCGGGCTATCGGCTTCGATCAAGAAGCGGAACGTCGTTCCCCGAGGAATAATGATATAGTCGCCCTGGTGGTAGGGAAGCAGCCCGAAGTTCGTTTCCAGCGTGCCATGTCCCTCATGGACAAAGTACATCAGATCGTTTTCGGCATCGCGGAAGTAATAGTTCATCGGCTCCGTCGGCTTGGCAACACCGATCACCACATCATCGTTATACATCAAAGCCTGGCGCCCGAACACAGGATCTCCCCCACGAGGCAACTGCGCGGTTTTGAAATGGTGATGCCGCTGATAGCCTTCATCCCAGAGTTCGTGCCGGGTCGGAGGCGTATATTTTTCCACCTTTTTCACTGCGGTTGGCGGATAATGATAATACAGGATCGAGTAGTTCCCGGAAAAGCCTTCAGTCCCGAAGACCTCTTCAGCATACAGACCACCATCGGGCCTGCGAAACTGCGTATGTCGTTTTGGCGGAATCTGCCCCAGGCGATGATAGCTAGGCATTACAAACCTCCTGAGTTGTCGATCAACCAGAAAACAGGGAGGGCCGCCCTCATAGCAGCCCTCAAACGGAACACCAGGCCTTTACCCGACCGTATTCCGTAACACTCCTACACCTTCAATTTCCATCTCTACAAGATCACCGGGTTGAAGCCAGCGGTGCACCTCAGTACCCAGTTCAAGAATGCAGCCGGTTCCGACCGTTCCTGAGCCGAGCACATCACCAATCCGCAACCGCGTATTCCGGGAAGCATACGCGATCATCTGAGCAAAACTGAAGTGAATGTCTTTGAAATTGCCCCGTGAGATCTCACGGCCATTGATACGCGTAATCATCGGCATATCATACCGTTCACTCGCACCGGAGCCGGTTCGACGCGTCTCCAACTCATCAGGAGTGACAAGGAAAGGGCCAAGCGAAGTCGCAAAGTCCTTACCCTTGCCGGGGCCTAGATTCAGTTTCATATCCTTGCGCTGGAAATCCCGGGCGCTCCAATCATTCATGATCGTGTAGCCCGCGATATACTGCGCGGCATCTTCAACCGGAATATCTTTTCCCTCTTTGCCAATCACACAGGCAATTTCGAGCTCAAAATCCAGTTCCTGAGATCCACGCGGATAGGGAACCACGCTCTCAGGCCCATAGATCTCGCTCGTGTTGGAAAAGTAGAACGTCGGGATCTCGTACCATTCCGGGATCATGCCCAGACCACGCTTTGCCCGAGCCGCCTTCACATGCTGCTCGAAAGCATAGAAGTCGCGCAGAGTGGGCGGTTCTGGCACGGGCGCAAGTAACTGGACCGCATCTAACTGATCTGTTGCTTTGCCGCGCTCTCGGGCCTCAGCAGCCCGTTCAAGCCCGGCAGGATCCCGCAACAGCGCCAGGAGATCGGGATAGGAGACACTGGCAAGCGCCTGCTCGTCCAGCATCACCCCGGCAAACGTTGTTCCATCAGCACGACGAAAGGTAACCAGTTTCATTAGAGATTGCCTCGCAGCGCCTGCTCGCGCTCCAATGCTTCAAAGAGCGCCTTGAAGTTGCCGTCGCCAAACCCTTTGGCTCCCTTGCGCTCAATGACTTCAAAGAAGACCGTGGGCCGGTTGCCAATCGGTTTCGCAAAGATCTGCAACAGGTATCCCTCATCATCACGATCAATCAGGATGCCCTGCTCGGCCAGATCTTCGAGGCGCTCATCAATCTTGCCCACACGATCAAGAATGGTATCGTAATAGGTCTTCGGCGTTGCCAGGAACTCAACCCCACGCGCCCGCAGCTCAGCAACAGTGGAGACAATGTCACTGGTATTCAATGCGATATGCTGCACGCCAGGACCACGATAGAAGTCCAGATACTCTTCAACCTGTGACTTCCGACGACCCACAGCCGGTTCATTAATGGGGAACTTGACGCGACCGCTTCCGTTCTGCATGACCTTTGACATCAAGGCAGAATACTCAGTGCTGATCGTCTTGTCATCAAAATGGATCAACTGCGTAAAGCCCATCACCTTCTCAAAGAAGGCAACCCATTCATCCATCTTGCCAAGCTCAACGTTACCAACCATGTGGTCGATGGCAGCAAGACCGGCAGGGCGTGCGCGGCGAGGCTGCTCCGAGGGAAGCGGCTGGAAGCCCGGCATAAAGACGCCATTGTAGTCGTTCCGACCCACAAACGTGATAATCGTGTCGCCGTAAATGGCGATCGAGGAGAGCGTGACTGAGCCATTATCATCTTTGAGCGTATGCGGCTCGGCAACACCCTTCGCCCCTCGTGAGGTTGTTTCCTTATACGCCTGGGTGGCATCATCAACACGCAGGGCAATCACTTTGACACCATCGCCGTGCAGCTTGATCTCTTCCGCCATCGAGCCCTCGGGCCCATAGGGAGAGGTCACGACAAAGCGAATGTTCCCCTGCTCAAGTACATAACTACAATGATCGCGTATTCCGGTTTCCAGACCCGCATACGCTATCGGCACAAACCCCCATGCATGGCAAAAATAGTAGGCGGCCTGTTTGGCGTTACCAACATAGAATTCGACGTGATCGAAGTTCTTAATTGGCAAGAAATCCTGTTCTGTCATGGATGTGATCCCCTTTTTTTCATCCTGCTTCTGGCCCTTGCACCAGAAACAGACAACACCAAACAACTCAACACTTCGAGCGGGGCACGTCCGGGGATAAAGGGCAGACTGAGACAGCCCTGAATTTGCTTCACCCTGGCACCTCAGGCAAAGCTGTTGCTATGCGTTTTACCCGAAACCCCCTTGTTTCGTTGCACCACAACTCCGTGAGAAAGCAAAGTTTCCTGCTTCTTCTGTCATTATACGAAACCAGGAGCCAAAAATGCAAGCAGCTCATCCCCTGGCAAATGCAGGCAAGCGGCGATCCTTTCTTAAACAGGGGTATTGACCTTTTGTCAGGGAATGATTGCATATATTTCACGGTTCTCGTTCAATTAGAGAAGAAGCAACAGTTTTTGAGCTACCCTTCTTCCTGGTGAGCTTGCCGCCTACAGGCTAAGGAATACTGAGCCGTGGGAAATAGCTACCTGAATACGCCAAAAAGGGGTACAATAAGAGGAAAGTGATAAGGGCTCAGCAAGGAGATTTTTTGTATGTCGTATCATCCCCCGTCGGGACCAAATCGACCCAATCAGCAGTATCAGCAACCCTATTTTACCTATCAGACGCCTCCTGTAGTTGAGGGACCGGAACCAGAAGCCGCACTCTCTTTGCAGGAGTCTCTTCGTCAGCTCCCTGCACAATGGCGTAAGGTGCTCCTTCGCCCTGGAGCGCACAGCTTTGCCGAGGAAAAGAGCAAAGCAACCTGGGATTCTGTCTGGATACAACTGCTGCTTTACAGTATTATCAGTGGTCTGCTTGCCTATCTTACAAGTCTGCTCTTGCCAAATGTCAACAGCGTCTATCAGACAAATACGATCCTGCAATTGCTCCCGCAGGGCGCGCGTCAGCTTTTCTATTTACTGGCAGCCAGTATGCAAAGCGTGATGGTTCCCATTTTGTTCTTTCTCTGGAATGGTATTGTTTTTGGCTGCGTCCGGCTGCTTCTGGGTGGTAAAGGGTCATTCCTGCAACAATGCTATACGTCGCTTCTCTTCACAGTGCCTCTGGGGCTACTAACCGATATCATCTCCCTTATTCCGGTCGTTGGCTCTATTGTTTCGGCAATCGTAGGGCCCGCATCATTTATTTATGGTATCGTACTGACCATCTTCTCCTTGATGGCGGTTCATCGCTTCAGTGGCGGTCGCGCCAGCACCGCGGTGTTTCTACCGGTCGGTATTCTCTTTATCCTGTCCTGCCTGTTGATACTGATACTTGGCTCACTCGTCGCGGCCTTTGGCCTGTTTGCGGCCTTCTAAGATGGCCGTGTGCTTGTATTACCGGGAAAAGCAGCAACAGTACTATTTAGCCGATACATTGAACCGCTTCCATATGCCCCTTATAATAAAGACCTGACCGCTGCGTTTGTTCGCGGAACATTCAGACAAACGCAGCGCTATTCGGAAAACGCTTTGCAATAGCACTCTACCATATGCTTCTGCGCTTTCTTGATCGTAGAAGAAGTCATCAGGAGAAATAGACATGCAATTTCAAGGTAGTCGTAAGCTGAATGCGTCACCTGACGCAGTATTTCAGGCACTCCTTTCCCCCGAGAAGCTGAAGAACAGCATTCCCGGTTGTGAACACGCAGAATATGTTGATGAGGGCGACAGCCGCCAGATCAAGCTGATCGTCACCCCTAACCTGCCGGGCCTCAAAGGAGCCTATAAAGTGCTTATTCAGCCAGCTGACGTAGTTCAGCCCTCGCACCTCGTCTATATTGCCGAGCCGTCCAGCTCTATTGGCAGCATCAAGGCGCGTTGCACCATTGATCTGACCAATGATGCAGGCGGAACTCTGTTGAACTATGATGCACAGGCCACGCTCTCAGGTAGCCTCGGCGCGATCCCCGAGATGATTGTCAAGCCAGCCGTCAAGAGCGCCCTTGAGCATTTCTTCAAGAACCTTGAGAAGCAGATTGGCTAACAGGCAGTGGGAAGGGGAGGGACAATCCCTCTCCAGCCCCTGCTATCGGACATGGACCTGTGTCAAACCGACCAGCAGTATGCGCATTGGCAGAGCACGCACTACAGGAATACGCGTGAAGAGCCGCAACACCTTCGCGCTCCCGCTTCCCTTTCCTGTGCGCACAATACGGCCCAGAACCTCATCTTGCACCATATTTTGCAGCGTCTGGACCGCGATCGTAGGGAGCATTCGCTTGCGCTGTACCCGCGCCAGATCCTCCACCCGAACCCGTCCGGTTTTGAGCCTTGTGGCCAGAACATTCGCCGCAACCACCGCATCCTGAACTGCATAGTTGATTCCCGTCCCTCCAACCGGTGACATCACATGAGCGGCATCCCCGATCATCAGGAGCCCGGGCCGATACCAGCGCCGCAGCCGGTTTGCCTCAACCGAAAGAACCGAGATCTGTTTCCAGTCCTGCAACACCTGCACTCGATCAGCCAGTTCAGGCGCGACCTTCACAATTGTCTGCCGAAAGTGCTCAAGCCCCTGAGCATGAAGATGCTGATATGAGCCTTTGGGAATCACATAGCCTATCTGCCAGTGATCGTGACGAGCCAACATCACAAAAATGACCCTCCCCTGTACCCGGCCCATTGCCTGCTCGGTCTCCTCAGGATGACGCGGGAGACGGAACCAGAGGACATCAATTGGCGCCGAGCTTTTCGTTGGCTGAAAGCCAGCCAGACGACGCACACGAGAAAAGCGCCCATCTGCTCCAACAGTCAGATCAGCGCGGATCTCATGCCAGCCATCACGGCCCCGATAGCGAACCCCTCGAATGACTCCCTGTTCCTCAAGCAGACCATCCACTTGAGCGTTCATTATCAGGCGAAAGGTGGGATAACGCTGCGCTTCTTGAGCCAGAAACCCGAGAAACTCCTTCTGCGGAATTAAGGCCACAAAGGGATATTTCATATGCAGACGTCGAAAGTCGACAAGCGGAAAGCGCATTGCCCCTGCCTGGATGCTCCCGCTAAAGGCACGCGAATGATGCAATTGCTGCAACATCGGTTCAGTCAGCCCGATCTCATCGAGAATAGAGAGCGTCGAGGGGTGCACGGTATCGCCACGAAACTCACGGTCAAAGTCAGCATGCGCCTCTACCAGGAGCACACGAATCCCCTTGCGGGCCAACAATAAGGCCAGAATCATTCCGGCAGGGCCAGCACCTACAATGCAGCACGTCGTCTGTTCCACACTTTGGATGGTGGGTTGTGATGTACTCTGCTGTTCTGAAGCGTTCATCCTGGATGCTCCTTTGCATACCCGCCATTATTAATTAACCAGTTAATTAATAAATGACACAAAAATGGACTACCGGGGCAATAACCCCTGTAACGTCACGTCTAGAATAGAATCTACAAGCTGTTCCCGCGTATATTGGAGCGCCTGGGGATCGTGAAAAATGTGGCGCCGCAATACTGAGCCTATAACACACCCCATCAACGTTTGAGCAGCCAGACGTGGATCTGCTTTGCGGATCTTCCCAATGCTCATTTGCCGCTCAAAATAAGAGCTTAAAAAAGTGATCTCCTCATCAATAATGCCAGAGCCAACCGGCTGCATGGCCGGGTTATAGAGTATTTCCGGTAACACCGTTCGCACAATCTTGATAAACTGCTCGCCCTCAATGATATGCAACACATTCAGCAGCAGCGACCGCAAAAACACCTCGGGCGGCTGCTCAAGCTCTGTAGGAGAGGTCGCCCGAACAACGCGCAAGGGAGAACGCTCATTGATAATCGCCTGCAATAACGCCTCTTTACTCTCGAAGTAATGATAAATCAGCCCGGGCGTAATGCCAGCTTCGAGGGCAATGTCCTTGTTGGTTGCCCGGCTATAGCCCTTGTGAGCAAAGACATTCATTGCAGCATCTATAATTTGTTCGCGTCTATCTTCAACAACTTTTGGTGTTCTCGCCATTTGCGCCGCTCCAGGTTGTTAATTGTTCGATCAATTAAAGTATAGCACCGGGCAGAGAGAGACGTCAAGGTGAGCAGGAAGGGGGAATAGAAGCGGCATTGCCCCGGGCTGCCCATTCCATAAACCGCACCTGTTCACCACCAGCTTCCCGGTTCCACACCTGCGTTTATGCTTCCCCGCTTCCATCCAATGCAGCCTGTTAGCAAACCGTGATTACCACAAAGAGGATGTAAATGATATATATAATTGCTCAGGGCTCCTCAGGAGAGGATGCCCTTTTATCGGGTACTCAACTTGATTGTTTCTATAGGGGGAACCCCCCACTCGTTCGCTTCAAGTGACGTTCAACATCGGGTGTCATGAAATAGAACGAGACAAAGAGACTAACTCAAAGGTCGGAACTTCGAGCACACGAGCCAACATCCGCAGATGATAGGGCTGTGCCTGTACGCGACCGGTTTCAAGGGAAGTAATAGTATCCCGGCGTAAGCCAGTAAGATCGGCCAACTGACCGAGGCTCAAACCTCTACGCTGACGCAGGATACGGAGGTTAGGGAGACCACGAGAACGTGTCTTGGAAAGCATTTGCTTCATATTCCTCTCCTTTGAGGTCGGGATCTACTTCATCGTCAACATTGCCAACGAAGTGTCTGAAATGGAGAACATATGAATTCATCCATTATTCAGACGTATCCCTATGACTACCCATAGCATACCAGATGACAAGGGATATTGTCCAGTAACAGCGTGTAGCATCTCACACCATCCTGCTGGTATCCGGGAGTCCCCTCAACAACTAATAGCGCCAGTTTGTTTCAGCTACTCATAGTGTTTTACGTCGCAAGCCGGATAAAGGTTGCAGCCATAAAAAAGCGATCCAGGATACCCACCATCAGAGCCCCCACTGTAGACCCGCACCACTTCTTAACATCAACCCCCATAACTTGGATGGCTTGTCCAACAACACTCTCCACTAAAAGATATCGCAGCAATAAGCAAAATGTGACAAAATTGTTTATTGCTGCGACATCGTAGGCCCTGTTTGCTGTCCGTTAGTAGTTATACACGGGTCCGGTTAAATCTCAGTTAGAATCTACCCACCAATCTGCAATATTCCACAAATTGAGAACAGGATCTGCGTGCGGCATTACGTTTCTGGTTCCCATGCGCACAAGCATTCTGTTCTCTTCGCTATAGAGCGGAACCGTATAGACCTGCTCGGCGACACGATGGAGAAAGCGCTGATAGGCCGCCTTCCTCGCCTGAAAGGTTATCGCGGCGCGTCCCTGCTCAAGCGCCGCATCAAGCTCTGCATCGCGTACACGTCCATAATTCAGCGCCTCTGGATGCTGTACTGAGGGAACCTGTGACGAATGAAAGACCGCATACTGATCGTCGGGTTCTGGCCCGAGAGAAGAGGCAAAGAGCGCCAGATCAAAGGCCCCGCTTGCCAGCACACCGCCCCGCGTTAACCCACCGAATAGCTTCCCCGCACTGACATAAACCGGCTCAAGCTGAATACCGATCGCCCGAAAAGCCTGCTTGATGGTCTCTACAAGCGGCCTGCGCTGCGACGTCGTCACCAGGCGCAATGACAGCGTTTCCTCTCCCCGCCGGAGCAGGCCGTCTGGACCTTGTTTCCAACCACTTTCAGCCAGTAAATGGAGCGCGCCTTGCTGATTGTATGGCACGCCTGGTAATGATGGATCAGCATAGAGAGAGGGGGGCGGCTCAACCTGGTTCACCCGCCGTGTACAATCGTTCTGTTTGAGCTGCTTCTGAAGCAATGAACAGACATCCAGCGCGGCCTGAAGCGCTTTCCGGACTCGAAGATCCTGCAACAATGGCTTTTCCAGGTTAAAATCAAGGTGTTCATACGAGGCTGCCCGTATCGTCATCTGCTGCATCTGTGCGCCGCCCGGCGACAATGCGCCCTGAATGACCGTCACCGTGCCAGCCTGAAGCGCTCTCTGCATGGCAGCCTCATCAGAGTATACCTGATAGATCAGGCGCCTGAGATAGGGACCATGAAAGGTCGAAGACGCATATCGCTCATGGGGAACCAGCACATAGCGTTCCGTCCCTTCAACATGATCCAGCTTATAGGGTCCGCTGGTCACTGCCGGATACTGAATCACGGTTTTGGTATTCTGTAACTCGATCGGGGGGAGCTTGCCCCACACATGTTCAGGGGCGGCATAGGGAAGATAAAAAAGGTAGGGGCCGAACGGGCGCTTCAGGTGTAACACAACCGTATACCGATCGGGCGTCTCGATGTCCGCGATCATATCATAACCACCAGTGATGGTGGCACCCGTCTCCCGCTGTTGATTCAGGCGCCACCAGAAACGAAAATCGCCCGCCACAATAGGCTCGCCATCTGACCAGAACAGGTCCCGCCGCAGATGCAGAATGACCTTTTTACCGCCATCCTGTACGCCCCCATTTTCTGGCAGCGGCACTTCAAGCAATTGGTCGGGGAGAACATGAAACTGCCGATCAAATACCACGGGGCGTCCCCAGAGAGCGGAATTCAGCGTGAAATCACCAGCAGTACTGGCAAAAAGTGGATTCGGCGCTGCGGGAGCATCAAGCGTCCCAACCGTCACTTCTCCGGTCCGAGCGGGAGCAGGAGTAGCCGTATAAGAGCCCAACAAGGGAGAAGAGACAGGTGAGGGCGTATAGGGAGGCGGGTCCATGCAGGCGGATACACCCACAAGAACCCCGAGCAGAAGCCCAAGCGAGAAGAGTTTCTGCCAGAGAGAGCAATGCACGCTAAGACCTCCTCCATGAGAAAAGAGCCAACAACAATCGTTGCTCTCACTATACATACAAAAAGGACGCCATTGCTACATGGCGTCCTGATCGCATGCATTCCCTTGAAAGGATATTAGCGGACCCTGTTAGAAGGGTACGGTGGATAGTCTGGCGGTGGGACAATCAAATACGGACCGTCAGAACTATCCGAATCAACCAGTTGTGCGTTTTGCATCCAGGATGGATAATCAAAGGTCTGCCAGATATGATTGAAGGGAGCGTTGTACCGCAAAGCCGCCTCAACATCGAACGGCTTTAAGTTCTCTGCAATCGAGACCAATCGATCCTGGGTTACTCCATCACGAACGTCGCCCTGAATCCAGAAAATGACTCCATTTTTTTCAAAAATAAGCTCGGAATATCCGTTATATACCCATTTATGAGCATTAGAGTCCTGCAAGGGCATCCATTTGCCATTCACAATAATAGCGGCTTTGCCATCAGGGCCCACCTTTAGCTCGTGAACCGAGCCAAGCGAGACACTTTGTACCACCTTGACACGGGGCTTAAATTGCCAGATGGCAATTTCACCCACGCCATGTGGCTTGATGCCCGGGCGGTTATACGTTGCCACCAGTTTCAGGATCGGACCATCAGTCCACTCCTGCCCGGGTCGCTGAATTAAACTCACGCTTTCGGTGTGGAAATTGGGTGGCCATTCAAAAGCATAATAGAAAGGGAAGTGGAGTAACCGCTGCACGTCAGGCAGACTGAGATGTTCGGGTTCATCAGTTGTCTTATGTTCTGATTGATGTGATACCTCCGTTTGAGGAGTGTGAGACTGAACCACGCCGGTGTGAGGACCAACAAATAGAAAGAGTAAGCCATTCGCAAAGGCATTGCCGGTAGCAAGCATTGATACCAGCATAAATAACAGACAGGCCATCCCAAAGGCGACCAGAGAGCGATGGAGATGAAGGGGTGGAAGCAACGAAGGAAGCCGCCACCTGTTTCGTTTAGCAGAGCGAAAGAGTCGACGTCGCAACTTTAATCGACGGAAGACACGCGCTTGTGTTCTTTGCTC
>Ga0164243_10003067_pt1 | contig 26987 bp, 28 predicted proteins | sample OricompcompostOP_FD_108781 | JGI IMG/M metagenome (GOLD analysis project Ga0164243, IMG submission 108781) | Organic Plus compost microbial communities from Emeryville, California, USA - Original compost - Organic plus compost (OP) | ecosystem: Engineered > Solid waste > Mixed feedstock >...
CGCCGCCGGCGGCGAGCCGGCGGTGGTCAACGAGTTCGTCGGCGACGGGCCGGCGCTGCTGGCGTACTCGGCCGACGTGCGGATCTACGCGGCGGCGATGCGGGCAGCGGCCGAGACGGTCGCTCAGCGCTGGGGGGAACGCCGGAGCGGGTGTGCGTCATCCAACACAGCTGGTGTTGATGGCGCTGTTGTCCAGTGATTAGATCTCTGCCTTGTCCTGCTCCCGTTCCCGTCCTGTCGAAAGGCACACCTTGCTTCGCAGATCGACATATGAGGAGTCGTTCCCCAGCACGCTGACCCGTGCTCGATTCCTCCAGGCGTCCGCGACCGCGGTCGCCGCTCTCTCGGGCGCGCAGATCCTCGGCGGCTGTGGCTCCACCGGGTCCGGTGCCGCCGGCGACGCTCCGGCCGGCGGACCCCCGCAGCGGCCCACCGGGACGTTCAGATTCCCGCTCGAGGGCGCCACCACCGGGTTCGATCCCGCGTACTCCGGAGCACTCCTGTCCGACTACGTCGTCGTGCACGCGATCTTCGACCGCCTCGTCGCGTTCGACCCGGCGTTCACGAGACTCGTGCCGTCGCTGGCGACCGGCTGGGAGCAGAGCGAGGACGCGCGCGAGTTCACGATCACGCTGCGCGACGGCGTCAGATTCCATGACGGCGAGCCGCTCGACGCGGCGGCGCTGAAGGCGACCCTGCAGTACATGAGCACCGCTGCCGGCGCGATAAGCGGCCTGCTGCTGCCGCCGAGATACGACACGCTCGAGCTCGTCGACGCACTGAGACTGCGGGTGGTCACGCCGGCACCGCAGCCCGACTTCATCCGCAACCAGGCCTTCCTGTCGGTGATGTCGCCGAAGGCGATCAAGGCCGGCGGCGAGGCGCTCAAGCGCAGACCGATCGGGACGGGGGCATACCGGTTCGCCAGACGTGCCGGCAACGGCGGCGCGCTCGTGGTCGCGAACAACGACTACTGGGGCGACGGCCCGTACTTCGAGCAGATCGACTTCGAGGTCATCGCCGACGCCGGTGCGCGGATCAACGCGCTGCTGACCAGACAGGTGGGGATGGCCTACCGGCTGCCGCCGACGCAGGTCCAGCGCGTCGCCGGCGCGAGCGGTACGCGCACCGTCTCCGGTGACGTGTGGTCGGGCGTCTACGTCGCCTTCGTCTGCAACAAGCCGCCGTTCGACGACGTGCGGGTCCGTCGCGCATGCGCCCATGCGGTCGACAAGGAGGCGTTGATCAGAGCGATCGCGCGCGGCCAGGGCAGAGTCGCCGACACCTTCTCGCCGAAGGGCGTGCTTGGATACGCGCCGCCAGCGGTCAGATACGAGCACGACCTCGAGGCGGCGCGGGCGCTGATGGCGGCCGCTGGCCACGCCGACGGCTTCAGCGCCGTGATGTGCGTCTCGACCGCCCAATACCTCCAGCCGCAGCTCGCGCAGGCCGTCGCCGGTCAGCTGGAGCAGATCGGCATCAGAGCGCGCGTCGAGGTCGTCGACCCGATCGTGCAGAGCAGAGCGCTGCTCGATCCGGCGCAGAAGGCGTACGACATGTTTCCGACCGACTGGACGTGGCTCACCGGCGGCCCGCTGCTGCAGCAGGCCGGCACGGTGCAGAGCGCCTCGCGCTACGACGGCAGAGACCTGACCGCGCCGCTGGCGGCGATGAGCGTCACGCCCGACGGACCGAGACGTGACGCCGCGTTCGCCGCCTTCGAGGGCGCCTTCAGCAGACAGGTGCCGATCCTGCCGCTCTTCCAGAGCATCTACAACGACGGCTTGCAGCAGGACGTCGGCGGCTACGAGGAGACGCCGAAGAACGGCTACGGGCCGAACTTCTTCCCGATGTACACGGCGGCCTGAGCGACGATGGTCAGATCCGCACTCGCTCGACATCCGTTCGCGCGGTTGGCGTTCAGCCGGCTCGCGCAGGGCGTCGTCGTGCTGTTCGGAGCGCTGCTCGTCTGCTTCGCGCTGTCGGCCGCGACCGGCGATCCGGCCGACGCGCTGACGGTCGGCCAGATCGGCGCCGACAGCGCGCAGATCGACGCGTTGCGCGACCACCTCGGCTACGGCGACCCGTTCCTGACGCGTCTCGGCGACTTCTTCGCGCACGCGCTGCAGGCCGACTTCGGCTCCTCCTACCGCACGGGCGGTGACGCGCTCGGCGCCGTTCTGGCGGCGCTTCCGAACACGCTGCTGCTCGTCGCCTGCGCGCTGACGCTGGCGATCTCGTTGGCGATCGTGCTCGCGCTGATCTCGGTGATGCACCGCAATCGCGCGGCCGATCGCTCGATTCGCGGGGCGCTGGCGCTGGTGCAGGGCGTGCCCGACTTCTGGCTGGCGGTGATGCTCGTCCTGCTCTTCTCCGTCACCCTCGGCTGGCTGCCGGCGATCGGCTTCGACGGCCCTCGCTCGCTGATCCTGCCGACGCTCGCGCTCGCGATCCCGGTGCTGCCGACGTTCGTGCGCCTGATGCGCGGGAACCTGCTCGACGTGATGAAGCTCGACTTCGTCACGAGCGTCCGCGCGAAGGGGCTCGGGGAGCGCGACGTCGTGCTGCGGCACGCCGTCCGCAACGCGCTGCCGCCACTGATCACGTTCACCGCGCTGCAGGTCGGCTGGCTCGTGGGCGGGACGATCATCGTCGAGACGATCTTCGCCTGGCCGGGGATCGGCAACCTCGCGGTCGACGCCGTCAAGGCGCGCGACGTCGGTGTGGTGCAAGCGGTCGTGGCGGTCACCGCGCTCTCGTACGTGCTGCTGAACCTCGTCGCCGACCTGCTGGTCGCGGCCGCGGACCCGCGCATCCGGATGGTGCCGGCATGACGCGCGCGACCTCCGCCCTGCCGCGGCCGCTGCGGCTGCCGGGACTGCGCCGGCGCACGCTTCCGCGTCCCGGCGCCGCCCTCTGGCGCGGCAACGGCGCCCTGCGGTGGGGCGTGCTGCTGCTGGCCTCGCTGTTGGTCGCGAGCGCCGTCGGGATGCTCGTCCTCGGCGACCCGAACGAGCAGCAGCTCGCCGACGCCTTCGCGCCGGCCGGGACGGCCGGCCACCTCGCGGGTGCCGACCCGCTCGGCCGCGACGTGCTCGCCTGGTGCGCACGCGGTCTCTGGACGTCGCTCACCGTCAGCTTCGCGGTCGCGACGCTCGGCGCGCTGATCGGGACCGCGGTCGGCGTCGTCGCCGGGTATGCCGGCGGCATCGTCGACAGCGTCCTGATGCGGCTCGTCGACCTCTCGCTCGCGCTGCCGCCGCTGCTGCTGTTCATCGCGGCCAGCGTCGTCGTCGCGCCGCGGCCGGCGACGCTCGTCGTGCTGCTGACGTTCGTCGCGTGGATCCCGTACGCGCGGCTGGTGCGGGCGCACGTGCTGACAGAGCGCGAGCGGCCGTACATCGCTGCGGCGCGGCTCGCGGGCACACCGGCGTGGCGGATTTGCCTGCGCCACCTCGTGCCGGCGGCGAGCACGGCGATCATCGTCCTGTTCACGCTCCAGCTCGGCTACGTGCTGCTGTGGGAGTCGGGACTGAGCTTCCTCGGACTCGGACTGCAGCCGCCCCACGTCAGCCTCGGGTACATGATCGCGCAGGGACGCGACTACCTCGCCAGCGCGTGGTGGATCACGACGATCCCCGGCCTGGTGATCGTGGCGCTGATGCTGTCGTTCAACCTGATCGGCGACGGCCTGCGCGACGCCTTCCAGCTCGACGTCGAGGAGGCTGTCCATGAGCGGTGAGACGGCGCTGGCACTGCACGACGTGCGCGTCACGCGCGGGTGCGGTGACGGGCGGTTGGAGCTGGTGCACGGGATCGATCTCGCCGTCGCGGCGGGCGCCGTCTGCGGCGTCGTCGGCGAGACCGGCGCCGGCAAGACGCTGACGATGCGAGCGGTGCTGGGGCTGCTGCCGCGCGGGCTGGAGTCGAGCGGCGCGATCGAGCTGGGCGGGCAGCGCGTCGATCTCGCGACGCCGGCGATCGCACGGCGTGCGCTGCTCGGCCGTGAGCTGGCGCTGGTGCCGCAGAATCCGGCGGCGATGCTCGACCCAGTCGTGCGCGTCGGCGACCAGCTGGTCGAGGGCGTCGTGCGGCGTCGCATGAGCACGCCGGCGGAGGCGCGCTCACGGGCACTCGAGCTGCTCTCGCAGGTCGGCTTCCGCGATCCCGAGCGGATCGTGCGACTGCACCCGCACCAGCTCAGCGGCGGCATGAGCCAGCGCGTCGGGATCGCGATGGCGCTGGTGCCGAGACCACGCGTGCTGATCGTCGACGAGCCGACCTCGGCGCTCGACGCGCATCTGCGGATCGAGATCCTCAGCTTGATCCGGACGATCGCGCGCGCCGAGCGGACGGCGGTGGTGCTCGTCAGCCACGATCTCGGGCTGGTCGCCCGCTTCTGCGACACGGTCGCCGTGCTGTACGCCGGCACGATCGTCGAGTCCGGTCCTGCCGCGGCGGTGATCGAGCGGCCGCGCCATCCCTACGCGGTCGCGTTGCGTGCGGTCGCGCCGCGGCTGACCGCCACGCGTCGGGCGCGGCTGACGACGATTCCCGGCGTTCCGCCGACCCCCGATTCGATCGGCGCCGGCTGTCCGTTCGCGCCGCGCTGTCCGCGCGTGGAGCCGCTCTGCCGCGAGTTGCGGCCGGCACTGGCCGGGCCGCCGCAGCAGCCGGCTGCCTGCCACGTCGTCAACCGGGCAGCGCGTTCGCGCGCGCCGCGCTCGACGGGAGAGGCGCATGCTGGTCGTCGATGACGTCGGCAAGCGCTACGGCAGCGGCGCTGACGCGACGGTGGCGCTCGACGGTGTCTCGTTCACCGTCGCGGCGGGCGCGACGCTCGCGGTCGTGGGCGAGAGCGGCGCCGGGAAGTCGACGCTCGGACGGCTGATCGCGGGCTTCGAGCTGCCGACGAGCGGACGGGTCCTCGTCGACGGCGCGCCGCCGCGGCTTCGCTCGGGCGCGCCGTCGGTGACGCAGGCGGTCTTCCAGCACCCGAGCGAGGCGCTCAGCCCCCTGGCGTCGATCGGCGCGAGCGTCGGCGAGCCGCTCGCACGGCGCCCGCGCAAGGAGCGCAAGCGCCGGGTCGCCGAGCTGCTGGAGCTGGTCGGGATCGACGCGAGACGGGCAGGCGAGCGGCCGTCGGCGTTCAGCGGCGGGCAGCTGCAGCGGATCTCCCTGGCGCGGGCGCTCGCAGGCGAACCGCGGCTGCTGCTGTGCGACGAGCCGACGTCGGCGCTCGACGTGTCGGTGCAGGCGCAGATCGTCAACCTGCTGCTCGACGCCCAGGCGCAGAGCGGTTTCGCCTGCCTGCTGGTGACGCACGACCTCGCGATCGTCCGCAGCCTCGCCGACGAAGTGCTGGTGCTGCGCGGCGGCAGAGTCGTCGAGCATCGCGATGCTGACGACTTCTTCGCCTCGCCGGCCGCCGACTACTCACGCGAGCTGCTGGCTGCCTCGGTCTGAGCGCCGGGATCCCCCGAGCGGTCGATGGCGGCAGGCGCGGCCGGCAGTAGCCTGGCCGCATGCCGACGTCCTTCGCCCCGGTAGCGCAGCAGGCGGCAGCTCCCGTACGGCTGCCCTGCCGGCTCGTGCAACGGCGCGAGCTGCATCACGGCGATGGCTGCGCCTGGCACAACGTCGCGCTTGCCTGGCGTGTCGCCCCGGAGGTCGGTGCGACGCGGTTGAGCGCGGCGCTCGACGCGGTCGTGGCCGCGAACGAGACCTTGCGCGGCTGCTTCGGGAGCGGTCCGCACGCGATCGAGCAGATCGTCCACCCGACCGCCGAGCTGCCGCTGACGACGCTGTCGCCGACGCTGACAAAGGGGCCGCTGGCAGCGGTCGTCGGCAGCGCGGTCGCGCCGTTGCTGCAGGCGCCGTTCCCGCTCGACCGCGTGCCACTGGCACGTGCCGCGCTCATCGGCGCGCCGGCCGCCGACGTGCTCGTGCTGGTCGTTCCGCACATGATCTGGGACGCGGGCTCGACTGCGGCGCTGGAGCACGCGCTGGAACGTGCGTTGGCCGGCGAGCGGCCGTCCCCGCCGGCGCTGGAGGCCGGCGACTTCGCGCTCTGGGAAGCCGGGCGCGCGGCGCGCCCGCGGCACGTCGAGCGGCTGACGTTGCCGCGCGTCGGTCGCGCCCGGGACGTCGACTACCTGCCGGCGACGACGCCGCTGGCGCTGAGCGGTGCCGCACTGCGCGGGCTGGCGGAGGTCGCTCGCGCACACCGCACGAGCCTGCCGGTCGCGCTGCTGACGGCTGTCGCCGTCGTCATCGGGCTCAACGCCGCCGCGGACGAGGTGACGCTCGGGATGACGCATTCCAACCGCGACCTGCCAGAGCTGAGCGAAACGCTCGGCTTCTTGATCGGCCTGCGGGCGATCACGCTCTCGACCGATCCGCGTGCGCGTTTCGCGGTGGCGCTGGAGCAGGCGCACGAGGCGGTCGCGCGAGCGCTCGCCGACGAGGCGCCGATCGAGCGGGCGGTCGCCTCCGCAGACCCGTTACGCGAACGTTCGCCCTTCGTCGACGTCGTCGTCAACGTCGTGCCCTACCGCGCCCCGCGCGACATGCCGGCGCGGCGGCTGCTGGCCCCGCTCGCCGTCGAGCCGTGGAACCACTGGCGCGCCGCGCGCGCGAGCCCCTGGGGCTGCCAGTTCGACCTCACGGCGATCGAGCGGGCGGACGGCTCGGCATGGGGTGGGATCGTGCGCAACGAGACCTGTCTGCCCGCTTCGCTCGCGGCCCGCCTCGTGACGCAGCTGCAGGAGGTCGTCGCGCGCGCCGGCCGGCGGCCCGAGCTGCCGCTGGCGCGGCTGACCGAGCCGGTCGACTGGCGCACGGCGTGAGCGCTCAGGCGCTGTCGGGCGAGCCGCTCGGCAGGGTGCGGTCGCCTGGCAGCCGCGGCCACGACGAGGCGCGCGTGAACGCCTCCGCGTACGCGACGCCCGCCTGCAGCCCGCGGTAACGGCCGATCACCTCGGCGCAGGCGAGCAGATCGGAGCTGCTGCCGAACGAGCCGAGGATCGCGAGCTGCGATCTGTGCAGGGCGAGCAGCTCGAGCTTGCGCTCGAAGACCGCCGAGACGTCGACGTGGTCGGTCGGGCTCTGCGGAGCGATCGCGTCCGCGTAGTAGAGGGCCGGCGAGCGCGCGAGCGGCGGGTGGTCGCTCTCGAGCGTCGGCATTGCCGCCAGCAGGCAGGCCTGAAAGCAGATCTGGCTCGCGGCGACGTGGTCGGCGTTGTAGTCGACCGGCGGCGGGGCGATCAGCAGCTCGGTGCGGTCGCGGCGCAGCACCTCCGCGAGCGCGCGCCGTCGCGGCTCGTCGTCACACAGGAAGCCGTCGGCGCCGCCGAGGTTGGTGTAGGTGGCGCCGATCGCCTCCGCGACCGCGGCCGCCTCCGCGTCGCGAATCTCCGCGACGCGTGCGTGCGCGACCTCCGGCATCAGATGGCCGCCCTTGTCGCCGTTGGTGATCACGACGTGCGAGACGCGGTCGCCGCGCGCGCGGCAGTGCAGCAGTGTGCCGAGGCAGAACAGCTCGATGTCGTCCTGGTGGGCGCCGACGGCTGTCACGTTCATCGCGGCGCTCCCGGCTGCCAAGCCGCTCCGCGCGCTCGCCTGATCGGTCGATGGCGCTGCCGCCCGGCGGACGCACAATCGAGGGCATGGCGACCGCGACGACCACTCCGATCCTGCGTCCAGTCCAGGAGCACGACCTCGACGAGATCGCCGGTCTGAGCCGCGAGGCGTTCCGCGAGCAGGCGTCGCCGGCGCGCTGGTTGCGCGACGGCTGGGTGCTCGAACGCGACGGGCGCGTCGACGGCGCGATGACGATCGAGCAGCTGGGGCAGTTCGTCGGCGGTGCGGCGGTGCCAGCCGCGATCGTCGACTACATCAGCGTTCGCGCCGACGCGCGCGGACGCGGACTGGGACTGCAGCTGATGGCGGGCCTGGTCGAGCGGCTGCGCGCGAGCGGCGTCGCGCTCGCGTCCGGCTGCCCCTCGACGCATCGCTTCTACCGCCAGTTCGGCTGGGAGGTCTGCGGCACGCGAACGATCTGGACGGCGCGGCTGAACGACGTCCCGGCGGCGCCGGCGGAGGGCCGCGTCGAGCAGTGGGGCGAGCGCGACCTCGACGCGGTCCGCGCCTGCTACCGCCGCTTCGCCGCCGACCGCAACGGTCCGCTCGACCGCCCGCGGCACTGGTGGGAGGAGCGCGTCCTGCGCGCCGGCGAGCGGCCGCTGGAGCGGATCCTCGTGCGACGGGATGGTGAGGTCCGCGGCTACCTCCTCTACGAGCAGCATCCCGCGCCCGCAGCGCTGCCGTACTACTGGATCGACTGCCGGGAGCTGGTCTGGCTCGACGGCGACGCGGCCCGTGCGCTGCTGGCATTTCTCGCGCGCCAGGGGACGCTCGGCCGGCACGTCGACTGGCCAGGCGCTCCGGACGAGCCGCTGCTGCGCGCCTTCGAGCAGCAGGGGATGACGGTGCGGCACTACGTGCCGTGGATCTCGCGCCTGATCGACGTGCCCGCCGCGCTCGCGGCGCGGTCGTATCCGCGTGGGATCGAGCTGGAGCTGACGCTGCGCGTCGTCGACCCGCTGGTGGAGGCGAACGCGTGCCCGCTGCGGCTCGCCGTCGCCGACGGACGTGGCCTGGTCGAGCCGGCGGAGAGCGCCGCGATCGAGCTCGACGTCGACACGCTGACGCCGCTCTACACCGGCTGGGCGGATCCGCGGAGCTTGGCTCGGCTCGGCGGATTGCGCGGCGCCGGTCCTGCCGAGCTCGATCTCTTGGCGGTGCTGTTCGCCGGTCCGGCCGCGTGGCTGCCGGAGGTGCTCTGACGCTTGACAGTGAGACATCCAGTGATTATATCTCTGCGCTCGGAAAGGAACCGCAGAGATGCCAAATGCCACCCTGCCCGCCTTCCTCGGCGGTGCTCCCACGATCGAGCCCGGCGCGCACACCGCCTGGCCGGTGCTCGAACGCGCCGACCGCGAGGCCGTCGCGACGGTCCTCGACTCCGGCAATCTGACGGGCCTCGGGGCCCCCCAGGTGACCGCGCTCGAGCACGAATTCGGCGCCTTCCTCGGCGTGCGACATTGTCTCGCCACCAACGCCGGGACGGCCGCGCTCCATGCCTGCGCGGTGGCGCTCGACCTGCGCGCCGGCGACGAGTTCATCGTGCCGGCGTTCACCTACGGCGCATCCGCGATGGGACCGGCGCTGAACGGCGCCGCGCCCGTCTTCGCGGACGTCGACGGCGCTACGTACAACCTCGACCCGGCGCGGATCGAGGAGCGGATCAGCGACCGCACGCGCGCGATCGTCGTCGTCCACCTGCACGGGATGCCCGCCGACATGGACGCGATCGGAGCGGTCGCGGCGCGCCACGGCCTCGCGCTGATCGAGGACTTCGCGCAGGCGCAGGGCGCTCGCTACGGCGACCGGCTCGTCGGCACCTTCGGCTCCTGCGCCGCGACGAGCTTGAACGCGACGAAGAACCTGCCGGCCGGCGAGGGCGGCTTCTTCGTGACCGACGACGAGCGCCTGGAGGTCGTCGCGCGGCGCCTTCGCTACCTCGGTGAGGACATGCTCGGCCGCGAGCCGAGCGAGGGTCGCGAGTACTGGTCGTGGGGGCTCGGCTGGAACTACCGGTTGCAGGAGCTGCCGGCGGCGATCGCGCGCAGCCAACTGCCGCGGCTGGCGGCCTTCAACGAGCGCGCGCGGGAGAACGCGGCGATCCTGACGGAGGGGCTGGCCGAGATCCCCGGCATCACGCCGCCGCTCGAGCCGGCTGGGCGCAGCTCCGTCTACTACGCCTATCGCGCGCACGTCGACCCCGACCACTTCGGCTGGAGCGGTCCACGTCACGAGCTGCGTGACCGGCTCGTGCGCGCGCTGCAGGCGGAGGGCTGCCGCGCTGGCCTGTGGCAGCATCACCCGTTGCCCGCTCAGCCGGCCTTCCGGCGGCCGCTGCGGCCGTGGCACCATCGCGACGCGGCGGAGCCGCTCGCGCCGTGGTCGCCGAGCGACTATCCGCAAGCCACCCGTATCGCCGACGAGACGTTCGTGCTCGGCGCCGGCACCGCGCCGTGGGCGGCGCAGTCGCCGGAGCTGGCGCGACGCTACGTCGAGGCGGTCGCGAAGGTGGTCGAGGCGGGCGATCGACTGGCTGCCGCGGACGTCGCGTCGATCGCGCGCAGCACGCCATAGAGGTTGTGAGCCGGCTCGCTCCCTGGGGTACAGAATAACGGTGCTTCACATCCCAACTCCTAGGGTTTAGGATGTGGTTTGCTCAAGGGGGACCGTGCAATGGCGAAAGCCCAAGAGGTGGAACGTGGCTCGATCGGCGCGCTGATGCTGCGGCACGGGGCGGTCGACGGCCGTCGTCGCGTGGCGTTGGGCCGGGCTGCTGGACTCGACGAGCGCAGCACTTCGGCGCTGACACGCGTGTTGGTCGCTGGCGAGCTGACTGTCGCCGAGCTGGCGCGTCAGGTCGACTGTCCGATCGCGGAGGCGGCGGCGCTGCTGGAGGCCCTCGAGGTCGCCGGCTACGTGCGCTGCGCACGCGCCGCGCCGGGCGGCGAGGCGGTCTTCGCGGCGACGCGCGAAGGAGCCGCCGCGTTGCGCCCGCAGCCGCTCGACCAGGAAGCCCTCGACGGCGAGCTGCTGGAGGTCGTCAGCCGCTTCGTGCGGCAGATCGTCGCTGTCACCGAGCGGGAGGTCGAGCGTCTTTCGACCGTGCCGCTCGGCTGGCAGCCTGGATCGGAAGCTGGCTAGGCGATCCCGCGCCGTTCCACAGCCGTCGCCGCCTCCGCGCTGGCGTCTGCGACGCGCGTGAGGAAGGCGGCGACCGTCGCGCGGTCGCGCTGCGGCAGCGATTCGTAGACCTGGTCGATCCTCGCCGCCAGTTCCGCGAACTCCTCCGACAGCAGCGCGGCGCCCTCGCTGGTGACGCGCAGCAGCGAGCTGCGGCCATCGCGCGGATGGGGACGACGCGCGACCAGGTTGAGGTCGAGCAGGCGGGCGATCGTCGCGCCGAGCGTCGGTGCGGTCGCGCCGACGCGCCGCTCCAGCAGCGACGGGGTGATCTCACCGTGGCGAGCGACGCAGACGAGCACGCGCAGCTCCGGCTGGCTGATGCCGGCAGCGCGTGCGACGGCGCGCTGATAGCGCGTGCAGGCGAGCTCCTTGGCGGAGAACAGCCGACGGATGTGTTGACCGGAATGCGGGATTTCAACAGACATGAGACCACGCTCGCGCGCGTCGTCCATCCACCGTCAGGTGGAGTCACGCTACACCATCTTGTGCGCCGTCGGCGCGGCTGCGGGCCGCCGCGCGCTAGGCAGGGCGGCAGCGGTGGGCTATACATTCGCAAGGTGGTGGTTGCCTTGCTCGGGAGGCTGAGGTCGTGACGGGAGTGGGTCAGGCCGCGGTGTCCGCCGCGGCAGCAGAGGAGCCAGGTGCGATCGAGGACCTGCGCGGGCTGCTGGTCCGGCAGGCGTTGGCGGTCGAGCGGCATCGCGCCGCGATCGGTCGTCGCCCCCATCTCGGCGACACCGAGATGGGGGCGCTCGTCCACTTGTCGCAGGAGGGAGAGCTGACGCCGGGTGAGCTGCGTGCGCGGCTGTCGCTCAGCTCCGGCGGCACGACCGCGCTGATCCAGCGGCTCGAGCGCGCCGGCCACGTCGAGCGGCGCCGCCACCCGCGCGACAAGCGCAGCGTCGTCGTCAGCGTGACGCCCGCGGCGCGCGCGGCGCTGGAGGCCACCACGACGCCGCTGGTCGCGGCGCTCGACGCGGCCGCCGCCGCGCTCTCGGCGCGCGACCGTGCGACGATCGGCGCATGGCTGGCGCGGATCGTGCGGGTGACGGAGCTCGAGCTCGAGGAGGCCGTCTCGCGCGAGCAGGAGGCCGAGGCGAGCGGCGTTCCGCAGGTTCCGAACTCGTGGTTCTAGTGAGTTCAGGATGTTGAACCGGCGTGTCCCCCGACTGGTGGATGGGGGAGCCAGGCAATCCCGGGAACGCTGCGGAGGCAGGCAATCTCTCGCTTGGTGAGATATTGATATAGAATCCGGTGTGCCAACGCCGCGCGTTCAGGGGGGCGCTACGCATGATGTTGGAAACAATCTCGTCTTCCTCGAGACGGGTGGGCAGCCGATTCGATCGCGCGGCTGCCGTCCGGGTCCTCGTGGCTGATCCACAACCGCTGTTCCGGGACGCGCTCGTGCGCGCGATGGAACGCGACCGCGCAATCGAGCTCACCCACGCGACCGGCCACGCCGCCGAGCTCGTCCAGGCGGTGCGGCTGCACAGCCCCGACGTCGTCGTCGCCGATCGCGACCTGTTCGACGGTGACCTGCTCGAACTGCTGCGTGGCGTCAGCGGGAACGTCCGCCTGTTGCTGATGGCGGGCGAGGCCTCGGCCGAAGACGCCCACAGGGCGCTCGAGGACGGCGCCTGCGGCTACGTCTCGAAGGACGCCGACGCCGCCGCCCTGTGTGAGGCCGTGCTCGCCGTCGCGCGCGGTGAGATCCGCCTCGACCGGGCGGCCCAGACGCTGATCGCGGGCGAGATCCGGCTGCGCGGCCGCGACGAACGGCCTCGACTGAGCCCCCGCGAACAGGAGATCCTGACCCTCATCGCCGACGGCAGGACCGCTCCGCAGATCGCCAGCGAACTCCACATCAGCACCGCGACCGTCAAGACGCACCTCCTCCACCTCTACGACAAGCTCGGCGTCGGCGAACGCGCTGCCGCTGTCGCGGAGGGGATGCGACTCGGACTGCTCGAGTGACCTCGTGTCAGATCCCATCGAGACCGGCAGGCCCCCGGTCCGCGTGCTCGTCGCCGACCGTCAGCCGCTGTTTCGCGAAGCGGCGGCGCGCGCGGTCCGTCAGCGGCCGCAGTTCCATCTCGTCGGTGAGGTCGGCGACGGGCGCAGCGCGCTGCGGCTGCTGCGGATCGAGACGCCCGACGTCGCGCTGATCGACGTGCGGCTGCCCGGCATCGACGGCCACCGGGTGCTCAACGCGGCCATCCGCGACGGGCTCTCGAGCCGGATCCTGCTCGTCTCCAGCGAAGACGGCGCGGCCAGCTACGCCGCGATCGAGGCCGGAGCCGGCGGCTGGCTGTCGCGCAGCGTCGACGCGGAGGAGCTGTGCGGTGCGCTCGCCGCCGCCGCTCGTGGCGAGATCGCGCTCGGGCGTGACGCGCACACGCTGATCGCTGGCGAGATCCGCCGCCGCGCCGGCGAGCGAGATCCGATCTTGAGCGAGCGCGAGCGACAGGTGCTGCTGTACGTCGCCGACGGGCTCGGCGCCCGCGAGATCGGCGAGCGGTTGCATCTCAGCACCGGGACGATCAAGTCGTGCCTGCTCCAGATCTACAGACGGTTCGGCGTCTCCGAGCGAGCGGCCGCGGTCGCCGTCGCGTTGCGGCGGGGTTTGATCGACTGAGTCGCTCGCTCACCGATGGAGATTGTTTTTGGGAACGCCCATATAGCGAGATAAGCTACGGCTGTGTTGTTCGATCATGGGGTGACTTGATGGCACGGCTCCATCACGGGCTGATGCGAGAGCTGATCGAGGAGATCGTCACGGGGGAACTCCAGCCCGGCGAGATGCTGCCGCGCGAGCTCGACCTGACCGAGCGCTTCGACGTCAGTCGAGGCGTCGTACGCGAGGGCATCCGCGCGCTGGAGGAGCGCGGCTTGGTCGCGGTCAAGCACGGCAAGGGCGCGACGGTCACCGAGCCGGCGCTGTGGAGCGCGCTCGACGAGGACGTGCTCGACGTGATGATCGCCAGCGGCGCCTCCGACCGGCTCGCCGAGGTGCTCGAGTGCCAGCGCATGTTCGAGGTGCAGGCCGCCGGTCTGGCAGCGCAGCGTGCGACCCCCGCCGAGGTCGCCGAGCTGGAGGAGGCGGTGCGGCAGATGGGCGACCTGGCGCGGCGCGTCGGCGGCAGCCGCACCAGCGCGGCGCGCTACCAGGAGGCACGTCTCGCCTTCCATCGCGGCGTCGTGCGCGCCGCCGGCAACGCCACGCTGACGCGCCTGAGCGAGCCGCTGCATCGGGTGCTGGCGGCGGTCGGCAGACGCTCCGCGCCGCCGCGCGAGGAGCGGCTGGAGGCCGAGATGGCCGAGTACCGCGACATCAGCGCGACGATCGCGGCGCACGACGCGGAGCAGGCGAGCGCGGCGATGGACCGCCGCCTCGAGGCGGTCGCGCGCGAGCTGCTGGCCAGCTAGCTGTAGTTCCTGAGGAGGTTGTTCATCCGGGCCTCCTTGGAGGCTGGGGGTTGCGAGACCTGTCCAGCTGACCAAGGAAGGACCCGGATGAAGTTGCACGCTAACGCGCCGCTCGGCCCGAAAGGGCGTGAGGTGATGGTGTTGAGAGTGCTCGAAGTGGATCGCTTGCTATCGGGCTGAGGGCTCGTTGGGCTTGATCGATCGGCCGTCAACGCCTAAGCGCAGCCCGACACGTACGCCTGATGACCGCGTCCAGTTGATCGCCGCGCTGCGCCGGCTGCGGATGACGGCCGCTGAGATCGCGTTCTGTCTGGGGATGGCGCTCTCGACCGTCTCAGCGGTGTTGCGGCGGATCGATCTTGGGAAGCGATCGCGGCTGGATCCGGTCGAGCCACCCAACCGCTACGAGCGCGCCCGGCCCGGGGAGCTGTTGCACATCGACGTCAAGAAGCTCGGCCGGATCCGCGGCGGCGCCGGCCATCGCATGCTCGGACGCGGCCCCGGCCGGCTCGGCGGTCGCGGCGCGGGCTGGGACTACGTCCACGTCTGCGTCGACGACGCCACCCGCCTGGCCTACGTCGAGGTCCTGGGCGACGAGAAAGCTGCGACGGTCTCCGGGTTCCTGCGCCGCGCGATCCGTCACTACCGCCGGCACGGCATCACCGTCCAGCGCGTCATGACCGACAACGGCTCCGGCTACCGCTCCACGCTGCACGCGATCGCCTGCCGCGTCCAAGGCGTCCGCCACCTCCGAACCCGCCCCTACCGGCCCCGCACCAACGGCAAAGCAGAACGATTCATCCGCACGCTGATCAACGGCTGGGCCTACGGCGCGATCTACGCATCAAGCGCACAACGCACCGCAGCCCTTGACGGCTGGCTCTGGACCTACAACCATCGCCGCCCACACGGCTCCCTCAACCACAAGAGCCCGATCACTCGCCTCAACGAGCTGAACAACCTCCCTAGCTCTTACAGCTAGCGCTCACGGCCCGTGGCGGCGGACGGCGCGCTCAGCGCGGCTGCCATCGCCGCCGGCGAGGGATGGTCGAGCACGATCTGCAGCGACAGGTCGCGACCGATCAGCGCGCGCAGCCGTGCCAGCAGCCGCAGCGCCGTCGCCGCATCGCCGCCGCGCGCGAAGAGGCTGTCGTCGGGCGCGAGCGAGGCGACGCCGAGCGTCTCCGCCATCGCCGCGGCGATCGACGCCGTCAGCGGGTCGTCCCCGGCGCGACCGCGTCCGAGCGGTCCAGGCGCTGGGAGCGCCGCGCGATCGACCTTGCCGTTGGCCGTCAGCGGCAGCGCGTCGACGGCGACCAACAGCGACGGCACCATGTAGCTCGGCAGCCGCTCGCGCAGCGCGGAGCGCAGGCCGGCGCGGTCGAGTGACGCGCCGTCGGGCACGACCCAGGCGACGAGTCGGCGGTCGGCGTCGCTGCGCGCGGCGACGGCCGCGACCGCGTCGCGCACACCCGGCGCCGCCTTCAGAGCTGCCTCGACCTCTCCCAGCTCGATGCGGAAGCCGCGCACCTTGACCTGGTCGTCGATGCGGCCGACGTACTCGAGTCGGCCGTCCTCGCGTGCGCGCACGAGGTCTCCGGACGCGTAGGCGCGGCGCCCCGCGTCGCCCGGCTCGGGCAGGAAGCGGGTCGCCGTCAGCTGCGGCCGGCGGTGGTAGCCGCGGGCGACGCCGTCGCCGGCGATCAGCAGCTCGCCGGGGACACCGGTCGGCGGCTCCCGTCCGAGCGGGTCGCGCAGGTGCACGCGCGTGTTCGCGATCGGCCGACCGATCGTCACGTCGTCGGCGTCGCGCACGCGATCGAGCGTCGAGCCGATCGTCGTCTCGGTCGGCCCGTAGCTGTTCCACAGCTCGTCGGCGCGCGCGAGCAGCGCACCGGCGAGCTCGGGCGTCAGCGCCTCCGCGCCGCTGACGGCGACACGCAGGCGCCCCTGCCATCCGCTCGCGAGCAGCAGCCGCCACGTCGCCGGCGTCACGTGCAGGTAGGTGACGCCAGCGACGGCGAGGCGCCGCGCGAGCGCCGCGCCGTCGATCGCCTCCTCAGCCGCCACCACGACGCAGCGCGCGCCCGCCGTCAACGGCAGCAGCAGGTCGAGCAGCGACAGGTCGAACGCCGGCGAGGCGACCGCTGCCTGCGCGTCGTCGGCGCCGATCCCCGGTCGCCGAGCGGTGTCGGCGAGGAAGTTCGCGAGCGCCGCGTGCGTCACCGGCACGCCTTTCGGGCGACCGGTCGAGCCGGAGGTGTAGATCACGTACGCCTCGTCCTGCGGCCGCGCCGCCGCTGCCAGCGGCGCGCCAGCCGGCGCATCCGCCAGCGTGAGCACGTTCGTCGCGAGCTCGGCGGCGGTCGCCGCCGTCCGCTCGCTCGCGACGATCGCGTCGAGTCCGGCGTCGTCGGCGACGAAGCGCAGCCGCTCGCGCGGCAGGCTCGGGTCGAGCGGCACGTAGACGGCGCCGGCCGCGAGGACGCCGAGCAGCGTCACGACGAGGTCGGCGCTGCGCTCGAGCAGCACGCCGACGCGGCGACCGCCTCCCGCCGGGCGATCGCCGACGAGCGCCGCGACGGCGCCCGCCCGGTTCGCCAGCTGCGCGTAGGTGAGGGCGCTGCCGTCGTCCTCGACCGCGAGCCGGGAGGGCTGACGCCGGGCGAGCGCCGCGATCCGTTCCGGGACGGTCCAGGCGGGCGGTGGCACGGCGGTGCGGTTGCGCGCGGCGGCGGTGGCACGCTCGTCCGCCGTGCGCAGCTCGAGCGCGGCGAGCCGCGTCGTCGGCGCCGCGGTCAGCCGCGACAGCAGCAGGGCGAGCAGCTCGAGCATCCGGCGCGCCGCGGCGGGAGCGAGCTGACGTGAGTCGGCGTCGAGGCGCAGCGTGATCCCTTCGCCCCGTTCGAGCGCTTGCAGGTGGAGCTGCCGTCCGTCGTCGTGCAGCAGCTCGAAGGACGGGGTCGTCGCCGGCACGACGCGATGGTCGAACCGCAACGGCGGCAGCAGGCGACGCGGGTCGTGGCCGCCGCCGTGGGCGACGAGCGCGGCGAACGCGGGCGTTCGCAGTCGCTCGCAGGCGGCGAGTTCGGCCTCGGCGGCACGCGCGAGCGCGTCGAAGCGGGTCGTCGCGTCGATCGCGGCGAGCAACGGCAGCTCGTCGCTGTAGGGGCCGATCGCCATGCCCTCGGCGGGCCCGCGCGTGTCCCGCACGACGGCGGTCGCGACGTGGCCGGGAGCGCCGCCGGCATAGGCGTGCTGAACCGTCTGGACGAGCGCCAGCAGCGTCGCGGCCGGCGACGCCTCGACGGCGTTGGCGAGGCAGCGCAGCGGCGCCCGCTCGAGCATCACCGTCGCATGCGACCGCTGCGACGGCGACGACGCGGCGGAGGTCGCGAACGGAAGCGCGCCGGCGACCGCCGTCAGCCGCTCACGCCACCACGCGGCGTCGGCGCCGGAAGCGGCGGACAGATCCGGCTTGGCTGCCGCCGCGGCGATGGTCGCCGGCTGAGCGGAGGCCCGGCCGGGCGCGCCGCGGTCGGTGAGCGCCGCATGGAGCGCCGTCGCGAACAGCTCGGCGGAACGCGCGTCGGCGACGAGCGCGTGCAACTCGACCAGCAGCGTCTCGGCACCGTCCGCGGCGGTCGCGACGAGCGCGCGGTAGGGCGTCTCGGTCGCCTCCAACGGCCGCGACCAGGCGAGCGCGCGCAGTCGCGCGAGGTCGTCACCGGCGGCGCGCGTCGCACGCCACGGCGGCAGCGCGCCGACGTCGAGCAGCCGCGCCTCCAGTTCGCCGTCGCGCTCGGCGAAGCGATTCCGCAGCGCCGGATGCTTGTGCGCGACCCGTGTCAGCGCCCCCTCGATCCGCGCTGCTGTCCGCGGCGGCAGTGGCAGCGCGAGCGTCATGCGCGGCTCGGTGCGGGTGCTCATCAGCTCGTGCCACCACAGTCCGGCTTGGATGGCTGTGAGCGGGAGGGGAAGAGCGTCTGCGATCGCCGATGTCACCGCCACAGCGTGCGGGCGTCGCGGCGCGCGGCCCATCGCGCGATGGGTTGATCCCGTGACGTGGGCGGCCTCAGCCGAAGAAGGGCGACAGCAGCCACGGCGACGGCAGCGCGGCGAAGCCGCGCGTGAACAGCGGCCCGGAGGGGACGAGCGACAGGCGGGCGGCGTGCGCGACGGCGAACGCCCATGCGTGCGTCGCGGTCAGGCCGTCGACGACCGCTTCGCCGCCGGCGTCGGCGAACGCCTGCCAGAGCAGCGCACTGGCCGTTGCGTCGTCGTCGGCGACCAGCGTGAGCGGGAGGCCGGCAAGCGGCGGGGGACCCTCCTGCCACAGCACGTAGCCGCTGCGGCCGGCGCGTTCGAGCACGAGCGCGCGAGCACCGTCCGACAGCAGCAGCGCGAGCTCGGCGGGGCGCGTCGCACCGCGCACGCGGCGGTCGATCGCGGACAGCAGCTCGACGTCGCTCAGCGTGGCGTCGCGCGCGGCGAGGCCGGACGGCAGCGCGTGGCGGTCGGGCCTGCCGTGCGCCCGCATCGTCGGCGCGACGTCGAAGCCGCTGGTGGCGTAGAGACGTGAGGCGCGCGGATCGCCGGAGGAGGGGATCAGCCCGCGCACGCTGTCGTCTGGCGGCAGCGTCGCCCGCAGCAGCGCCCGTCCGAGCCCGGCGACCTGCTCCTCGGGCCGCACGAACAGCGCGCTCAGCATCCACAGCTCGTCGCGACGGTGCGCCACCGCGAAGGCGATCGGCTCCCGCTCCCGGCGCGCGATCCACGCGAGCGGCGCGTCGGTGGCGCGCAGGTGCCCGATCAGCGTCGCGAAGCGCTCGGCGGCGCCGGCGCCGAGCGGCCGTGGCCAGGTCGCCGCGTAGACGGCGAACGCCTCCTCGAGCGCGTCGGCCGTCAGCGGCTCGAGCGCGACGCCCGACGCCGTCACCATCGGCCCGCGCCGATCAGCGCGCCGAGCGGCGTGCGGTCAGCCTCGGCGCTCGCGAGCTGCCGCAGCAGGCGCGCGCACTCCCCCGCGAAGGCCGCGGCCGGCTCGGGAAGCGCGCACGCGTCGTGCAGCAGGTGGGCGTCGATCGCGCCGTCGCTGTGGCACCACAGCTCGCACTCGAACCGCGTCCGCCAGGGGCGGGCCCGTGTCGGGAAGGCGACGCCGGCCGGAACGTCGGCGATGCGCTCGGCCGTCAGCCCGCCGGCCTCGACCGGCTGCTCCAGCGGCTCGGTCACCGCGGGCGGGACGACGTTGAAGCTGACGTCGCAGCCGGCCTGCGGGTCGACGGCGAGGAGTGCGTCGTAGGAGGGCGGCCGCTCGACGTGGAGCTGGCGGTGCAGAGCGGTGGCGAGCGCGCCGAACGCCGCGTCGCGGTCGACCGCGACGGTGACCAGGCGGAAGCCGACGAAGTAGCCGAGAGCGTGCTCCAGCCGCGGATCGTCGCGACGGGCGTCGGCGACGGCGGTCGTCACGCGGGCGGCACCGGTCTTGGCGGCGAGCAGCGTGACGAACGCCGCCAGCAGCACGACGCTCGTCGTCGTGCGTCGCACACGTGCGAGCCGCGCCAACCCGGCGCCGTCGGCGGGCCGGGCGACGCGGAAGCGCGACTGCACCGGCAGATGGTCGTCGCCGCGACGCAGACCAGGCAGCGGCGCGGGCGCGCGGGCGTGTGGCGCGGCCGGGAGCGACCGCTCCCACTCGGCCACGTCGGCCAGCTGCAGCGGCAGCGGCGGCAGCGCGGTGGTCGCGACGCCACCGTGCAGGGCGAGCAGCTCGCGCACGAAGACGCCGGCCGACCACGCGTCCCAGATCGCGTGCGCGACCACGAGCGAGAGCACGTGATCGAGCGCGCCGAGGCGCCACAGCACGACGCGCCACAGCGGGCCGCGATCGAGCCACAACGGCCGCCGCGCAAGCGCCGTCGCCTGCGTCAGCGCGGACCGCAGGCGCGCCTCGCTGCCGCGACCGTCGGGCTCGCGCTGCTCCAACCTGGGCGTGAGCTGGTGGTGGACGAGCTGCCGGACGCCTCTCCCGGTCGGCGCGAAGGTGGTGCGGAGCGGCTCGTGACGTTGCATCAGCTGCGCGAGGGCCCGTTCGATCCCTGTCGCCTCAAGCGGTCCGCCGACGCGCCAGACGTACAGCAGGAGCTCGGCGGCGCGCCCACCTCCACCGGCCCACTCGCGCGCGTGCACGGCGCGGCTGGCGAACGAGAGCGGGGCGCCGGCGCCTGCCGGCGACGCCGCCGGCTGCGGCGGGGCGGTCACGCGTCGATCATCGGCGCGCTCTGCCGCCCGCGCCATCCGCCGACAGGACTACTGCTCGACCGGGCGGCGAGCGACCGCGGCGGCGAGCGCCTCCGCCGCGCGCACATGCAGCTCGGTCGCGGTCGCGAGCGCACGCTCGTCGAGGTCGAAGCGCGGATGGTGGTGCGGGAAGCTCGACCCGTCGGCGGCGCCGGCACCGACGAACGCGTAGACGCCGGGCACGCGCGACTGGTAGCAGCCGAAGTCGTCGCTCGCCAGCAGCGGCGCGAACGGCACGACCGGCAGCGCCGCCGCGTCGCAGGCGCGCTCGACCACGCCGGTCAGCCGGTCGTCGTTGACGACTGGGTCGGGCCCCGCCGCGACGGTGACCTCGGCCGCGATCCGGTGACTGGTCGCGATCGCCGTCGCGACCGCGTCGAGCCGCTCGAGCAGCTGCCGGCGCGTCGCGGCGTCGAGCGCGCGCAGCGTTCCCCCGACCCGTGCGCGCTCCGGGATCACGTTCGTCGCGTCGCCGGCATCGATCGTCGTGACGGTCGCGACGGCCGGCGCGCCCGGCGCGGTCTCGGCGGCGACGACGCGAGCGAGCGCCTGGACGAGGTCTGCCGCGGCCGCGATCGGGTTGCGCGCGTCGTGCGGCAGTCCGGCGTGGCCGCCGCGGCCGCGCAGCTCGACGGCGAAGGTGTCGGCGCTCGCCATCGCCGCGCCGTATGGCAGGCCGACCAGGCCGCTGCCAAGCGGCGCCCACAGGTGCAGCCCGAAGATCGCCTCGACGCCGGCGAGCACGCCGGCGGCGACGAGCTCGCGCGCGCCCTGCGGCGGCCGCTCCTCGCCGTGCTGGAAGATCAGCCGCAGCTCGCCCGGCAGCCGCGCCCGTCGGGCCTGCAGCACCTGCGCCGCGCCGAGCAGCGCGGCGGTGTGCCCGTCGTGCCCGCAGGCGTGCATCAGGCCGGGCCGCAGCGAGGCGAACGCCAGTCCGGTCGCCTCCTCCAGCGGCAGCGCGTCGAGGTCGGCGCGCAGCGCGACGACGCCGCCGGGCCGGCCGCCGCGGATCGTGGCCACGACGCTCGTGGGCGTCGGACGCTGCGGCGAGAGGCCGAGTCGGACGAGCTGCTCGGCGACGAACGCGGCCGTCTCGTGTTCCTCGAACGACGGCTCCGGGTGCCGGTGGAGGTGGCGGCGCCAGGCGACGACGTCGCCGGCGACGGCGTCGAGCTGCGCGCGCATCAGGCGGCGGTGAGCGCGAAGCTGCGACGCGCGGTCGTCCAGCGCGCCAGCAGCTCGGGGTCGGGCGCGGGCGCCTCCGCCGCGGCGAGGACGACGCGGCCGACGTCGGGCCGGGTCTCGAAGCGCAGGCCGGGCGCGGCGAGATCGCGCTCGTAGAAGCGCTCGCTCGGAAAGATGTCGGCGGGGTAGGTGATGCCGGCGAGGCACGCGAGCGCGACGCAGTCGGCGGCGCCGATCGCGCTCTCGAGCATCCCTCCGATCCAGGCGCCGATGCCGCTCTCGCGGCAGCGCTCGACGATCGCCAACGCCGGTGTGAACCCTCCGACGCGACCTGGCTTGACGTTGACGACGCGGCAGCTTCCGAGCGCGAGCGCGTGGTCGAGGTGGCGGAGCGAGACGATGCTCTCGTCGAGGCAGATCGGCGTCAGGAGCGCGCGTTGCAGCGTCGCGTGGTCGACGAGGTCGTCGTGCGCGAGCGGCTGCTCGATCATCGCCAGCCCGCAGCGGTCGAGCGCCCGCAGGCGGTCGATGTCGTGCAGGCTGTAGGCGCCGTTGCCGTCGACGTGCAGCGTGAGGCGCGGGAAATGGTCCCGCACACAACGAACCTCCTCGACGTCCCACCCCGGCCGCACCTTCAGCTTGACGCGCCGGTAGCCGGCGTCGACGGCCGCCTGGACGCGCGCCAGCAGCTCGTCGCGGTCGCCGAGGATCCCGATGTCTGCGCCAACCGGCGCCGCGGTGGCGGTCGCGCCGAGCGCGGCGTGAAGCGTGATGCCGCGGCGGGCCGCCTCGCGCTTCCACCACAGCTGGTCGATCGCGGCCTTGGCGAACGGGTTGCCGCGAATCTGGTCGAGCTCGCGGCGCAGCGCGGCGGCGCTCGTCCATTCGGCGGTCAGCAGTCGCGGCCCGAGGTGGCAGAGCAGCTCGAACGTGGCGGCTGACCAGTCGGGGCTGTACAGCGGCAGCGCATGCGGCGTCGTCTCCGCCCACAGCGACCCCCACTCGGTGTGCAGGCAGAGGAGGACCGTCTCGATCGCGGTCTCCTCGCTGATCGCGATCCGCCACGGCTCGGACAGCGGCATCGCGACTCGGTACAGCTCAAGCTCGGCGGCCATCGCGCCTCGTCGGTCGGGAACGGGGACGCAAGTCAATCACAAAGAGATTCTGTGATCTAATCTCAGCCATGGCGATCCACCCTCAATGCCGCGTCGCGCTACGGCGTGCGCGCGAGCTGACGGGACCGACCGCGCCGGCGAGCGTCGAGGCGTACCGACGGCAGGAGGGTCGCCTGACCGTCCTGGCGGGATCGCCGCCCGCGGTCGACGCGGTCGTCGATCGCACGCTGCCGACGGACGCGGGACCGGTCCCCGTCCGCTGCTACCGCCCCCGCGGTGCCGTCGGCACGCCGCCGCTGCTGGTCTACCTGCACGGCGGCGGTTGGTCGACCGGGAGCGTCGAGACCGCCGACTACCGTGCGCGCGCGCTCGCCGACGGCGGCGGCTGTGTCGTCATCTCGGTCGACTACCGGCTCGCGCCCGAGCACCGCTTCCCGGCCGGGCTCACCGACGCCGACGCGGTCACGCGATGGGCGGCGGACCACGCGTCGGAGCTGGGCGCCGACGGCAGCCGTCTCGCGATCGGCGGCGACAGCGCTGGCGGCAATCTCGCTGCGGCGGTCGCGCTGCTCGCGCGTGACCGCGGCGGGCCGCCGCTCGCGCTCCAGCTGCTGCTCGTGCCGGCGACGATCCGCGCCGCCTCGTTCCCGTCGCGTCGTGGACCGATGCGGGGGTGGGGCGTCTCCGCGCAGGCAAGCGAGCGCGGCTGGGCCAACTACCTGCGCCATCCCTTCGACGCCCTCAACCCGCTCGTCTCGCCGCTGCTGGCGCACGACCTCGGCGGCGTCGCGCCGGCCTGCCTGGTGACGGCCGAGTTCGACCCGCTGCGCGACGAGGGCTTCGCCTACGCCGCGCGGCTGCGCGCCGCCGGGGTGCCGGTCTGCCACCACCACTACGAGCGGATGGTTCACAGCTTCCTCGACTTCACCGCGCTCGTCGATGACGCGCGGCGTGCGCTCGATCGCTGTGGTCGTGAGCTGCGCCGCGCCTTCGCGGCCGCTCACGCAGACGGGTCGCCGCCCTCCGCGAGCGGCTTGAGCGGCCGCCGCGCCGCGCGCGGGATCGCCGCAGCGGCCGGCGCCGGCGACGACTGAGCGGCGAGCACGGCGGTCGTCAGCTCGGCGACGGTCGGAGCCGCGAACAGCGTCCTCACCGGCAGCCGGACGGAGAACTCGCGGCAGGTCGCCGCGATCACCTCGCCGGCCAGCAGCGAATGCCCGCCCAGCTCGAAGAAGTCCTCGTCGGCTCCGACGCTCTCGACGCCGAGCGCCTCCGCCCAGATGCGGGCGATCCGCTCGCGCGCTTCGTTCGCCTCCATCGTCCGTCCTTTCGTCCGGTCGCTCACCCCGTCAGCGTCGTGCGGGGGCCTGGTGCCGGCCATCCACCGGACGGCGCATCTGCCGTCCAGCCCCTCACCCCCGCCGCGGCTCGTGGATCTTGTCGATCAGGCCGTACTCGACTGCCTGCTCGGGCGTGAAGTAGCGGTCGCGTTCCATGTCGGCGTGGATCTGCTCGACCGGCTGACCGGTGTGGAAGGCGTACAGCTCCTCCATCCGCCGCCGCACCTTCAGCGACTCCTCGGCGTGGATCTGGATGTCGGTCGCCTGGCCCTGGAAGCCGCCGGAGGGCTGGTGGTTGAGGATGCGGCTGTTGGGCAGCGCCATCCGCTTGCCGGCGGCGCCGCCGGCCAGCAGGAACGAGCCCATCGACATCGCGATGCCGACGCAGATCGTCGCCACGTCGGGGCGGATCAGCTGCATCGTGTCGTAGATCGCCAGCCCCGCGTAGACCGAGCCGCCGGGCGAGTTGATGTAGAGGTGGACGTCCTTGTCGGGGTCGACCGACTCGAGGTGCAGCAGCTGGGCGACGATCAGGTTGGCGATCTGGTCGTCGACCTCCTGGCCGAGGAAGATCACGCGCTCGTTGAGCAGGCGCGAGTAGATGTCGAACGAGCGCTCGCCGCGCGGGCTCTGCTCGACGACCATCGGGACGAGCGGGGACATGGGTCGCTCCTTGCGTTGTGGGTCCGAACGGTAATGTGCAACCTTTGAGTTGCGCATCGGCTGTCGCTAAACTAGCAACCCGTGAGTTGCGTGACCGAGAAGGAGCTGCCATGAGCGCCGAGCCCGCCGCCGCCGTCCACCGCGCCGTCGTGCTGCCGATCTCGCGCGAGCAGGCGTGGCAGGCGGTCACCGACCCCGACCAGCTCGCCTGCTGGCTCGCCGACGAGGTCGAGCTCGAGCCGCGCGAGGGCGGCGCCGCGCGCTTCGCCTGGGAGGACGGCAGCGCGCGCGTCGGCGTCGTCGACGCGATCGCCGAACGGCGCCGGATCGCCTTCCGCTGGCGGCCTGAGGACGGCGGTGCCGGCGACCGCGCCGCGACCGCCGGCGACCCCGACGGCGACGCCGGCCGCGACGAGTCGCTCGTCGAGCTGACGCTCGACGACGTCGAGGGCGGCACGCGCGTCTCGGTCGTCGAGGTGCGGATCGACGTGCTCGCCGGCGGCGACGTCCCGCTCGCGCCGGCCGGCGTCCCGAGCGCCTGGACGCAGCGGATGGGCGCGCTCGCCGCGTGCTCCCTCTGCGCCTGGACGTGACGTGACGCCGCAGCCGTCAGCCGCGGCGGGAGCGGACGGCGCCGAGCTGCACGCCGGCGCCGTCTTAAGCGCGCTCGCCGACCCGACGCGGCGCGCGCTCGTGCAGGAGCTGTCGCGCCGGCCGACGACGACCGCGACCGCGCTCGCCGCCCAGCTGCCGATCTCGCGCCAGGCGGTCGCCAAGCACCTCGCGACGCTCGCCGGCGCCGGCCTCGTCGCGACCGAGAGAGCCGGTCGCGAGACGCGTTACCGGCTCACGCCCGATCCGCTCGACGACGCGATCCGCTGGATCGCCGAGGTCGGCGGCCAATGGGATCGTCGCCTCGAGCGGCTGCGCCGGCACGTCGCGGGCGAGTAGCGAGCGTCAGCCGGTAGTCGTCCGGGCAGGGCAGCCGGCGGACGGCGAAGCGCTCGTCGCGAAAGCGCGCGAGCGTCCGCGCCGGCAGCCGCTCTGCATCGGGGCGGAGCGCGACGGCGACCTCGGCCGGCGGCTCCAGCAGCCCGCAGCCCGACGCCTTCAGGCAGGCCTCCTTCGCCGTCCACAGCTCAAACAGCGCCGGCCGCCGCGCCCGCCGCGGCAGCGTGTCGAGCCACGCCCGCTCGTGCGGCGCGCAGGTCAGCGCGACGAGCGCGTGGCGCTCGCGCAGCACGCGCAGCTGCTCGACGTCGATCCCGACGCGCTGCTCGCGCGCGACGGCGCAGGCCACCAACCTGCCGGCGTGCGCGACGTTGAAGTCGAGCGTCCCGCAGGCGAGCGCCGGCCGTCCGTGGGCGCCGACCCGCAGCGCCACCGCCCGCGGCGCGATCCCCAGCTCGGTCGCGAGCGCCAGCCGCGCCGTCCCGCGCCCGACGACGAAGCGGTCGCGCTCGGCGGCGCTCCGCAGCCGCGCCGCGCGCGCTCGCTCGGCCGCCGTCAGCAGCGGCTCCAGCCGCCGGCGCGCCGGCTCGTCGACGGCGACGAGCCAGACGCGCAGGCCGGCGTCGCTCGCGGCGGAGGCGCGCTCGGCCGGCGCTGTCGACGGCGGGATCATCGCCGCCGACGGTACGGGCGGCGCCGCGCGCCGCCCATCGTCCGCGTGGTGGGTCGCCCGGCCGGGGGGCTAGGCGAGCGCCGGCTCGAGCTCGGCCTCGAGCTTGCGCTTCGGGTAGGCGCCGACGACCTTCTTCGCGATCGCGCCGTTCTTGAAGAGGATCAGCGTCGGGATCGACAGCACCTCGTAGCTCATCGCCGTCTGCTGGTTGTCGTCGACGTTGAGCTTGACGATCTTGAGCGCGTCGCCCTTCTCGCCGGCGATCTCTTCCAGCACCGGGGCGACCATGCGGCACGGCCCGCACCAGGGCGCCCAGAAGTCGACCAGCACGGGGACGTCGGACTCGATGACCTCGGCCTGGAAGGTGTTGTCGGTGACCTCGGTGATGGTGCCTGCCATGAGAGGGGCTCCTTGGGGAATCGGCTTACTTCACAAAGTATAGTGCCCCCGCGAGGGGAGCCTGACGCCCAGGATCGCACGCCGGGTGGGCGGGAAGCTAGGTTC
>Ga0164243_10003068_pt1 | contig 26983 bp, 21 predicted proteins | sample OricompcompostOP_FD_108781 | JGI IMG/M metagenome (GOLD analysis project Ga0164243, IMG submission 108781) | Organic Plus compost microbial communities from Emeryville, California, USA - Original compost - Organic plus compost (OP) | ecosystem: Engineered > Solid waste > Mixed feedstock >...
GCTCTCGGTGCGGCCGGGCGTCGAGCTGCCGACCGACGGACCCCTCCTGCTCGTCGACGACACCTACCGCTCGGGCTGGACCATGACCGTCGCCGCCGCCCTCCTCCGCGAGGCCGGCGCGTCTGCGGTGCTCCCCCTGGTCGTCCACCAGCTCCCCTGACGGACGACCCCCCGGCACCGGCACCGGCACCCGGTCTCGCGCCACGCCGCCAACCGGTGGGTGAGAGTCCCGCCACAACGGACACCCGCCCACCGATCATGCGGGGTCCCCGGACCGGTGGGTGAGAGTCCCGCCAGGGCGGACAGCTGCCCACCGATCGCGCAGGGTCCCCGGACCGGTGGGTGAGAGTCCCGCCACAACGGACACCCGCCCACCGATCATGCGGGGTCCCCGGACCGGTGGGTGAGAGTCCCGCCAGGGCGGACAGCTGCCCACCGGTCGGAGCGGGGCGAGGGGTGGGGGCGGACCGGGTGGGGGCGGGGGACGGGGATGGGACGGGAGTGACGGTGTGTTCCGGTGGCAGGGTGATCCCGGTGGCAGGGTGATCCCAGGGGCAGAGGGTCAGGGCTCGTCGGCGATGGCGGCGAGGGAGAGGCCGCGGAACGCGGCGAGGCGTTCGGCCTCCACCTCGAGGGCGGCGCGCAGCGGCGGGGAGAGCGGCTCCCACGGGTCGAGGCGGAGGGTGAACGCCGTGCCCTTCGTCGTGGGACGCCAGGCCGCGACGAGGCGTCCGTCGGCCACGACCGCCCCGGGCCGGCCGAGCACCGGCCACAGCGCCTTGCGGCGGTCGGGGTCGGGCACGAGCACCTCCCGGTCGCGGCCCTGGACGAACGGGTCGTAGGGGCCGAGCAGCCGCACCACCACGTCGTCGTCCGCCGGCGGCTCGGCGGCCGCGTCGAGGGCCTCGATGTCCTCGGCCAGCAGCCAGCGGGGGCCGGGTGCCGCCGCGCCGTCGACCTCGACCGCCACCTCGACCACATCGTCGGGCCAGCGCTCCTTGACGTCCTTGGCCGCGGCATCGAGGAACGTGGCCACCTCCTTGACGGTGGCGGGACCCCAGAACCGCAGCGCCCCCCGCACCACGTCGAAGGTCGGGTCGGCCTCCCCGCCGAGGTGCTCGTACCGGTTCGGCGTGAGGCCCTTCACCCGGCGCAGCACCGGCGGCGACGTGCCCGCCTCCAGCTCCAGGCCGGCCTGCAGGGCCGACAGCCGGAACGGTTGCTCGTAGATGTGGACGGCGTCGCAGGGTCGGCAGAAGCGCAGGAACTCCTCCCCCAACCGTTCGTTCAGCGCGCCCGACACGTCGCCCTTCACCGACGCGGAGCGCACCAGCGCCCGCTCGGCGTCGGCCACCTCCCGGAGCGCCTCGAGCACCCCGCGGCCGGCGGCCTTCAGGGGCTTGGACGCGTCGAAGATGCGCTTGGCCGCATCGGCGTCGGAGAACGGGGCGGTGGCCACCGCGACGGCGGCGAGGTCGGCCCGGCGGTAGGCGTGGGGCGCACCCCGGATGGTCCACGCCAGGGCGATCTGGTCGGCCACCTCGGCGAGCGACGACAGCTCGACACCCCGCACCACCAGCGCCCACCCGGCGCCGTCGGGTCCGGTGTCCTGCACGCCCACGTCGAGGAGGTCGACGTCGGTAGGACTCGCCGCCGCACCGGGTGCCCGGTCGAGCTGATGGCGACGGAACCGGTGCCGCGCCACCTGCTCCGCCGACACTGCTCTCTCCGCGGTCCCGGATCTGCCGGTCGACCGGACCCGAGCCGACTGGACTCGAGTTGACGACCTTGCTGCCGGTGACGAACCGGTCGTCCGCTTCGAGGCCGCGAACGCCGTCGGGTCTGCGGCCCTCTTCGTGGCGCCGGTCGTCGGCGACACAGCCTTCGACCCGGCCTTCTTCGACGGTGCCATGTGCCCGTCCTAGCCGAACCGTGCCGGGTGAGCTACAGGTCGACCATCCGCATGGCGGAGCTGACCCGGGTCCACAGCTCGTTGGTGGAGGCCACGGCCCGGTCGACGGCCCGGTTGGCTTCCTCGGGCCTCGCGGATGCCGGCACGAGCACCACGGCGTCGGCCACCGGCTCACCGGGGATGGAGCGGATGAGCACCAGGTCGGTGAACCCGGCCGGCACCTGCACCCGACGCCGGGCCCCGGGCGCCATCCACGGGAACGCCGACACGCTGCCGTTCTCGCACGCCGCTTCGACGATGGTGGGCGCGAACGGGTTGAACGTGCGGGTGCGCTCCAGGGTGATGCCCGCCGGCAGGATGAACCGGGAGCGGTTGCCTTCCACCGGCACCAGGTGCGCCGGGTGGAGGGCCGATCCCTCGGGACGTCGCACCACGCCGTTCTCCGCCTCCAACGGCACCAGCGCCACCCGCATCGTCGAGGGGCGGGGCAGCCGGCGCTGCTGGTTGATCAGCCACACCAGCAGCACGAGCGGCACCAGGGTGGAGACACCGACGACGGCCAGGGTGATCAGGGCGGTCGTGACCGGGTCGGCGGCCTTGGTGAGCTCGAACGACGGCAGCGAGGCCTGACCGGTGGCCACCACCAGGTCGGCGTCGGCGCCGGCGGGCCGGTGGGTGACGGTGTACGGCACGGCGAGCAGCACCGTGGCGTTCTGCTCCTCGGTGACGGTGATGGTGGCGTTCACCTCGAACGGCTCACCGGCCGGGTAGCAGACCCGGGGCTCCGCCATCGCCAGCGACACGCTGGGCAGCGCCGACTCGGGAGACCCGAACTCGATGCACACCACGCCGTCGGGGATGGGCGCGCCCTCCGGCACCGGGGCCGGCACCACGCCGACCCGCCCGCCGAACTCGCCGCTGCCCTCGAGCACGGTGGGACCGACCCACGCCACCCGGGGCGGGGCCAGGGTGGCACCCTCCTCGAGGTCGGACGACGTGGTGGCGAGGGTGCCATAGCCGGTGGCGCTGGCCACGACCGTCACCACCGGCACGACCTCGACCGGACCGGTGACGACGACCTGCCAGGTGCGGCTGGCCTCGTCCCAGCTGACCGGGTGGTCGGCGCCGTCGAGGGTGGCGGCCATCGACACCACGTCGGGGCCCAGCCGGGCGGCCTGGTCGGCGGTCGACGTGGCCCCGACGCCGAGCACGGCCCACGAGAGGGTGGTGCTCTGGGCCTTCAGCTCGATGGTCTGCGACCCGACGGGGACGATCGACGCGGCCAGGTCGGCGTAGCACCCGGCCACGGCCGAGCCGTCGGCGGCACCGGCGGTGACCGTCGGGCCCGGTGGCGCGCCCCCCGAGGCGGGGAGCACCCAGGTGACGAAGCCGGTACCGGTGGCGAGGTCGGCGCCACCGGAGCGCACGACCAGGCCCTGGGTCGGGGAGGCGCCCCGCACGGTGACGGCCCGCACCAGCGGCGCCGGATAGCCGCCGGCGAGCACGGAGCACTCCACCGGCTTGCGACCCAGGGCGATCTGGCCCTGGGCGAAGAACTCGGCCGCGAGGTCGTTCGCCGCGCTGGCCTCGACCCGCCCGCCGGGCACGGTGCAGGGGTCGTTGGCGTCGCCGCTGAGCAGCCGGTCGATGACCGGGGCGGTGGCTTCGCGGTCGGCCGCCTCCTGCGGGCTCTCGCTGCCGCTGCGCAGGTCGACGAGCTGCACGACGAAGCCGGTCTGGCGGATCTGGGCGCTCAGGTTGGAGGGCAGGACGCTGCCTGCCGGGAGCGGGCCGCACACCTGGCCGCCCAGCTCGGCGACGATCGCGGCGGGGTCCACCGAGGTGGTGTAGGTGGCGATGCCGGGAGCGGCGGGGTCGTCGATGGAGTAGGCCCCGTCGGTGAACCACACCAGGCGCTTGCAGGCCGACGGCAGGTCGGGCACCGACTGGAAGTGGGCGATGGCAAAGGTGAGGGCGAGGACGTAGTCGGTGTTGAGGTCGGTCTGGCGCTCGGCGAAGGGCCGCACGATCTCGACGGCGCCCTCGACTCCCCCGGGGAGGGTGGCCCGACCCACCTCCACGGCGTCGCTGCCGAAGCCGGCCACGGTGACGTCGACGGTGGTGCCGCCGGCCTCGGCCGACCCGGCGAGGCTCCGCAGCAGCACCTCGGCGGCCTCGACCCGCTGGGCGGTGGGATCGGTGTTGCGGAGGCTGGCGGAGGTGTCGATGAGCAGCAGGACGTCGACCCGGCTGCACGCCTGGGTGCCGCTGCCGGTCGACTGCGCGGCGGCGGTCGGCGGGCGGCCGATCCCGACGCCGGCGATGGCCATCGCCAGCACGACGACGGCGAGCGCCGCCCGGGTGAGGGCTCGGCGGGTCACGAGCGAGCCACCGAGAGGCCGACCATCAGCGCGCCGCTCAGCCCGGCGAGCCAGCCCACCGCCACCAGCACGCCGGCGACGAGGCGGGGCCGGAAGGACGGCTCCTGGTAGGTGCCGGTGGAGCGCCGCTTCGAGTCGAGGAGGCCCCACCAGGCGAAGACGAGCAGCCCGATGAGCGAGCCGAACGCCCACGCCGCCACGGCCTCACCCGAGATCTCGTCGGTGGATCCGGCGTCGTTGCGGAGGGCCATGAGGGCGAAGACGATCGATGCCGCGGTGGTGAGCACGAGCATGGCGATCGGCACCAGGGGCGTGCCCGTGGGCTCGGGCTCCTCCGGCACGGCGTCGGGACGGGCCCGGTCGAGCAGGTCGGTCACGGCCGCCCTCCGACCCGCGCCGACGCGCGCCCTGGGCCCTGCCTCGTCACGCGCTCCACGATCGACACCTGCCTGCTGGAACCGGGCGGGTCGGCTGCCCCGCACAAGCCGTCGCTCCCACCGAAGTGTCGGCAGGCTACCGGCCGCGGGACCGGCCTGTCATCACTCTGGGTGGGGGACTGGGTGGGGGACCGGGCGGCGACCGGGCGGGACCGGGTGGGGACCGACGGGACTGGACGAGGCTCCCGCTCATCCAGGTCTGTTGGGGGGTGTGCACCTTTCTGGATCGGGGAGGAGGAGGACCCCCACCAGCCCAGGGAGGAGAAGACGGGAGGAACAGGTGCGACGAGGAGCAGAAGGGCGAGCAGAAGAGGGATTGGGCATCGCGGCCCATTCAGGGACGGGGTGGTCGTGCCGATGGTCACTGCGATGCCCACGATCCGCCGCGCTGCCGCCGTCGTCGCCACCTCGTTCGCCGCCGCCACCGTCCTGTGGGCGGCCTCCGCCGTGGCCAACCTCCAGGGCTGAGGCTCACCCCCCGGCTGAGGGTCACCCCCAGCTGAGGGTCACCCCGGCCGGGTCGGCCAGAGGCGCTGGCGCAGGCCGGTCTGGCGCACCACCCGGTTGGCGACCGCCCGTCGGAGGGCGTCGACGCCGCCGACCAAGGTGACCACCCGCCGGGCCCGGGTGACCGCGGTGTAGAGCAGCTCCCGGGTGGCGAGGCGCGACTCGGGCGGTGGCAGCACCACGACCACCTCGTCGAACTCCGAGCCCTGGCTCTTGTGGATGGTCATGGCGTGGACGGTGTCGACGGACTCGAGCCGGGCCGGGGAGAGCAGGCGCACGCCGTCGGGCGTCGGCAGCGCCAGCCGGGGCCCCTCGGGCACCGCGACGATCACCCCGAGGTCGCCGTTGGCCACCCCGTTGAGGGCGTCGTTGACGGTGACCATCACCGGGCGGCCCGGGTAGTTCCCGACGAGGCGACCGTCGTCGCCGGCCAGCCAGCCCTCGAAGCGCCAGTTCCACCACGCCACCCCGAACGGACCCCGCCGGTGGGCGCACAGCACCCGCACCCGGCCGAGGGCGTCGAGCGCGGCAGGGGCCTCCCCGGCGAGGGCGGCGTCGAGCGCGGCCCGGGCCCCGTCGAGGGCGGCGGCCCGCACCGCCTCGGCGCCGGGCTCGGTGTCAGCGCCCTCGGGGCACCACGCCAGCCGCACGCCCGTGCTCCCGGAGCCCGCCGCCTCGTGTGCGGCAGCCCCGTCACCTGCACCTGTGCCATTCGCAACGCCGTCCCCTGGGACGTCGGCGCCCACAGCCCCGGCGTCGGCAGCCGTCGCCGCCTCGAGCACCGCCACCGCGGCGTCGGCGTCACCGGCGCGCACGGCGGCCGCGAAGCGCCCCACCGGCGAGCCCTCGGGGAAGCGGTAGCTGCGGGTGAGCACGGCCACGCACCCCGCGAGGGGGCCGTCGGGCGCCGGCGCGCCGGCGAGGGCGGCGTCGACCGCCGGCCCGGCGATGTCGCCCAGCACCGAACCGGCCTCGACGCTGGCCAGCTGGCCGGGGTCGCCGACGAGCACCACCCGGGCCTCGGGTCGGACCGCGTCGAGGAGGTGGGCCATGAGGGGAAGGGAGACCATCGACGTCTCGTCGACGATCACCACGTCGTGCACCAGCGGGTCGTCGCGGCGGTGGCGGAACGTGCCGTCGGGCCGCCACACCAGCAGCCGGTGGATGGTGGAGACCTCGGCCCCGGCGAGCCGGTCGGCCAGGCGGTCGGCGCCGGGCCGCCCGGTCTGCCGCAGGGTGGTGGCGAGGGCGGCGATGCTCTCACCCATGCGGGCGGCGGCCTTGCCGGTGGGCGCCACCAGGGCGATGCGGGTGGTGGGGTCGGCCTCGAGCAGCAGGGCGAGGAGGGTGGCGACGGTGGTGGTCTTGCCGGTACCGGGCCCGCCGACGAGCACCGACAGCAGGCCCGACGCCCCCGCCTCGGCGGCGCGCTGCTGCTCGGGCGAGGCCGCGAACGCGTCGGCGAAGGCCGAGCCGGCCACCGTCACGGTGCCCTCGGACGGGACGCCGGCCCCGGACCGAGACCCGGTACCGGACGGCGAAGGCGAGCAGGAGGACGGGGAGGACGTCGAGCCGACGGCGCGGCGGAGCAGCTCGGCGGCGACCTGGTCCTCGTAGACCCGGTAGCGCTCGAGGTAGAGGAGCGTGCCGTCGAGCACGAGGGGACGGCCACGGCCCGGCCGATCGGCGGGGACCACACCGTCGACCGCGACCGCCACCAGCTCGGCGGCGTCGGCCAGGGCCGCCCGCCAGCCCTCGATGTCGTCGGGCCAGGGCAGGGCGTCGATGGCTGCGGCCGCCACGGTGTCGGCGTCGCCCTCCACCTCGGCCGGCACCGAGGCCCGCACCGTGGTGAGGTCGAGGCAGACGTGGCCCATCCGGGGGGCCCGGGCGGCGAGGGCGGCGCCGAGCACGACCTGGGCTTCCCGCTCGTCGAGCAGCCCGTCGGCGTCGCCCAGCCGGGCCAGCCGAGCGAGGGTGACGGCGATGTGCACGTCGGATGGGGCGAGCACCCCGGCCTCCCGCCACGGGGCCAGGACCGCCGCGGCGTCACGGCCGGCGACCGGTGCCGGCCCGGTGGTGGTCGCGACCGAGACCGAGGTGTCGGCCGGGACCGAGCTGTCGACGGGGACCGAGCTGTCGACGGGGACCGAGGTGGTGGACGGCGCCGGAACGGTCCGCACCTCGGCCGACGGCGCAGGCGGCTCGGGCCGCTCCGAGGTGGTGGGACCCGGCCGGTCCTGCGCAGGCACGCCGGATGCCGGCGTGCCCGGCGCCGCCTCGGGCGAGGGCGGGGCGGGCGCCGGCGAGGGCGGCGCCGGCGCGGCGGTGACCGTCGGCTCGCCGGCGTCGTCGAAGAGGGAGCCCTGGCCGCTCACGCCGCCTCCTCCCCGGCCGCCCCCGCGAGAAGGCGGTCGAGGGCCACGAGGGCGGTCGTCGGCGGGCGCCACCACACCACCCCGGGACGGGTGCCGTCCGCGGACACCGGCGCGTCGGGACTCATCCCCCGGAGGAAGAGGTAGGCGGCGCCGGCCAGGTGCCGGTCGGGGTCGTAGCCCCGGAGCCGCCAGCGCAGGTAGCGGTGGAGGGCGACGAGGTAGAGGGTGGCCTGCAACGGGTAGCCGTGGTGGCCCATGGCGGCGGCCAAGGCGACGGGGCCGTAGTCGCCGTCGGGCAGGAGGTTGGTCTTGTAGTCGGCCAGCCAGTAGGCGCCGTCGGTGCGGGCGACGAGGTCGATCGAGCCGGTGAGCAGGCCGGCCACGTCGACCGGGGCGCCGACCTCGGCAGCCTCCTCGAACCACGACCGGAGCCGGTCGTCGGCGGGCAGGTGGGCGAGCACGGAGCGGGCGACCTCGCGCGCATCGAGGCGAGGCAGGTGGAGGTCGAACCCGAGCTCGTCGAGCCGGTCGGCCCGGGTGAGGTCGACGAGGCGACCCTCGCCGGCGGGACCCCCGAGCGGGGTGGCGAGGGCGACCAGGAGGCCGTCGACCAGCGCGTCGGGGGTGGTGGGCAAGGCCCGGTGGTGGAGCAGCTCGGCGACGCGCTCCCGCAGCTCGGCCCTCAGGTGAGGCGACGAGAAGTCGACCTCCTCCAGGGCGGCGTGCACCAGGGTGCCGAAGGCGGTGCCGGCCGGAGCGCCCTGCAGGGGCGTGGTGGGGGGCACGACGGGCGCGGCCACCTCGAGCGGGGGGACGACCTCGCTGGGCTCGTCGACGCCGCCGACGGCGGGCAGCTCCCGGGCCGCGGCGGCCGCGACCTCCTCGGCCAGCGCCTCCATGCGGGCCTTGATGGAGCTGAACGACCACTGGTACCAACTCAGGTCGAGCTCGCGGGTGGTGGTGCCCACGGCGAGGTCGTCGACCTCGGTGGTGGTGCGGGAGAGGACCCGCCGCGGCGGCGACGTGGGCACCGCGACGGCGGCGATCGAGCCCCCGGACGCGGCCGCCAGGGCCTGGGTGTCGAGGGCGCCGGCCGAGTGGTGCACGACCTCGCCCAGCGGCGACAGGACGTTCTTGGAGCACCCGCACGGCGTCCACCACACCACCAGGCGGTGGCGGGCCCGGGTGAGGGCGACGTAGAGGAGGCGGGCGTCCTCGCCGGCCCGCTCGACCTTGTCGACGTCGGTGACCTTCTCGAACGCCTTGCCGCCGGAGCCGCTGCCGCCGAGCAGCCAGTTGGCGTCGATGGCCCGCCCCTCGCCGAGCTGGCCGTGGGGCACGCCCTGGCGGTTGGGGCGCTTCCGCCACAGCGTGGGGCACAGCACGATCGGGAACTCGAGGCCCTTGGCGCGGTGGACGGTGAGCACCTTCACGGTGTCGTCGTCGCGGTCGATGCGGCGCGACAGCAGCTCGGGGGCGATGTCCTCCTCGCCGGGCTTGTCGGGGGTGGTGAGGTCATCGAGCACGGCGAGCAGGGCCGACGCCGCGGTGGGCCGGCCCCCGACCGCGGACTGGAGGAGCTCGAGGACGTGGTCGAGGTCGGTGAGGTCGCGCTCGCCGCCGGGACGTCCCAGCACCCGGCCGAGCAGGCCCTCGGCGCGCACCGAGGCCATGAGGGCGGCGAGGCCGCCGGTGGTGAGGCACTGGGCCCACGACCGCAGCTTCTCGACCAGCTGGCTGGCCCCCTCGTCGTCGAGGGCGTCGAGCTCGGCCGCGCCCAGGCCGACGAACCAGGTGAGGGCGGCGGCCCGGGCCCGGGGGGCGGACGACGGACGCTCGAGCGCGGCCAGCAGGATGCGCCACTGGGTGGCGGCGGGGCTGTCGAGCACGCTGTCGTTGGAGGAGCTGGCGGCGGGCACGCCCGCGGCGGCGAGGGCGGCGACGAACGAGGTGGCGTCGGCGTTGGACCGCACCAGCACCCCGATGTCGGACGCGGTGACCGGCCGCTGCCCGCCGGGAGCGGACTCGTCGGCGATGGTGGCCTCCTCCAGGAGGCGCACGACCTCGGCCACCAGGTCGTCGCGAGCCGCGAGGGTGGCCGAGCCGGGGTCGAGCTCGTCGTCGAGGCACCTGAACTGCACCGGCGCGGCGTCGGGCGAGGGGTCGTGGAGGCCGGGCGGCGCCACCGCCTTGCCCGCCTTCACCGGCTGGAAGGTGACGCCGTCGTCGCCGGCGGCGCCGAAGCGAAGGTCGCGGAAGAGGTGCTCGAGGCCGTCGAGCAGCGCGGCGTCGGAGCGCCAGTTGGTGCCCAGGCTGGTGACCGTGCCCGCCGCGGCGCGCGCCGCCAGGTAGGCCGACAGCTCGGCCGAGCGGAACCGGTAGATCGACTGCTTCGGGTCGCCGACCACCACCACGGTGGCGGGACGGTCGCCCTCGAGGAAGGCGGTGCGGAAGATGTCCCACTGCACCCGGTCGGTGTCCTGGAACTCGTCGATCATGACCACCCGGAACCGCTGGAGGGCGTTGCGCACGGTGGCGCCCCGCGGCCCGGTGAGCAGGTCGCGGGCCTCCACCAGGAGGCTGTCGAAGGTGCGCCGTCGCAGGGCCGCCCGGCGCTCGCGCACCTGCTCGACGATGTCGTCGACCAGCGCGGCCGCCCGCAGGCCCTGCTCGGCGCGCGCCACCTGGGTGTCGCGGGTGACGTCGGCGGGATCGACGGTGTGCATCACCGCGTCGGGCATGCGCAGCCGGGCCCGCACCGCCTCGGCCACCCGGTCGGGCGGGGCGGGCCAGTCACCGGTGGCCCCGAAGCGGGCGAGGAAGCGGTCGTGGACGATCTCGTCGACGTCGGAGTCGTCGCCGGTCATCTGCACCTCGAGGCCCGACCCGCCGCCGGCGGCCAGCACCCGGGAGCAGAAGCCGTGGATGGTGGAGATGGTGGCGGCGTCGAAGTCGGCGAGGGCGGCGGCCACCCGGGACCGGCGCAGCTCGCGCTGCCCGGGGTCGTCGAGGAGCCCGGCGATCACGTGGTCGTCGTGGCCCGCCTCCACCGTGCCGTGCTCGAGGTGGTCGAGGGCGGCGCTCAGCTTCTCGCGCACCCGACCCCGCAGCTCGGCCGTGGCCGCCTCGGTGAACGAGACGACGCACAGCTGCGAGGCCTCGAGGCCGGTCTCGGCGACGTAGCGCAGCACCAGGCCGGCGAGCGACCAGGTCTTGCCGGTGCCAGCGCTGGCCTCCAGGACGGTGAGGCCCTCCGGCAGCGGGCCGGTGATGTCGAACTCGGCGACCAGGGCGCTCACGACGCCACCCCCGCTGCTGCGGGCCCGGCCGCACCGTCCGCCGCCGTCTCCGCACCGCTGCGGGGGCGGGTGCCGGTGGTCGTGCGCTCGAGGGTGCCCCACACCCGCTCGGCCCACCACGACGCCCGGGCGCCCCGACCCGGAGGCGCGGGCTCGTCGGGGCGCAGCGGCAGGGAGAGGAGATCGTCGAGCTCGCTGCCGAGGGCGAGGGCGACCCAGCGGTCCTGGCCGTCGCCGCCCAGGCGGTGCTCCCACGCCTTCTTGGCGCCGCCGAGTCCCTCGGCCCAGAGGTCGTGGGAGGTCTGGGCGACGACGGGCACGACGTCGCGCAGGGCCCGATCGCGCAGGTCGGCCAGCACGTCGAGGGCCTCGACGGCGGCGTCGGCGTCGACCATCCGGAGCCGCAGCACGGTTGGCTTCGTCTTGTCGTTGGAGTCGGGGTCGCGGCCGACGGTGACGGCCTCCCACGCCACGTCGGGCCGGGCGGCGGTGAGGGCGGCGACGCGCACCCAGGCCTGGAGATGGTGCTTGGCCCGCACCCGGGAGGCGGTGACCTCGACGACGAGGTGGCCGCACACGCCGGGGACGGTGCCCGACAGCCGTCGGGGCCCGACGGTGGGCAGGTCGAGCACCGCGTCGAGGGGCACGGGACGGGGGTCGTGCACGACGTCGCCGAGGGCCTCGATCAGCGCCTGGTGGAGGGCGGCCACGCGTTGCCGTGACAGCTCGAGCTCGCCCGCGCCGAACGCGAGGGGCGGCACCGCACCCCGGCGCCGCTCGACCAGCTCCCAGGCCTCCTCGGTGGCCTCCAGCTCGGCGGGGTCGCACGCCAGGCGCACCTGCAGCAGCCGGTCGGTGACCTTCCACGCCTCGAGCGGCGCCAGCTTGAGGGGGATGGTGTCGTCGCGCTGCTCGTCCTCGGTGGGGAGCCCCACGCCGAGGCGGTGGCGCAGCAGCAGCTGGGGGGCGTTGGTGCAGACGGTGAGGAGCTGGTCGAGGGGCAGGTCGGGGACGGTGCCGTCGTCGTCCTCGGCGCGGCCGGCGGGGGGCAGCGGTTCGTCGAGCAGCGCGGCACCGCCCGGGCGCTGCCGCCGCCGGGCGCGGGCGGCCTCGAGGGCGCCCTGGTCGAAGCTCCACGGGCCGTCGGTGCCGAGCCCACCGGGGCGCAGGGCGCGCTCCGACCACGCCTGGCGGGGGTGGTCGACGGTGATGGCCTGGCTCGGCGTGGCGCCGGGAGGATCCCCCGGCAGCCGGACGGTGCCGTCGACGACGTCGAGCAGCTCGGCCAGGGCCACGACCGGCGGCAGCTGGGCGTTGGTACGCAGGTCGTGGCCGGTGCTGAACACCAGCAGCCGCGACCCGGCGGCGAGGAGGGCGTCGAGGAGCTGGGCCCGCTGCTCGCTGCGGGCGTCGCGGTCGCCCACGCAGGGCACCGCGGCGACGAGGTCCTCCGAGGCGGGCAGGCCCCCTGACGCGACGTCGTCGTCGAGGCCGAGGAGGCACACGACCTGGTGGGGGACGCCGCGCTGGGCGGTGAGCGAGGAGACGGTGACCGCGCCGGTGCCGAACCGGGGCCTGCCCCCGCCGGCGGCGAGGCGGGCCCGCACCAGCACGGCCATGTCGGCGGGGTCGACCGGGGCGGTGCGGGGCTCGCCGTCGAGGGTGGCGTCGGCCCGCAGCTCGTCGAGGGTGCGCTCGACCGCCCGCCACTGCCACGACTGCTCGTCGGGCACGGCGCACAGGTCGCCGAGCGCAGCGGCGAGGGCGTCGCACCACCCGTGCACGGTGGTGGCGGCCCGCAACGCGTCGACGGCGGTGTCGAGCCGGTCGACCAGCTCGGCCAGGGCGCCGGCCACGGCGACGTCGGAGCCCTCGACGGTGGGGTGGAGGGCGACCTCGCCGGGCCCGAGCCGGGGGCCGGCGGCGGCCATGGTGGCGCCGACCAGGAGCTGGTCGAGGCCGGCCCGCCAGGTGTGGACGCCGAGGTCGTCGGGCAGACCGAAGGCGGCGTGGTCGTCGGGGCCGAGGCCCCAGCGCACGTTGGTGGCCTCCGCCCACTCGCTGATGCGGGTGAGGGCGTCGGCGTCGAGGCCGAAGCGCAGCCGCACCGGCGGGCGCGAGGCGAAGGCGATCACCGAGCTGGCCCGGAAGCGACCCTCGAGCAGGTCGAGCAGGGCGGCGGCGGTGTCGAGCACCGGGTTGTCCTGGCGGAGGCTGCGGTCGGCCACCCGCACCGGGATGGCCGGCACGCCGTGGTCGGGGTCGCCGGCGAAGGTGGCCTCGATGAGCGGGGCGAACCGGCTCGGGTCGGGGCACAGCACGGCGACGTCGCGGGGCTCGAACCGGGGGGTGCCGTCGGGGCCCCGCTCCTCGAAGAGGTGGAGGAGCGCGTCGCGCAGCACCTCGACCTGACGGGCGGGACCGTGGGCCCGGTGCCACCGCACCGACCGGTCGAGGGAGGGGTCGAACAGAGGCCGGATCTTCCAGTCGCCGGCGGGAAGCGGTTCGTCGGCCCGCACCGCGTGCTGGAGGCGTTCGAGCAACGTCGGTTCCGGGGACAGCCCGGGAGGCGTCTCGGGTGGGTCGACCTGGGCCCCGGGGGACTGCAGAGCGGCGTCGAGGAGGAGGAGGTGCGCCTCGCGCGAGGCCCGGCCCCAGCCGGTGACGAGCGGGCTGCCGGTGCCGACGGGCAGCTCCTCGTCGGTGCGCTGGATGGGCAGGCCGAGGGGGACGCGCGGGGTCACCTGGTCGGCCACCCACCGCCACCGCTCCGCGGACGCGACCGGCGCGAGGACGTGGACGTCGCGGTGGGCGCCGAGGGCGACGAGCAGCTTCAGGTGGGGCAAGGGGAGCGTGGCCAGGCCGAAGACCGCCACCCGCGCCGGCACGTCGGCGGGCACGTCGCCCTTCTTCACCCGCTCGACCGCTTCGCGCAGCAGCGCCTCGTCGGTGGGGCCGCCGAGGTGCTCCTGCACGGCCCGCCACAGCGCCGGCTGCCAGCGCTGGTGGGGCTCCAGCGGGGCGCCGACGCCGTCGACGTCGCGGCCCTCGCTCCACTGCCGCACCATGTCGGGCCGGTAGAGGGCGTAGCGGTCGAACAGGTCGGCCACCGCCCGGGCCCGCACCGCGTCGGTGGGCTGGCCCAGCCGCGGGCCGACCTGCTGGAGCACCTCGTGCACCGCCCAGGTGAGCGGGCCCGTGCTCCAGCGGCCGATGCCGGTGCGCTCCCCCACCACCCGCGCCACCAGGGCGGCGGGGAAGACCATCTCGACGTTGGCGACCACGCCGTCGGTGGCCCCGGGGCCGGTGGCGCCCAGGCGGGCGGCCAGGCGCCCGGTGAGCCACGCCTGCACGCCCCCACCGGGGACGGCCACGAGCTCGGGCGTGAACGGGTCGTCGAGGGGGGTCTCCAGCACCGTGGCCAGGCGGTTGGCCAACGGCTCCAGCGACCCCGCCACGGTGAGGTGGAACGCCATCGGGGCGAGGTTACCCAGCCCCTGTGACACTCTTCCGGGCCGCCCGACCGACGGCGGCGACGCCGGTCGGGCGGCACCCGGACGGCACCCGGGCGACCTACTGGTGGAGCTTGAAGAGGGCGCCCATGGGGTCGGTGAGGGTGGCCAGCCGGCCGTAGGGCGTGTCCTCGGGCGCCATCACCACGGCGCCGCCGAGCTCCACCGCCCGGGCGCACGTGGCGTCGATGTCGGCCACGTCGAAGTACACCGACCAGTGGGGCGGCACCTCGGGCGGCAGGAACGACGAGGCGTCCATCACCCCGGCGTACTGGAGCTCGCCCTGCACCTCGGTGACGTAGCGGAACTCGGGGGTGTCGCTCTCGACCCGGGTGTCCCAGCCGAACACCTCCCGGTAGAAGCCCACCGCGGCGTCGAGGTCGCGGGTGTGGAGCTCGAACCACCCCGGGGCGCCGGGCTCCATCCACCGGGTCATGCCCGGGTGGGTGCCGGGCTGCCACATGCCGACCATGGCCCCCGACGGGTCGGCCACGACGGCCATGGTGCCCATGTCGCCCACCGGCATGGCCGGCACGAACACGGGCAGGCCCCGCCGCTCGACCTCGGCCACCGTCGCGGCCGCGTCGGACACCTCGAGGTACACCGACCACACGTCCGGCAGTGCGGCCTCCTCCTTGGCCATGAGCCCCGCCGCCAGCTCACCGTCGTGGCGGAAGTTGGCGTAGCCGCCGAACTCGGGGTTGGCGTCCTCGCACTCCCACCCGAGCAGCTCGCCGTAGAAGGCACGGGCCCGGTCGGTGTCCGAGGTCATCAGGTCGACCCAGCAGGGGCTGCCGAGGGGGGCGTTCTCACGTGCGCTCACGATGGTCTCCTCCGGGGAGCACCGGCCCGGGGCCGGCGAGGTGGTGGTCGTTGTCGCAGGTTGAGACCCCACCGATGCCGGGAACTCATCGGTCCTCCGGAGCGCCCGGCGACCGACCCCGGCGACGGGGCGGGTCCGGCGGCGCGACTCTGGAGGCCGTGACCCGGCTGCTGATCGTGCACCACACGCCGTCGCCCGCCCTGCACGCGCTGCTCGAGAAGGTGCGCTCGGGCGCCACCGACCCCGCGGTGGGCGAGCTCGACGTGCGGGTGGTCGCCGCCCTGCACGCCACCGCCGTCGACGTGCTCGAGGCCGACGGCTACGTGCTCGGCACCCCGGCGAACCTCGGGTCGATGGCCGGGGCGCTCAAGCACTTCTTCGACACCGTCTACTACCCGTGCCTGGAGGACACCGTCGGTCGGCCGTGGGCCCTGTACGTGCACGGCAACGACGACACCGCCGGGGCGGTGCGCGACATCGAGCGCATCGTCACCGGCCTGCGGTGGACGAAGGCCCAGCCCGTGCTGGAGGTGACGGGCGCGCCGAGCCGAGCCGACCTCGACGCCGCCTGGGAGCTCGGCGCCGCCACCGCGGCCACCGTGGCGGAGCGGGTCGGATGAGCGGGTCCGATCGCCCGCTCGCCCCGGAGGTGACGGCGTGACCGCGGCCCGCGTGGTGGTGGGCGACATCACCCGCCTCGGCGAGCAGGGCGTCGCGGCGGACGCCATCGTGAACGCCGCCAACGAGCGGCTCGCCGCGGGCAGCGGGGTGTGCGGGGCGATCTTCGCCGCGGCCGGCCACCGCGACCTGTCCGAGGCCTGCGCCCGGCTCGGGAGCTGCCCCACCGGTACGGCCGTCGCCACCCCGGCCTTCGCCCTGGAGCGGCGCGGGGTGCGCCACGTCATCCACGCCGTCGGGCCCGTCCACGCGGCCCACCCGCCCGAGGAGTCCGACCGACTCCTCGCCTCCGCCTACCGGTCGGTGCTCGGGGTGGCGGAGGAGATCGGGGCGTCGATCGTCGCCGTCCCCGCCATCTCCACCGGCATCTACGGCTTCCCCGAGCGGCGGGCGGCGGCGATCGCCGTGCGGGAGGTGCTCGACCACCGGGGCGACCTCGACGAGGTGGTGCTGGTGGCGTTCGACCCGGCCACCGCCGCCGTGCTGCAGGAGGCGCTCGACGAGGCCGGCGGCCCGGGCTGAGCGACCCGGCACCCCCGAGCGTCCGCGGCGGGCACCGTCGCATCGGCCAAGGTGGACGGGCCGGACCGAGGCGAGAGGTGGGAGAACGGTGGTGGGAACGCGGGTGAGAAGGACCCTCCGCGGCGCGGCGCTCGTCGCCGCGCTGGCCGGCCTGGCGCTGGCCGGCTGCGGGTCGGGCGACGGCGGCTCGGGCATCACCCTCCCGTCGATCTCCACCACCTCGACCTCCGAGGCGACCACCACGACCGACCGGGAGACGACCACCACCCGGGAGTCGACCACCACCGCCCCGCCGACCACCCAGGCGGGCAGCTCCACCACCACCTCGCCGGACGGGCCCACGACCACGACGACCGAGGGCCCCACCACGACCACCACCGAGGCGCCCACCACCACGACCACGGCGCCGACCACGAGCACCACCCGGGCCTCCACCACCACGACGGAACGGGAGACCACGACCACCACCGCCGAGTCGGGCACCACGGTGGCGCCGACCACCACCATCGACGGGCAGCCCGCCAGCGGCAGCTCGTCGGGGGTGTCGCCGTGGATCTGGGTGCTCGTGGCCGTGCTGGTGCTGCTGGCGATCCTCGTCGCCGTCCTCGCCGTGCGCCGCAGCCGCTCCGGGGCCGCCGCCCGCTGGAACTGGGAGGCACGCGACCTCGCCCGCCGGTCGGGCGACCGCGCCCGCCGCCTCACCCAGGCGGCGACGCAGCTGGCCTCCCCCACCGCGGTCCGCCAGGTGTGGCTCGACGCGGTGGGAGAGCTCGACGCCCTGGCCACCTCCGCCACCGCCCTGCGGCCCGACGCCCCCACGGTGCCGGGCGACCCGGAGGGCACCAACTCGCTCACCGCCGCCCTGGCGTCGCTCGGGACGCACCTCACCGTCCTGCGCAGCGCGGTGGTCGACGCCGAGCGCACCCGCTTCGAGCTGGTCGGGCCCACCGAGGAGCAGCTCGGCTTCGCCGCCCGCCAGGTCGAGCAGGCCGCCGCCGCGGTGGAGGCCGACGCCCACGCGGTGGCCACCGCGGTGGACCGGGTCGACCCACCACCGACCGCCGCACCCGGTCGCTGACCGACGCCGAGGAAGAGGGGGCCATGGACGGAAGCGAGCCGACGAGCAGGCCGAGGCTGGTCCTCGCCGCAGCGATCGCCCTCGGCGCCGCCGCGCTCTGGGTGCTGGTGCTGTTCCTCCCGTATGCCGGTGTCGACCAGCCCGGGTTCTCGATCTCGTACTCGTTGCTCGACACGGAACCGACCATCCGGAGCCTGGTGCTGGGCCCCCGCCTGGTGGGCCTCGGCCTGGTGGCCGTCACCGCCCTGCTCACCCTCGTGGTGCGGCGCCCGGGACCGTGGTGGGCGTCGAGCGGCGCGCTGCTCGGGCTCACCTGCTTCTGCGCCTACGGGTGGGCCCGCCACGAGGACCTCGGGCCGGTCGGGCAGCACGAGGTCGCCTGGTACCTCGACGGCCTGGCGTGCGTCGTCGCCCTCGCCGCCGTCGCCATCGGGGCGAGGTCCGCCCGGGCCGCCCGCACCCGTCCGCGCCCGGCGACCGCCCCGGCGGTCGCCGTCGGCGCCGGCCTGGCCGCCGGGATGGCGCTGGTGCTCATGAGCCGGTCCGTGTGGTTCGTGCCCCGCCTCGTGCAGCCGGAGATCGCACTGGTCATGGTCCCCTCCGGCGTGAGGGTCGTGGCCGCCCTCACCGGGCTGGCGATCGTCGTCGTCCCGGTGCTCGCAGCGCTCGCCCGCACCAGGGAGGCCACCACCGGGTCGGCCCTCGGCTGGCTCTTCCTGCTCGCCCCGCTGATCACCCACGTCGTCGCCGCCATCGACGCGTCACCCGATCCCGTCAGCGAGGGCTTCGTCGCAGGCTGCGTCGTCGCCGTCCTCACCGTCGTCGGCCTGGTGGCCTGGGCCTCGACCGTCGAGCGTGGGTCGCCCGTCCGGTCCCGCGAGGAGCGGCTGGAACGGGAGCGCCTCGCCGAGCTCGAGCCGTGAGGGCCCCTCAGGCCTCCGCGTCGAGGCGGGCGACGAGGGTCTTCGGTGCCACGCAGCGGTAGGCGTCCTCGCAGATCCGGGCGACCTCGGCCCAGTCGACGTCGACGTCGAGGCGCACCCCGATCCAGCCGCGGTGGCCGACGTAGGCCGGGCGGTAGAAGCGCTCGGGCTCGGTGCGCACCAGCTCCTCCTGCACCCCCGCCTCGGCCGCGCACCAGATGCCGAGGATGCCGTCGCCGTGATGGTCGTCGTGGAACATCACGAAGCTCTTCTTGCCCCGCACGAAGAAGGTGGGGGCGCCGTGGCTGGGGCGCTCGATCACCTCCGGTAGTGCGAGGCACGCCTCGCGCACGTGGGCCAGGGCGACCGCCGCCTGGTCCTTCGCCTTCGCCATCATCCCTCCTCAGTCCTCGACCGCGCCGATCGACGGCCGTCCGTCCGGGCCCACGGTGAAGCCGGGGTTGTGGGCCACCTCCCAGAGCACGCCGTCGGGATCGGTGAGGTACGCGTGGTACCCGCCGAACGCCGCCCGCTGCGGCGGCTTCACCACGGTGGCGCCGGCGGCCACCGCGACCTCGACCAGGGCGTCGACCTCGTCGGGTGAGCCCACGTTGCGGGCCAGCGAGAGCGAGCCCGAGCCCGCCGGGAGCCCGGGCAGACCGGCGTCGGCCGCCAGGTCGTCGATGCCGAAGAGGGCGAGGAGCAGGCCGTGACCGAGCTGCACGAACACCACCTCGTCGTTCTCCCAGGCGACCTCCCACCCGAGGCCGTCCACGTAGAAGGCCCGGGACCGGGCCAGGTCGGCGGTGCCGACGGTGAGCAGCGAGAGGTGCTGGGCCATCGCTCCAGCGTGCCCCAACCGCCCTCGGTCGCGACGAGCGGAACAGCTCGCGCGGGCCACGACGCCGAGGCCGACGACCGGGGCCGGACCGACGCCCTATCCTCGGGCCCCGGTCCCGCAGCCGCAGCGGGACGGGAGATCCAGGGGGACGAACATGCCGGTCGCCGGTCAGCGCGATCCCGCGCAGGTGAAGCAGGTGCTCGAGCAGTGGCTGGGCCAGCAGATGCCCGAGTCCACCGACATCGAGATCACCGATCTCGTCGTGCCGCAGTCGAGCGGCTTCTCGAACGAGACGTTCCTGCTCGACGCCCGCTGGGTCGAAGAGGGTGAGCCGGTGGAGGCCCAGCTGGTGCTGCGCAGCCAGCCCGAGCTGCACCACCTCTTCCCCGAGATCGACATCATCGCCCAGCAGTACACGGTGATGCGCCAGCTCGGCGAGCACACCGACGTGCCCGTGCCCCGCACCCGCTGGGCCGAGTCCGACCCCTCGGTGCTCGGCGGCCAGTTCTTCGTGATGGACCGTCTCGACGGCCTGGTGCCGGGCGACTCGCCGCCCTACACCCAGGAGGGGTTCGTGTTCGACATGGACCCGGAGACCCGGCGGGAGTGGCACACCAACGCGGTGAAGGCCCTCGTGTCGGTGGGCGAGGTGGACTGGAAGGCTGCGGGCCTCGAGCACCTCGACCGGTCCCACCACGGTCCGCTCGGCCCCGAGCAGCAGAAGGCCTACTTCCAGGGCTACATCGACTTCGCCCTCCAGGGTGAGCCGCACTGCGTCATCGACCCGGCGTGGGAATGGCTCCAGGCCAACTGGCCCGACGACGGCGAGCACATCGAGCTGTGCTGGGGCGACGCCCGCCCCGGCAACCAGATGTTCGACGGCACGAACGTGATCGGCGTCTTCGACTGGGAGATGGTGTCGCTCGGCAACAGCGAGAGCGACCTGGGCTGGTGGATCTTCCTCCAGCACTACCTGACGAGCGGTGTCGGCGCCGAGCTGCTCCCCGGCATGCTCGACCGCGACGAGACCATCGCCCTGTGGGAGCAGCTCAAGGGTCGTCCCGCCACCCACGTCGACTTCTACGAGCGGCTGGCCGGCTTCCAGTTCAGCCTGGTGATGGTCCGCCTGGCGACGATGTACACGATGGAGCACGGCCCCGAGGCCGTCGGCCCCATGGCCACGCACAACCCGGTCTCGCTGCGCACCGCCGAGCTCATCGGCTTCGAGGTGCCCCCGCCGGCGTCCCCGGTGGTGCGCTCGCACGGCGGCTGAGCCACCGGCCGGACGTCCTCACCCACGTCGCGCCCCGCCGAGGCGGGTGACGGGGCGCGAAGTGGTGTAGAGACCTCCCCATGCACCGGGCCGTCCCCTCCATCGCCTCGATGGCGAAGGTCGAGCTGAACGTGCACCTGAACGGCACCGTCCCGTCGGCCCGGGCCCTCGCCCTGGCGGAGGTCAACCGGGCGACGGACCTGTTGGAGATGCCCGACGGGATGTTGGAGGCGCCCCGCACCCTCGAGGAGTTCCTCTACGCCTTCGACGCCGTCGGCCACGTGCTGCGCACCCCCGACGACCTGCGCCGGGCAGTCGGTGACCACCTCCGTGCCGTCGCCGCGCAGGGCGTGGTGCACACCGAGCTGCTGTGGAGCCCGATGGTGCACCTCGACGACGGCCTGCCGTACCGGGCCCAGCTGGCCGGCCTCCGCCTCGGGATCGAGGAGGCCACCGCCGAGACGGGCACGACGTGCCGTCTCCTCGCGACGGTCGACCGGGAGCGCCCCGTCGACGACGCCGAGGCGCTCCTCGACCTCGTGCTCGAGCACCGCGACGACCTCGTCGTCGGCCTCGGCCTCGCCTACGGGGAACAGCTGCGGGCCGCGCCGTTCGCCGGTGTGTTCCAGCGGGCCCTCGCGGCCGGGCTGCGCACCACCGCCTTCGCGGGGGAGACCGGGGACGCCCACGACGTGGGCGACTGTGTCGGGCTGCTCGGCTGCCAGCGCATCAGCCACGGCTACGCCGCCCTGCGCAACCGGCGGGTGAAGGCCCGGGTGCGCGACGAGGGCATCCACTTCGTCGTCACCCCGGCGACCATCTCCCGTCTGCGGGGCTGGGGCTTCCCCGACACCGGTGGGGTGTGGGACATGGTCGACGCCGGCTTCCGGTGGTCGATCTCCACCAACAACCCCGCCCGCTACGGCACCGACCTGGTGCAGGAGTACGAGGTCGCCCACGGCCAGGGGGTGTCGCTGCGTCAGCTCGAGACCTCGGTGGAGGCCGCCGTCGACGCCTCGTTCCTCGACGACGCCGAGCGGGCCGACCTCCGACGACGGGTCGCGGCGCGGGCTGGGTAGGTTCGCCCCGATGGCGGACCACACCGGGCTCGAGGTCGACGCGCTCGTGAAGCGCTTCGACGACATCACCGCCCTCGATGGCGTGACCTTCGCGGTCGAGCGGGGGCAGCTGGTCGGGTTCCTGGGCCCCAACGGGGCCGGCAAGTCCACGACCATGCGGGCGATCATGGGGCTGCTGCGTCCCGACCGGGGCGCCGTGCACTGGGACGGCGCTCCCGCCGACGCCGGCACCCGCCGCCGCTTCGGCTACATGCCCGAGGAGCGGGGCCTCTACGGCCGCATGGCCCTGGCCGACCAGGTGGCGTACTTCGCCGAGCTCGCCGGCCTGTCCCGGGCCGACGCCGACGCGGCCGCCCGCCGCTGGCTGGGTGAGCTGGGCCTGGGCGATCGGCTGAGGGACGACGTGGGCGCCCTCTCCCACGGCAACCAGCAGCGGGTGCAGCTCGCCGTGGCCCTGGCCCACGACCCCGACCTGCTCGTGCTCGACGAGCCGTTCTCGGGCCTCGACCCTCTCGCCGCGGAGACGATGCAGCAGCTCCTGCTGGAGCGCGTGCACGCGGGCACCGCCGTGCTGTTCTCCTCGCACCAGCTCGACATGGTCGAGGAGCTGTCCCGCGACGTCGTGATCGTCGACGGCGGCCGGGTGGTGGCCGCCGGTCCGGTGGAGCAGCTGCGGGCGGCGGAACCGACCCGCACCCTCGTCGTGAGCTTCGACCGTCCCGGGGTGGGCACCACCTGGGCCTCCGCCCTGCCCGGCACGACCCTCCTCGACGCCGACGACGACCGGCAGTCGTTCCAGGTGCCCGCCGACCTCGACCTGGGTGCGGCGCTCACCCTCGCCGCCGGCGCCGCTCCGGTCACCCGGTTCAGCTTCGAGCCGCCGGACCTGTCGGTGGTGTTCCACAACGCCGTCACCCGTTCGGGTGGATCCCGCTCGAGCGGCGGCGACAGCGGCCGGTCTCCGGAGGGGGTCTCGTGAGCGCCGCTCGGGCGATCGGCCTCGTGGCCCGGCGGGAGGTGCGCGAGCGGGCCCGCTCCAAGGGCTTCCGGATCTCGTTCGTGGTGGTGTTGCTGGGCGTGGTCGCCCTGGCCGTGCTGCCGAAGTACATCAACCCCACCACCAGCACCGACGTGGGCGTGGTCGGCACCGTGCCGAACGGTTTCGAGCAGGTGCTGGCGTCGACCGCCAGCGACGACGACCACGTGTCGGTGACGTCCTACCCCGACACCGCGGCCGGCGAGAAGGCCCTCGACGACGGCGACATCGACGTCCTGTGGGACCCCTCCGCCGGCCAGGTGGTGTGGAAGGGCGACCCGCAGGCCACGCTCGGCGCCCAGGTACGGGCCGCCGCCACCCAGGTGCAGTTCGAGGAGAACGCGACCGCGCTGGGCCTCACCCCCCAGCAACAGCAGCAGCTGGCCACGCCCCCGACCATGCACGACCGGTCGTTGGAGCCGACCGACAGCGAGGAGGGCTCCCGGGCGGCCCTGGCGGTGGGCGGCACGATCGTCCTGTTCGGCGCCATCTCCATGTTCGGGGGCTTCGTGCTCACCGGCGTCGTCACCGAGAAGACCAGCCGCATCGCCGAGGTGCTGCTCTCCCAGGTGAAGGCGTCGCACCTGCTGGCCGGCAAGGTCCTCGGCATCGGGTCGCTGGCCGTGGCCGAGCTGCTCGCCCTCGGGGTGGCCCTCCTGGTGGCGGGCTCGGTGGCCGACACCATCTCCCTGCCGGAGGTGGGGCTCCCGTCGGTGCTCAGCACCGTCGGGTTCTTCGTCCTCGGGTTCGCCATCTACGCCACCCTCTACGCCGCCGCCGGCAGCCTGGTGAACCGCCAGGAGGACGCCCAGGCGGTGACGTTCCCGGTGATGCTGCCGATGCTCGCCACCTACCTGGTGGCCCTCTCCAGCATCGGCAGCCCCGACAGCCCGCTCATGGTGGCGCTGTCCCTCTTCCCGCTGTCGTCGCCGGTGGCCATGCCGCTGCGCATCGTCACCGGCGACCCGGGAGCGCTCGAGGTGGTGGCATCGGTCGTCCTGTGCCTGGCGTTCATCTGGGTGGGGCTCGTGCTGGCCGGCCGCGTCTACGCCGGCGCCCTGCTGCGCACCGGCAACCGGGTGAGGGTGCGCGACGCCCTCCGCGCCGCCGACGACGTGCGGGGCTGAGCCGGCCGGACGTCCCCGGGTCGGGCACGCGCGCGCGAACGCTGCGTGACCCGGCGCGCCGGGCGTGGCGCACGGGGTGCCGGAGGGGCGATCCTGGGGCCATGGCCCTCCTCGACGACCTCGAACCGAGCCTGGTGCCCGCCCGCACGGACGACCCCGCCGAGGCGGCGCGCCTGATGCGCACCGAGGGCGCCGCCGTGCTCACCGGCCTGCCCACCGGCCAGGCTTCGGCCGGCGCGGTGGCCCGCCTGGTGCTGGGCGACCGGGTCGTGGCGGTCGCCGAGCCGATCGCCGTCCGGGAGGGCGGCGACAAGGACCGCAAGGTGCTCGACACCGACGGCCACACCGTCCCGCTGCCCATGCACACCGACGGGTTCACCTACGGCCACGACTCCCCCGACGTGATGATCCTGCTGTGCGACGTCGACAGCGCCGTCGGCGGGGAGTCGGTGCTGATCGACGACCACGCCGTGCTCGCCGCCCTCCAGGCCGAGCCGCCGGGGAGCCGGGGCGCCGAGCTCGCCACGTTCCTCACCGACCGGGTGCTCGACCTCACCTCCGAGGGCATGGTGCCCCGCTCCGGCACCATGGTCCGGCCGACGCCGTCGGGCCGACCCCTCTTCTGGCTGGGCATCCTCGACGGGTGCTGGCGGCCGATGCCCGACGATCCCGACCCCGACGGGGCGAGAGCTCTCTTCGACGAGGTCGCCGCCCTGTTCGAGCGGCTGCGCCAGCGGGCCACCCGCTTCCGGGTCGGCCCCGGCGAGGCGCTCTGCGTCGACAACTACCGCGTGTCGCACTCCCGCGACGCCTACACCGACCTCGACCGCCTCTTCTGGCGGGTGTGGGCGTGGACCGACGAGGCCGTCGGTGTCCCCGACGGCCCCCTCGCCTCCGACACCCGCTACGCCCGGGTCTGAGACTGCCTCCGGGCCCTTTGGCCCGATCCTGTGAACGGGCGGTGAAGGGGACCAACGACCGGTTGACGTGACCGCGGCGAGCGGCCGACCATCGCTGACGTGAGCACGACCGACCTTCCCCCGCGCACCGTCCCCGTCATCGACATCTCCGGCTGGGACGCCGGCGACGAGGCCACCCGGACCCGGATCGTCGACGGTGTCCGTGCCGCGGCCGAGACCTACGGCTTCATGCAGATCACCGGCCACGGCGTGCCCCAGGAGCTCATCGACGACATGCTGGCGGTGAACGACGAGTTCTTCGCCCTGCCCCAGGACGTGAAGGACGCCCTCATCTCGCCGCCCGAGGTGAACCGGGGCTACTCCGGCATCGGCTCGGAGTCGCTGGCCTACAGCCTCGGCGTGGAGGCCCCGCCGGACATCTTCGAGTCGTTCAACATCGCCCGCGACGAGCTCGACGAGGACGACCCCGCGGTGCAGGCCGAGCGCCACCGCTTCCTCGCCCCCAACGTCTGGCCCGACGAGGCCATGCCGTCGATGCGGCCCCGGCTCAACGCCTACTACGCGGCGGTGGCCGACCTGGCCCGCACCGTCACCCGCATCTTCGCGGTGGCCCTGGGCATGCCCGAGGAGTTCTTCGTCGAGCGCTGCCAGCACCCCATCGAGGTCATGCGGATGATCCGCTACGAGCGCCAGCCCGGGCTTCCCGACCCGGTCGAGGGCCAGCAGCGGATGGGCGCCCACACCGACTACGGCATCGTCACCGTGCTCTACGCCGACCAGGTGCCCGGCCTCGAGATCGTCGGCCCCGACGGTGAGTGGTGGCCGATCCAGCCCGTCGACGGTGCCTACATCATCAACCTCGGCGACCTGCTGGCCGAGTGGACCAACGACCGCTGGCGCTCGACCGTCCACCGGGTGGTGCCCCCGCCCCGCAACGTCGAGGGCCCGGCCCTGCGCCGCTCCACCGCCTTCTTCCTCGACGGCGACTACGACATGGTCGTGGAGTGCCTCCCGACCTGCTGCTCGGAGGACGACCCGCCGAAGTACCCACCGGTGACCGGCGGCGACCACCTCCTCCAGAAGCTGGCCGGCTCGCGCGGCCTGGTGGCCACCGACGACGCCTTCGACACCGCCAAGGAGCGCCTCGCCGCCGTCATCGAGGCCTGAGCCCGAGACCGGGGGGGCCGTCGGTACCCTCCGGACATGGCGAGGGTCGAGCTCCGCAACGCCGCCAACGTCGACGGACCCTGGTTCTGCGACACCCGGTGCATCGACTGCGGGACCTGCCGCGAGCTCGCCCCCGAGACCTTCGCCCCCGCCGGCGGCCACTCGGTGGTGCACCACCAGCCCGACGCCGGTGACGAGGCCGCCGAGCTGGGGGCGTGGCTGGCCGCCCAGGCGTGCCCGACCAACTCGATCGGCACCGTCGACCTCCGACCCCGACCCGGCCGGCTCTACCCACGGGAGGTGGAGCCGGGCCGCGGCGTCTACGACGTCGGCTACTGCGCCGAGAGCTCGTTCGGGGCCTCGGCCTGGTTCGTCACCCGACCCGAGGGCAACCTCCTGATCGACTCGCCCCGCTGGACCGAGGCCCTGGCCCGGCCGTTCGAGGAGCTCGGCGGCGTCGCCCACGTGCTGCTCACCCACCGCGACGACGTCGCCGACGCCGACCGCTACGCCGAGCGGTTCGGGGCCCGGGTGTGGATCCACGCCGACGACCGCTCGGCCGCGCCCTACGCCAGCGATCTGGTGGAGGGCGGCGCCGGCGCGCCCACCACCATCGCCCCGGGAGTGGTGGTCCACCCGGTGCCCGGCCACACCCGGGGCAGCGTGGTGGTCGTGGTCGACGAGGCGTTCTGCTTCTCCGGCGACTCGCTGGCCTGGAGCCACAGCCGTCAGGACCTGACCGCGTTCCGGGGCGCCACCTGGTACTCGTGGACGGCGCAGACCGCGTCGCTGCGGGCGCTCGCCGAGCGGGCCTGGTTCGAGTGGCTGCTGCCCGGCCACGGGGCCCGCTGCCACCTGCCGGCGACCGAGATGCACGAGCGGCTGGAGGCGCTCGTCGCGCGCATGGCCGCCACCCCCTGACCACCCCGGCGACCCTCCACCCCGCTCGGGAAGACGACGCGGACGGCCCTGTCACAACCCGGGCGGCTGTCCCGTCGAGATGGTGAGGAGGTTCCCCACCATGACCGACGCATCGTTCACCCCCCGCTCGACGACCGACGTCGCCCGCTCGACCACCGAAGACCCCCAC
>Ga0164243_10003070_pt1 | contig 26968 bp, 24 predicted proteins | sample OricompcompostOP_FD_108781 | JGI IMG/M metagenome (GOLD analysis project Ga0164243, IMG submission 108781) | Organic Plus compost microbial communities from Emeryville, California, USA - Original compost - Organic plus compost (OP) | ecosystem: Engineered > Solid waste > Mixed feedstock >...
CGCGAAGAGACTGTTGCACTCCGGGATGGATGATGTGGACTTGCAATGATCGACGGAGAAGAAGATCATGACGTAGCAATATAAAGTCTGGATACCCTCTACCGTGGGGGCAGCAGCTAGAGATTTTAGGCACGCCTTGGACAGCACGCGGCCGCCCGGCCAAGAAACTCGACCGGACCTAGCAACAAGGGGATTCTAAGCCCCACAGCCGGGGTTCACCGGACTGCCCTATCCTCATGGCAAAACAGGAGGTTTCCGTAAATGCCCTTCTTGCCCGCTACCGCTTCCAAACCCTGATGGCCTTCACCAGACCGGCGATGCTGGTGAGGATTGCCGCCACGCCCATCAGGAATGCACCATCGATATTGACCATTGCGCGACTCCTTTCCTGTCGGAATGTTCCCTATTTGTTCTGGAATAGGAAAGGAAATTCTGATGGGCATCAGGATTGAAGCGATCCCCGATAGCGTGAGGATCAGGGTGACAGGGGACATAGAGACGGTTTTGTCCGTTCCCTATGAAGATGATGACAGGTTCCTTGTGGGCCTGAGCGACGGCACCTTGCTCATCGGCTCCTATGATGACGATCTTCAATGCCGCTTTGATGTGGCCCGCGAAAGGGCAGGGATCATCCGTTGCTATGAGGGAGCCGCGCAGGTGGATTGGCGCATAGAATGGGCGACCATATCGACCTATGATCCCAACATGGTAGGGCCTGCTGCTCCTAAACCAATGCCGCTCTTTCTAGAACTGAATTGTAATCCTGTAATGAGGGCTTAGAATAGACAGAAAATTATTTTGAGATGATGAGCCTGAAATTAGGAAAAATGCCGCTAGGGCCTCTATAAGGCTCATACAGAGCTTTTATTTTATTTTGGCAACCTGACACCTAAAATTTCAGAATCGCGCTGTAGCGGCTTCTGACGGGCGTTTAGAGGCATTCTATAGTGTAGGATGACATAATGCAGTCTTGATAGACCATAATGTCCTATTTGGATCGTTTGCGGACAGGCTGCTTGGTTTAACCCGCCAATCGATGTGTGCATATATGAATGCACCATGGGTCGGGACTGAACCGCCTAGATTGCCCCTCTTGGAATTCTACCTAGGACTTCTACTTTTTAGAGATCGGAGGTGTTCTACTCCATTGCCAAGAGCCTCAGGCAAGAAGCAGGACACCCAAGCCTATGCCTATCGCCAGCCCGATAGGGAGGATGCCCCTGACTTCCGTGGAGCTGCATTCATGTGCGTTCATGCCGCCCGCTTTTCTACCCTCTGAATAGCGGCACGGCTTACCCGATATTCCTTCGCCAGCGCGCCAAGGGAAACCCCCTGCCTCCGCTTCTCCCTGATATTCTGCTGCTGATCTTCTGTCAGGGCTTGGGGACGGCCCAGCGTCTTCCCTGAGGCCTTCGCCCGCTTCAATCCTGCCTGTGTCCGTTCAATCAAAAGATCGCGTTCAAATTCGGCAACAGCGGCAATGACACCCATGGTCATCTTGCCCGCCGCACTGGTCAGGTCCACACCGCCAAGGGCAAGGCAGTGGACCTTTACCCCCTCCTTTGCCAGCCGTTCGACCGTTGCCCTTAGGTCCATGGCATTACGGCCCAGCCTGTCCAGCTTGGTCACAATTAATATGTCAGCCGCTTCCAGCCGATCCACCAGCTTTGCAAAGCCCTTGCGCTCCATGGCGGCAACCGATCCCGATATGGTTTCTGTCACCACCCGCTTGGGATCGACGGCGAAGCCCGCCGCTTCAATCTCCCTCACCTGATTATCGGTTGTCTGGTCACTGGTGCTGACGCGGCAATAGGCAAAGGTGCGGCTCATTTCGTTATCCCTGTATCGAATCGGTGTATTTTAAATAGCGGGGTAGCGAAAATATGTGGAGTCTAATTTCGATACAATGAGGCAATGTGTATCGGAATCGGACGATTTAGAGACTAGGATAAGGGATGTAATACGTTTCGATTGCATCGTTTAGTTCGCTTGTCCAATGTTGAAACATGGCCGACAACGCAGAAGATGCTATGAAATCCTTGAAAGCCTTCATCGAACTGATCTGGCGGCGTTGGTTGCCGCCTCAAGGGTTGAAGCTCGGATATCCGCAGTTGCGCTACCAAGATCTCTTGAGTGATTTGAAGCAAGGGCAATAGGAGCAACGTCTATTCTACAGTCCGGTAATTAAAAGTGATAACAATTATTAATCCTCGAAAATAACCTTCGTCATTCAAGGTATGATATTTATCAGCTCATCCAAGTCTTTGCTGCGATCAGCTAGCAAAGAATATAGTTGTCTTAATTCTCCCATAATTTCCGCTGGGATTGGATCAATTATTGTATTAGTTCCACCTAGTTTAGCGACATTCCGTCCATCCAAGCGCTTAATTTCTAATCTTGGAAACGATGAAATGGTATTGATATTGCCAAATCCATCACCAGCTATCGTGATAAGAAAATCGCCAAAGCGAGTTTGATAGACATTAGGAACAACACCTTCCTCCCATGCGGCGGAACCCTTTAGGGTGCTTTCCCTCAATTTTTTTACAATTTGGGCTATCTGGCTATAATTATTCGCCACCAACCAACTCCTTTAAACTAAATTCTAGTGAAATCAAAAAGTCATCCATTTCCATAAGGTTGGAAATGAGATGAGAGGAATTGATTTCTTGAAAATTGCTGGCGCGAGCTTCTTCCATTGAAGTGCACACGCTGAGTGTGTCCCCTCTATAATCTTTCAGTTTATTACTTTTTTCGGCAGGTAATAAGGGGTAGCCACTATCAATCTTTGCCAAAGATTCTCTAATTTGATTATAATTATTAATTATACCCGCCCAATCCCGTATGGTAAGTTTTCCTTGAATTTCCGCAATGGATGTTCGTGCTGTCCGAACTTCCAATACAATGTCAAAGGATCGCAGTTCCTTCTTCACCTTTTCCATCGCTGCACTAGCAGCGTTAGCTGCATTTTGCGTTCGAGCAAGTTGCCAAAGGGTCATCGCAAAACCGATTATCGCCAAGGGGATTCCCCACGCTGACAATATAAAGCCCCAAGCCCCTACGGTTGTAGCATCATATGAAGCCAGCCTAGGGGCAACGAATAGCGATAGCGTCACGCAAATGATGCCGATCATGGCGGCTGGCCGCCAGTAGCGCGTCAGCCAATCCTTAAAGCTTATCTGGCGATTCTTTGTATCGGCATCCATACTCCGCTATTGCCCCGCATCAAGGCACTCGTCTAGCCATGACGAGCGGCGACCTATCCATCGTGTGTAATTCCTGTGTAATCAGGTCCGGAAAAAGCCGGAAAAAACCGGTATCACTCGGCAAATCATTTTTGACAGGTTTGCCGTAAGATACTGAAATTAGGAATTAAATGGCATCGCCCGGCACCAGCCGGAAAACCCATATTCTAGACTGAAAATCGCAGTGTCGGCGGTTCGACTCCGTCCCCGGGCACCATTATTTCCCAGTAAAAACAGCAACTTATAGCAAGTCTCGCTCTTTAATCGAGCTGGGGCTAAGCTAGCACAGTGCTAGCACGCAGTTTTTCAACGCTTCAGCAATATCAAGACGTTAACCTATCCCGGCTTATGCCGGAAGGGGCTGTTCTAGCACATTTCAAGCACAGCCAGCGCAGTCCGCAAACCGACCTGCGCTATGATATTTGGGGCATGTTACGCATGGAAATGAGCCGGGTAGCCGGGAAAGAACCTTACGCAATATTCCAACGTCCCGGCAGCGCGGTCTGGTGGGTGCGTTTCAGCATCAGAGGCGAAGGCCAGATCAGGAAATCGTTGGGAACGTCAGACGAAGCCGAAGCGCAGCGCAAAGCCGCGAAGCTCTGGCATGAGGCACAATATCGGAAGGAAAACGGCTTGCGCGCCGTCCAGCGGACATTTCGCGTCGTGGCAGAGGAATTTTGCGATCATATGGATCGACTCGCGGAACGCGGCGAGGTCCGGCATGATCGCGGCGACCGAATCAGGCCGTTGGTGGAACGCTATTTCATTCCCTTCTTCGACAGGAAGCCCATCGACGCGATCACGGACGCCGATGCGATCCGTTATATGGAATGGCGCAAGACGTTCTGGACGACCGGCCCCGGCAAGGATCAGACCCACCTCGAATATATCCGGGCCGGAAAGCGCGTGAGACGACCCGCAACGGAAATGCGCTGCGTTCCCAGCCTGAGTAGCCAGCGGGGCGAAGCGGTCGTCCTGCGCCAGCTTTTCCGGCAAGCGGCGAAGTGGGGCTATATCAATCAGAGCCAAATCCCTGACGTCGATACTCCGCGCGTTCCGCCATCGCCCCGGCCCAGCTATTCGTCTGGCGAAATGACCAAGCTGCTCAGGCTGGCCCAAAAGCGGATGGATGATCGCAAGGTCAATGACGAAGTCAGGCGCGACCGGACTATTCTCTACGCCTATATCACCATCGCCTGCTGCACAGGGATGCGACCTACGGAACTGCGAAACCTCAATTGGGGCGATCTTCTCGATTATCGCGAGGGTTTGAGCAAACGGCTTGGCGACCGGGACATTCGGATCAGGGCACGGGGCAAGGGCAAGTCCCGCGAGTTCATTCCTCTGGAATATGGGCTGACGGAGTTCGACCGGCTCTGGCGCATGTCGAAAGCCAATCACGAGGACAAGGAACCCCAAGATAGCGATCCGGTGTTCGCGGCTCCCGATGGCAAGCGTCTGACCTCGATCAACAAGAGCCTAAACGCGCTGCTGGAAGCCGCAAATCTCAAGACCGATCATCGCGGCAAGAAGCGTGATGCCTACAGTTTCCGGCACTTCTACATATCGCAGCAGTTACGCGCTGGCGTCGATGTGTTCGTGCTGGCGCGCAACACCGGCACCAGTCCCGACATGATCGACAAATTCTATGGGCAGGTCAGTGTCGAGCAATTCAGGGATGCATTGCGTCCCGACTGGATCGCTTAGCTCAAATCTTCCCTGCAAGGGGCCACAAAGGGGAAGCCCGCCCCTCTGTTGTGCAAGGCAGTGCCGAAACGTGGAGGGCGTCTGAGGCCCCTCGCAGGGGAAGAAAAGTTTAGCGGCTTAACTTCCGACTTCGCCAAAGGAGGAATGTCCCAATGGCGCTCTATGGGTATCAAAGGCTGCCGCCCATCATAGTTAAAGACTTAAAAATCAATATTTTTCTTGAAAATCATATAAAAGGAAGGAAGATTAAGCAGCTGGGGGTTTATATGCCGCTAAAGACACCGTTTCTCATGCTGGCGATGGTCTCGTACCTTTCCTTTAGCTTCGCCTTAAGTGGATGTGGCCTTGGCTCTTCTAAACGTACGGAGGAGGCGAGCAAGCCTACAATCATTTATCTCAACAATGAAAGTTATGAGATCATTGAAGGTGACGCTTTAAAAAAGCTGATAGTTGGATCAGAAATCACTGATTTACATATTCAATTCGATGGTTATTATCATCAGTTCCATACGAACGGTTCCTATTATGGTAAAATGGAACTTGAACATGGAGGAAAATATCATTTTACTAATAAAGAATTGTGTATTGACGATTTATATGGTAGTTATTGCAATTATATACTCAAAAATGATAATAAGTATTTTTGGATCAAATCCAAGGATCTACGCCCAGAATTTTTACCCAGCCTCATAAAAATTTACAAAATCAGTAAGGAGAAATAAAATGAGCCTCACTACTGTGCTTTCTTCTATTAGATTTTGGGATCAAGATACAAATCCTTGGAACATGCATCCAAGTTTTCATAATGATGTTGCTTCAACGACACCTCCTGCGTTCAAGGAAGATGTTATACATTATATAACAATATTATATAACGGATCTCCTTCGGCACGCAACCTTCTTGATACTTTTTCATCATCGAATCCTCTAAATATGGCACTATGGTTATCTGAACCAGGAAAAACAATTCATACATCGAACAATTCTGAAGGATTTATCGGAATAAACTTCGCAAAAATCGATCAAACGGCGGATTTCAATGACAAAGGTGAGTGGGTTATCCAAAATCCTGCTCTCGTAATCGCACATGAACTTGACCACTTTGTTAACGATCATGATGATCCTACTGGGGCTATGAGCGCGTCCGATTATAATTTCAAAGGCGATCCTGTTATATTTCAAAATATAGTTGCACAAGAATTAGGCTTAAACGACGCAATTCGTTCATCATATAGATCGAGTTATGATAGCTCTGAATTTGAAATTGGAAAGAGTTATACTGATGGTAATAATATAGATATTTCTTGGGTGGAACGCACCATTGGTGCAGCAAACCTTGATACGTCAAGCAGAACTGATAATTCTCGTGATCTTCTTATCGGTAATAATTATTCGAACATAATTAGGGGAGGTGGAGGAGATGATTATCTTTACGGCAGGGGCGGAGAGGATATTTTAGAAGGTGGTTCTGGAGTGGACGTTCTTGTCGGAGGAACGGGTGATGATATCCTCCGTGGTGGATCTGGGAACGACATACTATGGGGTGGAGAAAAGGATGAGGAAACAGCATCCGGAATCGACACTGTTGACTATTCAGGTGCGGCGAAAAGTATAAAAATAATTCTTGGCAAAGATGGTAGCCTTGTCGTTCACGATGGCGACGGCGGCATGGATACGCTTCATGCGATTAACGAAATCAAAGGAACTGAAAAGCGTGACTTGTTCACGCTTGAGGGCAACATCTCTGAGGACATGGATGTTCTGACCATCGATGCAAATGGCGGTCAAGGAGCCGATCCACGCGATACTATCAACCTCTCTGATTCGAAAGCTACCCTTATCAACATTGATGAGAATGGCAACGGATCAATTCTCGATACCATTACTAGCGGGGTGATTAATCTTAAGGGATTTCACACCAATATCGTTGGAACTCGATTTAACGATCAGATCACCGATGAAAGCTTTGGCGACAAGCGCATTGATGGCGGCGAAGGCTGGGATACAATTACCGTAACAAATGGTGCGGCAACGATCTATGGGGGTGATGGCCGTGATGTTCTCACCGGTGGTTCAGGGAACGATGTCCTTGTCGGCGGCGAAGGTGGTGATCAGCTATATGGCGGTGACGGTAATGACCTCCTGATCGGCGGTGATACACTCAATTTCACCGAGGTGCTTGAAGGCGGAAACGGCAATGATATGCTGGTTGCCCAAGGCATATTATACGGCGGTAACGTAATTCTAAAAGGCGGTGCTGGGAACGATCTCTACAAGTCTGATGCTTTCGCATCTGACAGTGAGTCGGGCGTCATCATTGAGTTCCGTCCTGGAGATGGCCATGATGAATTACTGTTCTCTGAAGATGAATATGGCGATCCGACCACCAGCATACATCATATTGATATGACGACCCTGACGAATGAAGATGTCAAGGTTGTGTGGAATGCCACGCCGACGGGAGAAATGGGACCATACGGCAAGCGATACATGTCAGGTAATTTGGCTATAGTTATTAAATCTACAGGGGACTCAATACTATTTCGAGATATCGGAGGATGGCAAAAGCCTGATCTAGGTGGATCTTACCCCACTATTATACATCAAGGACCGTATGCCTATAGCCCAGCTGAGGTTGGCCTCAATGTTGCAATCGCTTTTGCTGGCGATAATTATTTGACCAATCATTTGTGGTATGGGGACGGCTCCACGAATGTCGATCTCGAAATCGGTGACACATCACCCTACGACCATGCTTTGGCCGACTGGAACGCCTCTATAGGAGTTGGCGACGAGGTTGGTACATCTGGTGACGATGAATTCAATGGAACTGCGGGCTCCGATACACTCGACGGCGGAACCGGCAATGACAGTTTCGAAGGATCGTCTGGGAACGATATTATCGACGGCGGTGACGGCGACGACACCCTCAACCTTTTCGGCGGGCAGGCTGACTATGCCATAGCGGCCAGCGGCCAGGGCTTAGAACTGACCGATCTTCGTGATGGCTCGACCACCACCATCACTAATGTTGAGAAGGTCTACTTTGCATATGATGATAAGGAGTGGGCTACTTCAGATCTCTTGCCCATAACGGGTACGGAATCTGACGATACGCTCATCGAAGGAACCAGCGGGGATAACCATCTCTTTGGCTTGGGCGGCGATGACGTTCTAATGGGCAAGGCTGGCGATGATGTGATCGACGGCGGAGATGGGACCGACATTGCGCTGTATCAAGGCTTATCAGCGGACTATGCCACCGGACAAGTTGGCGACGGGTCAGTGCTGGTTATGGATATCGCAGGCGGAGATGGAATAGACCGGCTCTATAACATCGAGGCGTTGCAGTTCGATGGCGATAGCATTACAAAGCAAGTCTTCGATCTAGCTTCCCCTGATGAGGGGTGGGGATTTATTTACGAAACGGCGAATAACGACATCACCTATGCAGGCCCTGATGGCACAGGATTGACGGACTCAACATTCGCCGTGGGTGGAGATGGTTTTGATATTCTTTATGTAAAAGGCTCTTCTAAAGATTTTAGTCTGTACTATGGCGCAACCTTCTATAATGGACAGAGGGGAGTCAACATCTCCTCATCGAGCACATCGACCATCTTCGAGTATGAGGCAGTCTATTTTGAAACTGACCGGGAGATGGTCAGCCTTTCGTCCCTAGCGCCATATGGGTCGGTAAATGATGATGTCCTAACAGGCTCCAATCGTGACGATATGCTTTACGGTGAAGATGGAAATGACACGCTCAAAGGCCTTTATGGATCGGACGTCCTTATAGGAGGAAACGGCGACGACATTCTCGTGGGAGGAAGAGGAGGTGACCGCCTAAGTGGCGGTGCGGGCAATGATATCTTCATCTATAATCTAGGTGATGGGTTCGACCGCATTTCGGGCTGGGCTGGCGATACTGAAGGGAATGATGAACTGCAACTGGGCGCAGGTATACTCGCCAGTCAGACCAGCGTCATAGTGTCGGGTAATGATGCCACCCTTTCCTTCGGTTCATATGGCTCCATGATCGTGCTTGAAGGCGTCATCGGATCATCTGGGGTGGTTGAGACAATCCGCTTTAATAATGGAACAACTTGGGACGCTTACGATCTCCGCATACAAGCGGGAATGGCCGATCAAAAGATTGTAGGAACAGCCGTGGCTGACACGCTGACGGGGGCCGACGGACAGCGAGACATTCTCATTGGGCTTGACGGAAGTGACGAGCTTTCCGGGCTGTCAGGGAATGACACGTTGTTGGGCGGTGCAGGGGATGATATTCTTACCGGCGGCGCAGGTGACGATGATCTGCAAGGCGGAGACGGGATCGACCGAGCTGTCTTTACTGGAAACTCCACGGATTATGTTTTCTCACGTTCCGGCGATGTCATATCGGTCGAAGATAGCAGGGCAACGTCCCCGGACGGCGCGGATACGGCGTCGAGTATCGAGGAGTTTTATTTCGCTGGAGACGATGTTATCATCTATTCGGGTGATATTGAAGCGAACACAAATTCTTCACCAGAACTGGTCGAGGATATTGGTGGCGTGGGATTCAGTAATTATTCTTATTATGATTTCTCTGATCATTTCTATGACGCAGATAATGATCCGCTTTCATATAGCGTGACCATGAGTGACGGCAACGCAACACCTGATTGGCTTTATATGGTCGGTTCCGAATTGCATGCCGAGATGCCAGAGGATTTTTATGACGCGCTGGAAGTCACCGTTTGGGCGAGTGACGGGCAAGCTATGATCGGTGATACGATGGAATTGTATATCTATAATTAGTATCGCGCTTACCGATTGCGAGAATGAGCGTCGCCGCAGATCAAGGCTGATTGCAGGCTTTGATTTTGCGGCGGCGCCTTCTGCACCATACGATTTGTTAACAAAGTGCGATATGGTTCCGAATGCGATCGGCGCATTGTTTCTTGCATCCCGCAGTTGAAGGTTGCGATAGTTAAGATGGGTTCTTCTGACAGAGACATACTCCGAAGCGCTATTCAAAAAGCCAAGATTTACTTTTGGGCGGTTGCAGGGTTCAGTGCCCTATTGAATGCGCTTTATATCGCACCGACCTTATATATGTTGCAGGTCTATGATCGGGTGGTGCCGACCCGTGGGCTGCAAACGCTCCTTTATTTGACGCTGGTATTGGTCTTCGCTCTGGCAACGCTTAGCCTGCTGGACAGAATTCGCCTTCGGTTGTTAGTCCGTGCCGGAGTGAAGCTCGACATGATCGTTGCGCCAGCCCTGCTCGATGCGACCTTGGGCCGCCCGGACCTGCCTACCGCGCGGCAAGCCCTGCGGGATTTCGACGCTCTACGCAGCACCTTGAGTGGCCCAGCGGTTCAAGGACTGTTCGACGCCCCTTGGGTGCCCATTTATCTGCTGGTCTGCTTTCTCGTGCATCCGTGGATCGGAGCTTTGGCGGTTGTGGGATGCCTTCTCCTGCCGCTCGTCGCATTCGCCACATGGCGCGCAACCCGCGATAAGACGGCGCAGGCGCAACGCGTAGCCAGTATGTCCTATGCCAGTCAGGATGAGTTGCTGGGAGCGGCGGACGGCATAAGAGCGTTGGGTATGCGCCGCGCAGTGGTCACACGCCAGTTGCGCCAGCGCGAGGCCATGATCGCGACGCAAACGGAAATCAGCCTGGTCGCTGGCAATTTTCTCTCTCTCGGCAAATTCATCAGGCTGGCGCTGCAATCCTTGGCCTTGGGTCTCGGCGCACTATTAGCAGTGGATAATCTCATATCGGCAGGCGCGATCTTCGCTGCGTCCTTTCTCATCGCGCGCGCGCTCCAGCCCATCGAGCAGTTGATCGCGACATGGAAATCGCTGGTTCAGGCGCGGCAACAATATAATAATATCGAGACACTGCTGGCGACGGCCCCTGTCGCAAAGATCAAGACGATGCTCCCTCCTCCACAGGGAAGGATCACGGCCGAAAACCTCACCATGATGAATGAGAATCGTGATGGGGCCGTGCTCCAGAACATCTCCCTTGCCATTCGGGCCGGAGAGATCATTGCCGTGGTTGGCCCCAGCGGCGCGGGCAAATCCACTCTGATCCGCGTCATTGCGGGTGCGCTGCTGCCTGATCGTGGAAAGATACGGTTCGACGGCGCCGATGCACAGGATTGGGACCCGGAGCTACTTGCACGGCATATCGGATATCTTCCTCAGGATTCTGCCCTGCTGGCAGGTTCGATTGCCGACAACATCTCGCGCTTCACTACCGAATTGGGCGAAAATCGGCCTTCGCTTGACGCGGCTGTCGTAGCCGCCGCCACAAAGGTCGGAGCGGACGCGCTGATCCGTCGCTTCCCCAATGGCTACGACCATCAACTCAAGCCGGGCGGAAAGGGGATTTCTGCCGGTCAGGCTCAACGCATCGCATTGGCGCGCGCGGTTTTCGGCGATCCCGCCATTCTCATCCTCGATGAACCCAATGCCCATCTGGACGCCGAAGGTGACGCAGCACTGATCGCCGCGCTTGGTGCATTGAAGAAGGAGGGGAAAACCGTTCTCATTGTTTCGCACAAGCTCGGAATCCTTCCGGTCGTGGACAAGATGCTGGTGATGAAGGAAGGCCGCATGGAAATGTTCGGGCCGCGAGACGAGGTGCTCGCCAAGATCGCACCGCCTCAGATGCGCCGCGTTCCCGCTCCTACGGTTGCGAAAGTCGCGTCATGAGCCAGCAGACCGTCTTGCCTGCACTGCCGTCAAAGGTGGACTTGCCCGTCATCGCCGATCCAAAGCGGGATATCCGGCATGGCCTTGTCGTCGCCGCGATCTTCTTCGTGGGTTTTCTGGGCTGGGCGGCATTTGCGCGGCTCGATGCAGCGGCTTATGCCACGGGCAATCTGGTGGTTTCAGGGCAGCGCCAGTCCGTGCAGCATCGCGACGGTGGCGTGGTGGGCAGCATCCATGTCAAGGAAGGGCAGCGGGTCGAGCGCGGCCGATTGCTCATGCAATTGGCGGCGGCTGAAGTGCAGGCGCAGGAAAGGACGCTGGCCTCGCAAGCGGTCCGGTTGCTGGCGCAACGCGCGCGACTTGAAGCTGAACAGATGGGTTCCTCCCAGATAAGCGAACCGCAAGATTTCGCATGGCTACAGCCCAAGGACAGGGCCGAGGCAGCGCTGGCCATGAAGTTGCAAAGGGCCGAGTTGCAGGCCCGTGTCGCTGTTCTGGCGGCGCAGCGCGATGCGCTGGGTCAGCGGGTCGTGCAATCCGGCGAACAAGGCCGGGGATATAGCGAACAGGCCGTTTCAACCCGCGAGCAGCTTCGCCTGATCGACGAGCAGATCGCGGCGTTAAAGCCAGTGGCGGAAAAGGGCTTTGTCTCCAAGACGCGGATGCGCGAACTCGAACGGATGCGGGCTGCTCTTGAAGGGCAACGCGGTCAATATGCCGCCAGTGTGGCGCAGACGCGAGGCGCAGCGCGTGAGAATGAAATACAGGTTCTGGAAGCCGAACGCAGCTTTCGCGAACGCACCGCTTCGGACCTGCGCGATGTCGAACTGCGGCTGGGCGATGTCCTTCCCAAGTGGCGCGCGGCGCGCGACCAACTCGCCCGGACCGAGATTCGCGCGCCAGCGACCGGGGCCATTGTCGGCCTGTCCGTCTTCACCCCCGGCGGCGTTATATCGCCGGGGCAAAAGCTGATGGATATCGTGCCAGAAAAACAGCCACTCCGCATTCAGGTGCAGATTTCACCGGATGACGCCGACGATCTGCAAGTAGGGCAAAAGCTGCTGGTCAAATTTTCCGGACTGCATGAGCGGACCTTGCCCAATCTGGAAGGCAAGCTGACCCGCCTGTCTGCGGACAGCTTCACCGATGAGCGCAGCGGTCAGAGCTATTTCACGGGCGAAGCGGAAGTGCCGTTGAGTCAGTTGCAGCTCATCCAGAAGGTGCGCGGAGAGGATTTTTCCCTGCGGGCTGGGATGCCGGTGCAGGTGCTCATTCCTCTCCGCAAGCGAAGCGCCCTTGATTACGCCCTCGAACCGCTGATCGGTAGTTTCTGGTCCTCATTCCGGGAGCATTGATAACTCTCTGCATGATAGCTCCACCCCGGCGGAGCAGGAGGAAAAGTTTAGCGGCTTAACTTCTATCTTGGACTTGACGCTCTGCCCGGATGGGGTTTGATCGCTATGCCTCAGCTATGGAGGCAGGAACATGCGACACGAGTATCGGGGCCGGACGGGTAGCTTGCTGGGCTATCGCGAGCAGCGAGGGGATCGCATCGACTGCCGGGATCGAACGGGCAGTCTGGTCGGCAGCTATTATCCGCGCCGTGACGAAACACGGGACCGGGTGGGTCGGCTGATCGGACGAGGCGATTTGCTATCGTCCCTGTTATGACGCTTAATTGATCGCGTCTCTCGGCACTCTCGCCTCCCGCTGTCGCGGGCTGGTGGAGATTTCTGGCGGCCAAGGCCGATTGCTTCTGACCACGATATGGGCCTCCGCCTGTTTCAGATGGATGAGCAGGCGCAGCGCGCGGAACTGCTGTTCCGTGATGTCGAGCACCTCATAGCGCCACATCGCGATATTCCTCCATCGACATGATGGTCATAACCCGTTTGGTGACGATGGGGTTGATGGGATCGGGGACGAGGGATTTGTCATGATCCCGCCGATAACAGGTGATCTTCCAGACGATCTCCTGTCCCTGAACGACCAGATAGCCGCAATCATGCTCGCCCATGGCATCGAAGGCAGGGACAAAATCGTCGAAGGCACGAACGGCGCTGACAATCTCGTCCTTGACCGGCACGGGCAAGGACGACACTTCGACGCTCAGGAAATGCCAGCCATCCTTGCCGGTGAGACGGAAATAGTCATTGAGGCGGGCAATGATCGCCCGCCTCGCTGCCCTGTCGATCATGCCGCCGCTTTCTTGGCCCTGGGCTTGAAATTGGCCTTCCGCTCCGAAATCGCGGCGGCAAGCTGGGGATCGAGTTCCCCCGCGTTGATCGCTTCGATGATCGAACCGATGATGACGGGCACTTCCTTGAGGTTCTGGACCTCGACCGCATTCATGCCCTTGGCGAATTCCAGGGGTTTCGCGCCATAGCGCAACTGGAAGAACATCTTGCCGCCGGCGTCGGTGAACCAGCCCTTGCGAACCGTGCGCGGGGCATCGACCCGGATTTTCTCGCCTTCGGCATTGGTGCGCGTGACCTTCTTCGTTGCGGTGAAGGGCGTTCCAGCGATTTCGGCCTCGGCCAGTGCCTTCTGCTCTTCGAGATAACGCAGCAGCTTCGCGCGGAAGCCATGTTCGCTATTAGCCTGATGGACCGGCGCGGCCGCAGTCAGCTTGAGGGACTTGAGGATCGACATGTGCATCTCCTTGCCTTGTTTCCGATAAGGCGAGCGATAATGCCGTCCTGCCAAAGAGCGACTGGAGATTGGCGTTAACGATCAGAAAAATAATCAAAAATAATTCTGATGCCGCCATCACTGATTTTCAGCTATTTCACCCAGCAAGCGATAGACGGTAGCCGGGCTACAGCGCATTTCCTTCGCGATGGCGCGGGGTTTCATCCCCTCATCATGCAGCTTCTGGATGGAGACGGGATCGAACCGCTGCTTGCCGCCGCGATAGACCCCGCGCGCCTTGGCCTTCTCGATCCCCTCGCGCTGCCGCTCCTGCCGGATATCCAGTTCAAATTCCGCGACGGCGGCCAATATGCCGAGCATCAGCTTGCCGTGGCTGGTTGTGGTATCGAGGCCGCCCTGTTGCAGGCAGCGGAATCCCACGCCCTTCGCGGTCAGGGCCGCGACGATATTATGCAGGTCCTGCGCGGATCGGGCAAAGCGGTCGAGCCGGGTGACGAGGAAGGTATCGCCCTCACGGCAAAAATCGAGCGCCGCTTTCAACTGTGGCCGGTTCGATGACGATTTGCCGCTCAACTGCTCCTGAAAGATTTTCTCGACGCCATGCGCGTCAAGCTGCTCCCTCTGGACGTCGAGAGATTGGTGAGTCGTGGATACGCGGGCATAGCCGACAAGCATGGCTCCTCCTTCGGACGGTTCAAGACCCTGCTGCGATTGTGTCTTTTGTAAGCGAGAGCAAGCCTGCCAAGACGCCTTTCCCATGTAGGAACAACGTCTTGGCAGGCTAAAGTCTGTTTGCGCCTGTGCGCCCCTGCGAAGCCCTGTACGGGTCGACTATGCAGGGCGCAGCAACAGGCCGCTGGCACTTGCAGCGGGGTCCGCAGGGCGTGTCAGGCCGCCATTGCCGCCGGATCGTCATTTTGCATCGGCAACGCGGCGCGCCCCTTGAACAGCGGTCTCTTGCCCTCGCCTTGCGAGAAGCGTTTGAGTTTGATGGTATGGATATTCTGATTATCGACCAATATGGCCGCAACCGGGCATTCATCCTCCCAGATGAGCGCGACCATGCAATTGCCCACAACCGGACCCTTGTAGCCATATTTGTCATCAGGCCCGTACAGGGGCGACATGTTATACTGGTGTAGCCTGCCGGTCTTTATCCCGTCCCGGCTTGTCTGACGGAGTTCACTGCCGCCAGCAGCGTCGAGCCATGTCATCCATTGCGCGTCCGATACCCCGGTCAGTTTCGCTTCGGTGCTATCGGCGGTCGCAAAGTTCAGGCTGAATTTCTGGTCCCCATATTCGAACATGGCGCTGGGCGCTTTGGCCAGATCGTTATGGAAATAGCTGATGGCGATTTCCGGGCGGCGCGTCCTGCGGGGCAGGGCGACGACCGGGGCGGGCATCTCCAGCGCCATTCGCTCATCCCGACTATGATTATCCATGATCGTCCTGGCTGGAGAGAAGCCAGCCGCCGCAGGCTCATGGGGCATCATGGCATGTCCTGACAGCGCCGCAGGCTCATGGGCGACATTGGCTATGTCATGGGCATCTGGCGAGCCTGCGAGCCTCATCTCGTCTGAAGGACGAATCATGGCTCCATCATGATTTATTTTATTTGATTTGATTTCATTGCGCCACCAGAACTCCAGCAATTCTGCGGCTCTCAGCCCCAAATGAGTGGAAATCAGGTGGAAATCGGGTGGGAATCGCATGGAAATCAGGAGGAAATGGCGCTGAAATGCCTCCAACAATTCCTCCTTTTCGCTGGCAGGAGGAAATGTGGGGGGAATTGATTGCGCCGCAGGTAGCGGGATCATCTCGCCCTTGCCACGCTGCTTGGCATATTTGATCTGATCAATGGTCAGCCTGATTTCCCCATCATAAGCAAAGCCGGTGTGTCGGGTGCGGCGTCTGATATTGTCGATGAAGGTCTTTTTCAGGCCATCGGGCAAAGCCTGCTTGTTCATCAATGTGCGGGTGACATTGTTGAGGACGTTGACGGTCTTGATGTCCGAGACATGGCCGTTGAGGATGCCGATGCTGTTCGCGACCTCATCGCGCAGATCGAGCCAGCGAGGCGTGTAGGATTTGTGGGTCATTATGTTCTGTTCTCCCAATAGGAATATGGACCTGCCCGGCGGGGTGCATGTCGCCGGTCAGGCCCAGATTTTCAGGAAAACAGGAACGATGGCTGACCGCTTGAACAGCGAATGCACCCACCGTTCAGAATATTTAGCGCGAGGAATCCCATTGCGCCCTGTCACGATATGCGTTCCCATCTCGCCATGTCATTATTCTTGCAGCCGGAAAATCTTTAACCGCTAAACTTTTCCGGTCTGCCGGTAGGCAATTGGCAACCTCTGTTCGGCCATCAGCGCACCCGACAACAAGGGGTATGGCATGGCGGATAAAGATTGGGTTCAACTGATGAAGGCCTTGCGATCCACCCTGATCGACAAGGCGGCCGCGCGTTCGCGACAGGAAGCGGAGGACTTTCCCGAAATCGTGGAGCAACGCCGTGCGAAAATTCTGGACGAGATCGGCGCAGCGGAGGATCTGGCGCTCGACACCGCCATGAGCGACGATGAGTTCTGGAGCCGCACCTGCACCAAGCCCTTTTACGCCCATCGCCCGGTAGATCGTATTCGCCAGCAGGAGGCGGAGATGCAGACACGTCTTGGCAACTACCGGGATTTGCTGGGTGCTGATTGGGAGCCTGACACCGGCAGTAAGTTCCGAGCGTTTCTCAATGAGGTTATGTCAGAACAAGACCGGCTGGGAAAAGTGGTGAACGCAGCGCGCAGGCTCGCGCAGACGAAGGTCGCGCGCGAACGTACATTCATGGCGTGGTTGCTTGCTGGTGGGGCCGATCCCATGTCATGGGATGGGCGGCAGAAGATATATGCCAAGCTCGCTAGCCACCTCGACTATGGCGCTGTCACGACCTTCCATCTGATGATGGAACTGGGCTTCGCGGTGGTGAAGCCCGATCAGGTTCTCAACCGGCTTGTCGCGCGCATGGGCATCATGACTGAATATGAAGTGCGGAATGAGCGGACGGGTACACGCAGATGGCATCCCGTCGTATCCAACATGACGACCGCCATGGCGCGGCAACTGGGCCAGAACGAGCATTTCAACTGGTCCCTGCAAAGGCGCATGAGCGAGATTTCCGAGATCACCCGCATGTCCATGCGGGCCTTGGACATCATTATCGTGAAGATGGGGCAGACGGATGACGAGACCAATGGCTATGCGCGAACCATCTGTGGTGAGGCACCGCTGTGCAGCTTGTGCGAGGCCAAGGCGTTTTGCGATCTGGGCAGCGTAGGGATGGCAAAGCATGGAAGGCAACATGTGCCGGCAAGATGAGTCACCAGCTATGCCGGGAGCAAGGCGAGCATCGCCCTCACTCACTGGAATGTCAGCAATGCGCCACATGTCAGACATTCTAACGCGGGCCGACGGCTCCCGAAAGCGGACCGGCGACAATTGAGCGCTTCAGATTGCCTGTGGTGTCTGACTATGAGCGGTTAGCTGCCCGACCACTCTCGGCGGGTCACGAGGTTTTTCCCGATCGGCGCGGCCTAGAGAAACGTGGCGCCCGGACCGGAAACCCTTCTAGGTAAAAAAAGGGGATGGCACCGTCACATCCCGTGACGCTCCTGGCGCATCGTGTTATCGTCACGGGCGACACAAGCGAAAAGGACGGAAAAAGGCGTTGGCGAGAAGCGATCTTCTCCTTTCGATCGTGCGGGCGGGGGCGGCCGGCGATCAGGCTGCGTTGCGATCATCGGTCGAGGCCGTGGTCGCCGACGAACGGAACAAGAACCACAATGTCTTGGCCGACCGGCTCCAGCGCGCCTTGAATACGGTGGCGGTCACGTCGCCGGTACGCACGGTCTCGAGCAGCCATGCCGGGCGTGACACCATCCTCGAAACTGAGCCGCGCCAGCGGCTCGAAGACCTGATCCTTCCGCTGCCGGTGACGCATCAGGTCGGGCAATTGGTCGAGGAGCAGCACCGTGCCGACCTGCTGCGCGCCCACGGCATACAGCCTCGCCATCGGGTGCTGCTGTCCGGCCCCCCCGGCAACGGCAAGACATCGATCGCCGAGGCGATCGCGGAAGCACTCGCCGTCCAGTTCTTCACCGTGCGCTATGACGCGCTGGTCGGCTCCTATCTTGGTGAAACCAACACGCGGCTCGCACGACTGTTCGACTATGCCCGCACCGTGCCCTGTGTGCTGTTCTTCGATGAATTCGATTCGATCGGCAAGGAGCGCGGCGATATCCATGAAACGGGGGAGATCAAGCGTGTCGTCTCCTTCCTCCTCATGCAGATCGATCAGTTGCCCAGCTATGTCGTGACGGTCGCGGCGACCAATCACGCCGAATTGCTCGACCGTGCCGTCTGGCGCCGCTTCCAGCTCCGTCTCTCGCTGCCGCAGCCGTCACGCGATGCGCTGGCGATCTTCCTCGACCGGCAATTCGCCCTGTGGCCCGACGATCCGGGGATTCGCCCTGAAACCGTGGCGACGAAACTCGGCTCGATCAGCTATGCCGAAGCACTGGAATTCTGCCAGACAATCCGGCGACAGCATATTCTTTCACTTGGCGCGCGCAGCATTCGCGATATCCTTCGGGAACAAATCGATTTCTGGTCGACACGGGTGAGGATAGACGAAGTAGATGCCGCACGATCCGAACAAGCCGTTCCTTCGTCTTAACGATCCCAAAGCTGCCCCCCGCCGGCGCGGCGGTGGGGGCGGCGGCCAGAAACGCTCCTTTAGCCGAACCGACCAGATCGCCGCCCATGGTCCGGTGTTTCGTAACCTGCGCAACGTCCTCGACGCCGACAATCCCACGCTCGCGCTTCATGCCGATCCCAATGCGCTCGCACCCGAACGTCTGCTGGTGCTGGAAGTCACCGGCTCCATCCAGAATTTCGCGGGCGCGGTCGCGCGCATAGCAGGCTTGGAATTCGGCGGCGAGGAAGAGCTTCCCGCCGACGAGTTCGACCCTAATCCCGAATTCTACATGCTCGTGCCGCAACTCGCAGCGCTGCGTGAGCTCGTGTCGCTGTGGGAAGGATGGGAAAAGACCGGCACCGTCCCTTATGGCTATGGCCCGTGGCGCGACCTGTTCCTTCACCTCAAGGCGATCCGTCCTTGGGGGCCGGGCGATCGCGTGTCGCCTCAGAACCGCGCATATTTCGAGGCGGTGGTGGACGGCGCGCCTGACGATTTTCCTATCCGTGTCGAAATCGAACTGGTCTTCCGTCAGGCTGCGGCGGCCCGCGCCGCGATCGAAACGACGATCACCGCAGCGATAGCAGCGGCAGGCGGTGCTGTGGTCCATCGCGCTGCACATCCCGCCTTCGCCTATCACGCGCTGCTGGCCGACATTCCCGCGAGCGAAATCCGGCGCATCGCCGCGCTCGATCCCCATTCCCTCGCCGGTGCCGATCCGGTCGCGGCGATTGTGCCGCAAAGCGTCGGCGCGCCGATCGACACCGGCGATAGCGACGCCCTGACGGCCGTGCCGCCCGCGCCAGGTGGAGGAGAGCCGATCGCCGCTGTCTTCGATGCCGTGCCGCTTCAGGCACATCCGCTGCTCGCCGGAAGGATGGTGGTCGACGATCCCGCGGATCTCGAAGCCAGAGCGGTCGGCGCGCGCATCCATGGCACCGCCATGGCGTCGCTTGCGGTGCATGGCGATCTCAACGATCCGCCATCACCTATCAGCCGACGCATCTATTTCCGCCCGGTCATGTATGCACCCGCCTTCGGCGATGAACTGTTCGACGACGACCGGCTCGTAATCGACGTAATCGTCGAAGCGGTGATGCGAATGCGGACGGGCGGTGGATCGCAGGTCTTCATCGTCAACCTCTCGCTGGGCGACCGGACTCGCCCATTCGCAGGAAAAATTTCCACCTGGGGCCGCGCGCTCGACTACCTGTCCTATAGCTACGGCATCCTCTTCTTGGTCAGCGCCGGCAATATCGGCGAACCGATTTCAGTGGCGGGCTATGCCAATGAAGCAGCCTTCCACGCCGCGCCCCCGCTCGATCGCAATCACGCGGTGTTGCGCGCGCTTGACGGCCTGAAGGCCGATCGGCGCTTGCTCGCCCCGGCCGACAGCCTCAACGCGCTCACCATCGGAGCCTGGCATCGCGATGCCGTCGCTGTGCCGTTCGTCGGGGTCAGTCCGTTCATGCCCTATTCCGGTCAAGAAATGCCCAATCTCTCCTCGCGGCTGGGGTTGGGCCATCGCCGCAGCACCAAACCCGACATATTGGTCGCGGGCGGTCGCCAGCCCACGCGCTTCGATCCGCTGGCGCCACCGCTGGCCCTGCTCAGCCATCCCAATCCCAGCCGCTTTTGGGGGCTGAAGGTCGCCGCCCCCGACAGTGACGCGGCCACCGGCGCCCATTTCACGATCGGCACCAGCGGAGCGAATGCGCTCGCCACCCACACCGCGCATCGCATCTTCGACGGGCTGGAACGCGCCTATCCACAACTGATCGGACCGATGCCGTTCGCCGAGCGCGCCGCGCTCATCAAGGCCATGCTCGTGCATTGCGCCTCCTGGCGTGATGCCGAACAGTTCATCCGCGCCATCGTAGATCCCCACCGCACGATGCATCATGAGCATTGGCGCCGCGAGGTCTGCCGCCATCTCGGCTATGGCTTCATGGACCCCGACGATGCTGTCGCCTGTGCCGATGACCGCGCGACCTTATGGGCCACGGGTAGCGTCGGTCCTGAAGCCGCGATTGCCTTCGACGTGCCGGTTCCGGCATTGCTCGGCGCACAGGCGGATCATCGCGAGGTGCGCGTCACGCTGGCCTGGATGGCGCCGGTCCGGCCCGGGCATCTCGCCTATCGTGCGGTCAAGCTTAAGATCGCGGCGCTGGGACAGGACGCGCTGGACAGTGTCGGCATCGCCACCACCACGGGGCAACCATCGAACAGCCAATCCGAGGGCGGCACCATCGTCCATCGCCGCTGGTGCGATGCGAAGATCGGCGATCTTGCCGGTGGCCCTACCATCCCTCTCCAGATTCAGCGGGAAAAGGATCAGGGATTGCCGATCGACGAGCCGGTGCCTTTCGGCCTCGCCGTCACGATCGAAATGCCCGGTGCGGCCCAGATCTATTCGCAAGTCCGCAACCAGATCCTGCTCCAGCCGCAGGTGCCGATCGCGGTGTGAGCCCTCGATATCGCCTCATATCTTCGCAGCCTGGCGCAACGCGCAGACATAGACCTCGCCACAATGATCTGTCATCGGGCACGGTAAAGGCCGACTACGTCCCACCTACGGTCATTCGGCAAATCCGTGGCGCTGATGTCCGCTTTTTCCATCGGCAATCCGAAAGCCGCCTGACCGTAAGCGGCCATAAGCGGAGAGAAGGTAGGCCGGGACGTTCGCTTTCCCATCTATCCCCACCGCCCTACAAATCCTCGCAACACTGGGCATAATGCATCCCATTGCTGATAACGGTAGGAAGCAGGAAGGTAAGGACATCCTGTTTCCCGTCCTCAACCATAAAAACGGCGGTGAACTGCAAGGCGGCATCGGCCACGTCGCTGTCCATGAACCAGCCTGTCGCATCGCATTCATAGGTGCCGAAGGTCCGGCAAACCCGCTCGACATCGGCCACGGCCAGCCAACGCGGTTCCGCAAAGCTATTGCGGCGCTTGGTGGATAGAAAATCGGTCATGATATTGGGCGCATCGTCGCGGACAAGCTGAAGCCCGCCCCGGTTCAGACACATCGCCAGTCGGCGGGGCGATTGCCGCAAGATTTTACGCTGCGCGTTCTGCCGTTTGGTATCCGCCCGCCATTGGTCGATGAATGCAAGGACATCGCCCGTCCGGGCCTGATCCAATGTGAAGGCATCTTTCCCTATCGCAATTGGCGCACCGACGCGAAACGCCTTGTCCGAGGGCAAAGACGACAAGGCTATGGATTTCGCTATGGGGCTGGCCGCGACAAGCGCATAACCATTCGTGCCGGTCGCGATGTCCCAGTCATCGAACTGAGTGAAACTGTTCTGGAAATCCTGCGCGCCGCTCATATCGAGCGCAAGGACATGATCGACCGGCAGTGCAGGCAGATGGCCTTCCAGCACAAGCCCCGCCCACATATAGCTATAGGTGGTCGCAACAGCCTGAACGCAGCAAATGGCGCGCCCACGCTCCATGCGATTGACGATCCGGATATGAGCGTCACCCAGACCCCGAACGTCAATCAGGCTCAGGATCAGGTCGATGGCCCGGTGTAACCGGCCCAAGGGACGCTGCGCCGACATGTCCAGCGCCGTCGCCGTCCCCGGTTCCAGTTTCAGGAGCAGCGGATCGATCCTGCTGTCCTCCGTATCCAGCACACGCAGGATGGACGCATTGTTGTTGCCGTCGATTTCCACCAGCACGGTCGCGAAGCCCTTATGCTGCGTTGACACCGGCAAAGGCACGGGCGTGGACCGGGGACCACAGCCCAAAAGCGATTTGGCATGAGCCAGCCGGGATAGTCTGGCCTTGGCGTTGATTTGTCGCGCCGTGCCGCTGGTGAGTTCAGTGGCTTCTTCCAGCCGCCCCTTGATCCCGTTGCCCGCCACCAGCCATCGTCCGAAATCCTTGGCCGGAACATTCGTCCGGTGGGCATGATGCAGCACCTGGGCATATTGCGACTTCAACGGTGCCGACAGACCGCTAAACGTCAGGCCGAGCAGAGCGATATAGGGATTGGCTTGCGCTGGCTTGTTCCATCTCCCGCCGCGATGGGTGATGAACTGCTGCGTTAATGGATTGCCACTCTCATCCATCGCAGCCCGGATCGTCTCGCCGAAGGAATAGAGATCGGTGAGCGTCGCATAAAGCTTGGCGATGGTGCCCTTCTCATGCTGCTCATAATCTTCGGCTTTATGGCGGATCGTTTCGAAGGCGCTTTGCATCTGTTCAAGCTGGCCTTCGGGGGAATTCTTCGTCAGGGAAAGCGGCATGATGTCCTCGGATGATGGTCCGGGAATCTTTAGCGGCTAAAATCTTTTCAAAGGGTTGCGCTGCATCTGCTTACCATTTGTCAATCAGAGGCCGGGCATGGCGGGGCGATCCAAGGAGACTGCCCCATGCTGACCAGAGCCGGACTTTTGGCTGAAAATCGCGCCATCTATCTGCCCGCCATCAGCGCGAACTATGCCGATTTCGTCCGCAATGGCGCATTCAAACGATCCGTCGGAGGATTGGTGCCCGCCGATCTGGATTTCCTCCGGTCCGGCAACCCACATTTCTTCTATCCCTTCGCCCTCTACAGCGCAGGGCAGGTGATCCGAACGCCGACCATGAAGCCCAAGGTCTGCATGGTGGCTATGCGGGATCGCAGCGAAACCATCGTGCTCGGCGACAGCGGCGGCTTTCAGGTGTCGAGAGGAACTATAGAGTTCGAGAAGATCGAGACGGCGCGCCGGGTGCTGAAATGGATGGAGGGCGTTGCGGACTGGTCGATGGTTCTGGACTTTCCCACGGGCGGCATCGCGGCAGGGTTCATGAAAGAGCATGTCGCGCGCCTGATCGAGGAGGGAAATGATCTACCGGCGATGTGCAAGGCCAACGGCCAGTCGCTCGACTTCAACGCCTGCCTGCTCCAGACCCAAATCAACAATGACCAGTTTGTTGCCGAGCGCACCCATGGTGCGACCGGGCTGCTCAATGTACTGCAGGGCCGGAACGAGGCCGAGAGCAAAATCTGGTATGAGGCGATCAAGCATTATCCCTTCGAAGGCATCGCCTTTGCAGGCGCGCACCAGAACCATTTCAGCCTGTTACTCCGCCGTCTGGTCGATATGCGGCGGGACGGCCTTCTACAAAAATGCGGCTGGGTTCATGTGCTGGGCGTTTCCACCCTCGAAATCGGATGCCTGCTGACCAAGGTGCAGCGGTGCGTCCGTGAACATTGGGGCTATGAGAATTTCCAGATCAGCTTCGATAGCGCCAGTCCGTTCGTCAACGCCGCCAAGAATGGCATGATCGTCGGGCATATGTTCGATGAATATGGATGGACCTTCCGCACCGCGAATGTATCGGTCATGGGGGCGGCAGAGATGCCGAAAACGGTCAACAACTTCTGCAATGACAGGATGGCGCGCAAGCCCCGTTCCATGAGCCGGGAGCGCATCGCAGCGATGAGGCCGCTGGGCAATGCCCTGACCATGGCGGACATTTGCCCCGGCAGTCAGGGTTCCTCGGATCTCGATGGCGACAGTTCTCCATTGCTGATGCATCATAATGTGCAGGCGTTCGTGGAGGCGCATCATCGTGCCCATGAGGCTTTCTTCGGGAAGGAAGACTGGCGCATTCCTCATGACGCCAAGGTCATATCGGGCATGATCGACATCCTGTTCCGGGGCGAGCCGGTCCCGGATGGCAGCGGGGGCATTGTCCGCAGGCCGCTGGTCAATCCGATCCAACATATCGACCAATGCGAGGCATGGCTCGACAGGCTCGCAGTCGGGCGCTTCCGGTCGGCAGCAACTTCCAACCAAGCGCGCTGGGCGGCATAATCTAGCACGCTTATAGCATGGTGCTTCAGGAAGCATTGAAATTCAGTATATTACCGAGTATAGATACCAACTGAAAATCGCAGTGTCGGCGGTTCGACTCCGTCCCCGGGCACCATATCTCTGTTCGCCACCATTCGCTGACGGACCAGAAAATCCGTCATATTCAGCGCCGGTTCCTTCGCTGGCTTTCGCCGTCAGTCTCTGACAGCCGGAGAATTTGGGGGCCAGATTGGGTCTATTTTCGGCATGGCCCCAGACGACATGGAAATGGGTCCCACGATGGCGTTGGCCGACATGGCGATCAGAATGCCAAGTCCAAGGACAAGCCCTATAAAATGGGCGATGCCGTCGGGCTTTTTTATTGGTCGAGGCCAGCGGCGGAAAGCTCTGGCGGCTCAAATACCGGGTCGATGGCGAGGAAAAGAAGCTCGGTTTGGGCACCTATCCCGAGGTCAGTCTGGGCGATGCGCGCAAAGGCCGCGACGGTCGCGGACCTGATACCCGCGATGCTCCATCCTTCCTCGCCAGCGATCGCGCCTTTGCCAAGGCGCGCAAGAACGCGGAGGCGGGAACATGACACGGCGGCGCGTCATCGGCCGGTTCAAGCGGTCGAAGCAGGGTGGATGGGAAGACGAGAGTGAAACCCTCACCATAAAGCGCCGGATCAGGCTGGTGCCCACCGAGTGAGTGAACGACAATAGGCGACGCATGGGAAAAGAAATCCCGTAGCGATCCTACGCGCGATTATCTGCGTGTCGAAGCGCCTTGGAAAAATCCTTTGGTTTCAAAGGATATGGTGCGGTCGAGAAGACTCGAACTTCCACGGCCTTTCGGCCACAACGACCTCAACGTTGCGCGTCTACCAGTTCCGCCACGACCGCACATTTCAAGAGGAACCGGCGGAGCCGGTGCCTGGTAGGAGCCGGCCATTAGCAAAGGCTTTGCCCCCTTGCAACAACCGATCTGCATAGGCGTTACGATTGGCGGAAGCGGGCATCGGAAAGGGATGCGGCGATGGCGAAAAGTTTCTGGATAGCGGGCGGGAGCGCGACGGGCGCAGCTATCCTGCTGGGCATGGGGCTGGGCCATTTCGTCACCACGCCGCAAAAACCCCCGCCTATCGCGGACCTGGAGACGATGGATTCGCCGCAGGACAGTCCGGTGAGCTTCGTCCCGGCCACGCCGGAGAAAGGACCGGAGACGATTCGCTGCACAGGATGCGGCCCCACTCTGGCCGAGCGGCAGATGATGGCGGATCAGGGCGGCTGGGATCCCGACGGCATGATCCACGGCAGCACGGACCCGGTGGCGCAAGACTATATGACTCCCGACGCAGCGTCCTCCGCGCCGCCGCCGGTGGAAAGATTCGCGGCGGGAGAAGAGCCTTCCCCCGCCGCCATTCCGGACTCCGCTCCGGTCAAGGTCCGCCCGACGCTGCCGCCGGCCGCAGGCCAGCCGTGAAGCCGGCGCGGTCCTATTCGGCCGCGATCACCTCCGCCGGCGCATCGCTCAGCGGATAAGCGAGACGGCTGACCATCTCCTTCGGACAGACCTGCCAGAAGTAGCGCCGCCAGCGGTCCCAGTCGTCCAGCACCGTGTTCGACCATTTGCTGTCGGTGGCGACCGCATGCTGGGCGATCAGCGCTTTCAGTTCCGTTTCCCAATGCGCGCTTTCCAGACGTTGCCAGACGATGCTTTCCGGGTTCGCCTGTTCCGGGAAGCTGCCGTCCTCGTCGAGGATGAAGGCCATGCCGCCGGTCATGCCCGCACCGAAATTCGCGCCGGTCTTGCCCAGGATCACCGCCGTGCCGCCGGTCATATATTCGCAGCCATTTGCGCCGCAGCCTTCGACCACCACCTGCGCGCCCGAATTGCGGACCGCGAAGCGCTCGCCCGCCTGACCCGCCGCGAACAGCTTGCCCGCGGTCGCGCCATAAAGGACGGTGTTGCCGATGATCGTGTTGTCCTTGCTCGACAGCGGGCTGGAGACGGTCGTGCGGACCACGATGGTGCCGCCCGACAGCCCCTTGCCCACATAGTCGTTGGCGTCGCCAAAGACTTCCAGCGTGATGCCCTTGCAC
>Ga0164243_10003071_pt1 | contig 26966 bp, 21 predicted proteins | sample OricompcompostOP_FD_108781 | JGI IMG/M metagenome (GOLD analysis project Ga0164243, IMG submission 108781) | Organic Plus compost microbial communities from Emeryville, California, USA - Original compost - Organic plus compost (OP) | ecosystem: Engineered > Solid waste > Mixed feedstock >...
GCTGACGGACTACGGGCTCGCGGATCACGCCGCGCCCGGCCGCTCCGGTACCGCGCGCCGCGTCCCGGCCCCGATGAGCGTGGCGACCGCCGCCAGCAGGGCGACGCTGGTGAGGGCGAGGGGCAGGGAGAACCAGTCGGCCATGAAACCGATGGCCGGGGGTCCCAGGAGCATGCCGCTGTAACCGAACGTGGAGGCCAGCGCCACTCCGCCCGGCCCCGCGACCGTGCCGGCGCGTTCGACGGCCACCGGGAAGAGGTTGGCCAGCCCCAGCCCGGTGACCGCGAAGCCCAGGAGGGCCGCCCACAGGGAGGGGGCGAGGGAGCCGAGCAGCATCCCGGCCGCCGCGGTGGCGCCGCCCGCGACGACGGTCCGGCCGTGCCCGAGCCGCTCCAGCAGGGTCGTGCCGGTGAGCCGGCCGACGGTCATGGACAGTGCGAAACAGGAGTAGCCGAGCGCGGCGATTCCGGGCGCGGCCCCCAGGTCCTCCTCCAGGTGCAGGGCGCCCCAGTCGGCCATGGCCCCCTCGCCGTAGGCCGTGCAGCCGGCGATCAGCCCGAAGACGATCACCAGCCGGCGGGTGCGGGGGTCCCGGCGGCCGGGTGCGGTGCTCGGGTGGTCCGGTGCCGCGCCGGCCGGCGGGTCGTGCCGGAGCAGGGTGCGGCCGGCCACGGCGGTCACCAGCAGCCCGACGACGGTGAGGCCCGCCAGGTGCCGCGTGGGGGAGAGGGCCCCGGCGACCAGCCCGCCGAGCAGGGCGCCGGCCATGCCGCCCAGGCTGAAGGCCGCGTGGAAGCTGGGCATGACGGGTCGGCGCAGCGCGGCCACCAGGTCGACGGCGGCGCTGTTGAAGGCCACGTTGATGCCGCCGTACGCGGCGCCGAACAGCAGGAGCACGACGCCGAGGGCGAGTGCCGAGTGGGTCAGCGGGGGCAGGGCGACGCTGAGGCTGAGCAGGACCGCACAGACGACCGTGACCTGGTGGCTGCCGTAACGGCGGCACAGGCGCCCGGTGAACACCATGGTGACCACGGCCCCGGCCGAGACGCCGAGGAGGGCGAGGCCGAGCGCGCTGGCGGAGGCGCCGGTCTGCTCCTTGATGGCGGGGATGCGGACCACCCAGCCGGCGAAGAGGAAGCCGTCGAGGCCGAAGAAGACGGTGATGGCGACACGGAGACGGCCGAGGGGACTGAGGGGGCGGCGCACGACGCTATGCGACCGCGATTTGTTTATTTGCGGCACAAAAGCAGGCTAGGCGGGTCCCCGGCAGGGGGCAATCCCCTCCGACCTGTGGGTTCGCCCCAGCTGGCGTCAGCATGACCGCGGCCGCGTGAGCGGGAGGTGAGCCCCGGCGCTCACCTCCGGTTCACACGCCGGCGGGTGGAGTGGGACGCATGAATCACCGTCGCCCCAAGCAGCACAGAGTGATGAAGCCGCGGTCGTGCCTCATAGGGTCCTGCGTCATGATCGTCGGGGCGTGTCTCGCGATGCTGTTCGTGCTGGTACGCGGCGGCGTCGAGGGAGAGGCCGCCGAAGCAGCCCAGGGGACGGACGCCTCGCCCGGCCACCACCGTCCTCCGGTCGCCGACGCCCCGTCGGCACCGCGGCCCACTCCCTCGCCTTCGCAGTCCGCGCACGTGGTCCGGCACGGCGCCGGGACCTTCACGCGTGCCCCAGCCGGTTCGAGGACCTTCGGGCACGGCAAGCCCCTGCGTTATGTGGTGGAGGCCGAGGACGGCACGGAGGTCTCCGCCCGGTCCGTGGCCGCCGAGGTCGACCGCGTCCTCGGGGACCCGCGCGGCTGGACCCGCGGCGGAGCCGCCTTCCGGCGGGTCGCGGGACCGCCGTACGACTTCCGGGTGCGGCTGGCGACACCGGACACCACGGACAGGCTGTGCGGGGCGTACGGCCTCGACACCGGAGGCGAGGTCAACTGCGCGGTCGGCGCGGACGTGGTGGTCAACCTCAAACGCTGGCTGCTGCTCAGCCCGTACTACCCGGACCGGCCCGCCGAGTACCACGCGCTGATCATCAACCACGAGGTCGGCCACCGGCTCGGCCACGGGCACCGGGACTGTCCTGCCCCCGGGCGGCCCGCGCCCGCGATGATGCAGCAGATCAAGGGCCTGCACGGCTGCGTCGCCAACGCCTGGCCCTACGACGCGAACGGAAGCATGATCACCGGGCCGGCCACGCCCTGAGGGCCGTCCCCGGCCGGCTCACGCCGCCTTAACACCACCTCACCCAGACTGTGCTCACAGACAGGCGAGGGAGTGTGCGCGGTGCGGGTACTGGTCGTGGAGGACGAGCAGATGCTCGCGGACGCGATGGCCGAGGGCCTCAGACAGGAGACCTTCGCGGTGGACGTCGTCCATGACGGCGAGGCCGCTCTGGAACGGCTGGCGGTCAACGAGTACGACGTGATGGTGCTCGACCGGGACCTGCCGAGGCTGCACGGCGACGAGGTCTGCCGGCGCACGGCCGCGGCCGGCGCCGACGTGCGGATCCTGATGCTGACGGTGTCGACGACGGTCGCGGAGCGCGTGGCCGGGCTCAGTCTCGGCGCGGACGACTACCTGGCGAAGCCGTTCGCCTTCGCCGAGCTGGTCGCCCGGATCCGGGCGCTCGGCCGCAGGGTGCGGCCGCCGGCGCCGCCCGTCCTGGAACGCTCCGGCATCCGGCTCGACCCCCATCTGCGGGAGACCCACCGGGACGGACGGCACGTCCCTCTCTCCCGCAAGGAGTTCGCGGTCCTGGAGGAACTCCTGCGCGCGCAGGGCGGCCCGGTGTCGGCCGAAGCGCTGCTGGAACGGGTGTGGGACGAGAACATCGACCCGTTCACCACGATCGTCCGGGTGACCATCCGGGGCCTGCGCCGCAAGCTGGGCGAGCCGGGGATCGTGGAGACCGTGACGGGAGTGGGCTACCGCGTCCGGTGAGCCGAGGGCCGGCGGCCGGTCCGGGATGTGACCACGGTCAGCCGGGCACGTCGGGCGGCGCGCTGCGGCGGGGTGACGGCACGTGCGGACCGCCGGGCAGGGTGACGGTGACGGTGAGGCCGCCTCCGGACAGGGCCGTGGCGTGGACGTCACCGCCGTGGACCCGGGCCACGGCCCGCACGATCGACAGGCCGAGACCGCTTCCCTGGGCGGAGCCGATCCGGTCGGTGAGTCTGCGGAAGGGCTGGAACAGCGTGGGGACCTCGGCGGGATCGATGACGGGCCCGGTGTTCGAGACGGTGAGCCGCACGCCTTCCGGGACCGTGCGCGTCGCCACACGGACGGTGCCGCCAGGTCGGTTGTGGCGCACGGCGTTGTCCACGAGGTTGCGGGCCAGATGCTCCAGCAGGACCGGGTCCCCCAGCAGAGGGGCGGGACCGAGATCCGTGTGGAGCGTGATTCCGCCGCGTTCGGCGTCGGGCGTGGCGTACGCCAGCACGGCTTCGACCGCCGGGCGCAGATCGGCGGGCAGCCGTTCCGCCAGGTCGTTCTCGGAACGGGCCAGGACGAGCAGGGAGTCGATGAGCCGTTCATGACGGGTGTTGACCGTCAGCAGGCTCTCGCCCAGCCGTCGTAGTTGCGGTGGGGCGTCGGGGCGGTTCATCGCCACCTCGACCAGGGTGCGGTTGAGGACCAGCGGGGTCTTCAGTTCATGGGCGGCGTTGCCGATGAAGCGGCCCTGGCCCGCGAAGGACTCGTCCAGGCGCTCCAGCATGCGGTCGAAGGAGTCGGCGAGCGTCTTGACCTCGCCCGGCGGGGCGTGCAGGCCGATCCGCTGGTGCAGGGTGTGGCCCGCCACGCGTTCGGCGATGTGGCTGATGCGGCTGAGCGGACGCATCAGGCGCCCGGCCACCGCCCAGCCGGCGGCCGTGGCGGTGACCCCGACGCCCGTGACGACCAGGGCGCCCCACTTCAGCATCCACACCACGTCGCCCTGGGCGTCCTGCCGCGCGTCGGCCGAGAGCCGGCTCCAGTTCTGGAACGCCTGAGCACGCTGCTGCGCCGTCAGCGGCGGATCGAACTTCAGAAACGGCTGGGTCGGGGGATGGTACTGGCGGTAGCGGTGGACCAGGAGCACGGTGGCCGCGAGCACGGCGGCCGCGGCGAGGAAGAACAGCAGGCCGAACACGACGGTGAGCCGCATCCGGAGGCTTCCCCGCTGCCCGTTGAGCCACCGGATGGCAGGCCCGGTTCGTCCCGGGCCCTCGTGCCCGGCCCGCACGGCGGCCCCTCCGGCCGTTCCGCACGCCTCCTCCTCGGCCGTCGCAGGGCGCATCGGTCGTCCTCCCGCTCGTTCGCTCGTTCGGCCCCCCGGCAGCCGGCCCCTTCAGTATCCGGAGCCGATGTGAACGGGGCGTGAAGCCGCCCCTGAGGTGCCGGCCACTCATGACCCACCCCTCTCTTTGTTTCCGTCCGGTACAAAACCCGCTCGAGCCCTCTGCTGTACGGCTCTCGCGCCTCGGCTGTCCGGGTGGCGTCCGAGGTGGGACTCTGGACCGGAAAGGTGACCGCCGAGGGAACTCGGGAGGGCCCCATGGGACGCGATGTGCCGGCCCTGGTGTTCACGCGGGAGGACCGCCGCCGCTACCGGGAGAAGATGCACACCTGCCTCGACGTACTGGCGCAGATGCTGCGCGAGTCGACGTTCGAGACCGAGCGCCCGCGGGTCGGGCTCGAGATCGAACTCAACCTCGTCGACGACGACGGGCTGCCGGCGATGCGGAACACCGAGGTGCTCCAGGCCATCGCCGACCCCGCCTGGGACAGCGAACTGGGGCGCTTCAACCTGGAGATCAACATCCCGCCCCGGGAGCTGACCACCGGCGGCCCGGGCGCCTGGGAGCAGGCCATCCGCGACGCCCTCAACCACGCCGAGGACCGCGCCTCGGCGCTCGGCGCCCATCTGATCATGATCGGTATCCTGCCGACCCTCGGCGAGGACGACGTCGGTGAGGCCGCGCTCTCCGGCGACCCCCGCTACCGGCTGCTGAACGAGCAGATCTTCGCGGCCCGCGGCGAGGACCTGCGCATCGCCGTGGACGGCGAGGAACGCCTCGCCACGTACGCGGACACGATCACCCCCGAGGCCGCCTGCACCAGCACCCAGTTCCACCTCCAGGTCGCGCCCAAGGACTTCGCCGCCTACTGGAACGCCGCCCAGGCCATCGCCGGGGTGCAGATCGCCCTGGCCGCGAACTCCCCGTACCTCTTCGGCCGTGAGCTGTGGCGCGAGACGCGGATCCCGCTGTTCGAGCAGGCCACGGACACCCGGCCGGTCGAGATCAAGGCCCAGGGCGTCCGCCCGCGCGTGTGGTTCGGCGAGCGCTGGATCACCAGCGTCTTCGACCTGTTCGAGGAGAACGTGCGCTACTTCCCGGCCCTGCTGCCGCTGTGCGACGACGAGGACCCGCGCGCGCTGCACGAGCGGGGCAAGGCCCCCGAACTGGGCGAACTGACCCTGCACAACGGCACCATCTACCGCTGGAACCGGCCCGTCTACGCCGTCACCGACAGCGGACCGCACCTGCGCATCGAGAACCGCGTCCTGCCCGCCGGACCCACCGTCTCCGACACCATCGCCAACGGCGCCTTCTACTACGGACTCACCCGCGCCCTGGTCGACGAGGACCGGCCCGTCTGGTCGCGGATGTCGTTCGCGGCGGCCGAGGAGAACCTGCACACCGCCGCCCGCGACGGCATCGACGCCCGCCTCTACTGGCCGGGCGTCGGCGAGGTCCCCGTCACCGAACTCGTGCTGAGGAGACTGCTGCCGCTCGCCCACCGGGGCTTGGAGCTGGCCGGCATGGACACCGCGTGGCGGGAGCCGCTGCTCGGCATCATCGAGCAGCGCTGTGTCACCGGGCGCAACGGCGCCCTGTGGCAGGCCGAGATGGTGCACCTGTTCGAGAAGGGCACGGCCACCGACCGGCGGGAGGCCCTGCGCCGGATGACCATGTCGTACATGGACTACATGCATCTCAACGCGGCCGCGCACACCTGGCCGGTGGACTGACCGGCCCCGCCGCGGCCGCCGGTGCCCGCACTCTTCCCGCCGGATCTGCGCAGGAGCGTCACTCGGGCTGCACACAGCCCGTCCATGGTCTCGTTAGCGTTCTGGCCGTTCGGGCTCCGGCGCGAACACGACCAGGCCGCGGCTCGCCCGATGGCGCAGGCAACCCAGGAAGACCACCGGTGGACTACTGCTCCTCGTGCCGCCGGCACCTCAACGGGGCTCTCGTGTGCCCCGGGTGCGGCGCCTACGCCCCGGACATCGCTCCCTCCGTGGCGGGTCCCGCCCAGCCGGCCACGCCCGGCCCGGCCGCGTCCGGCAGGCACCGCTCCGCACAGCAGGCGGAGACGGGGCAGGCGGACACCGGGCCCTGGTTCGACGCCTCCTTCCACGACGGGACCGGACGTGCCGCCGGCCCGGCGCAGGACGACGTCCCGGACACACCCGAGGACGTCGAAAGCTCCGGGGCCGTGACCGCCGCGCCCCAGGGCCGGGCGGCCAGGCGGCGCCGGCGGGCCCGCTGGAAGAAGAACCAGCGCCGGGCCGTGGTCGCCACCGCCGTGGCCCTGGTCGGCGGCGGGCTCACCCTCACCTCCCTGGACCGCCAGTCCGGCGACCGGGCCCAGGCGGCCACCGCACCCGAACAGCCGCACACCGACCTGTCCCGGCAGCGGCACATCGAGCCCACCAGTCCCGCGGCGACCGTCCCCGACGGCTCCGAGACCCCGCGCGACAGCACCCCGGCCGCGCGGCCGTCGGCCACCGACGTGGCGCGGGACCCCGTGTCCTCCTCGCACACCACGCGGCGGTTCACCCGCCCGGACGCCGCCTCCACCCCGGACTCGGACGGCTCGCAGGCGCCCCGCACCCAGCCGTCCTCCGCGCCCGCCACCACGGAACCCGCCACCGGCGGCGGCACCTCGTCCGGCGGACAGCAGCAGACGCCCGACCCCACCCCCACGGACGAGGCGGGCACCGGAGCCACCCCGGCGCCGGCCGACCCCCAGGCGCCCCAGGACACCTCGCCCGCCCAGCTCTGCGTGCTCGACCTGCTCTGCCTCGGCTGACCCCGCCTCGCCTGAGATCACCGTCACGTGACGGTGACACCGCGAAACCGCGCGCCTGAGGTCATGCTGGAAGGAGCCGGCCGCCGTCCCGGCGCGCCCGGCACCGGCAGGAGCAGTTGGTGGCACTCAGGAGGGAACTCCCCATGGTCGAGCAGGACGATCGCTTCGATGTCGTGGTCCTCGGCGCCGGACCCGGCGGCTATGTCGCCGCGATCCGCGCCGCGCAGCTGGGCAAGCGCGTCGCGGTCGTGGAGGAGAAGTACTGGGGCGGTGTCTGCCTGAACGTGGGCTGCATCCCCACCAAGGCGCTGCTGCGCAACGCCGAACTGGCGCACATCGTGACCCGCGAGGCGAAGACCTTCGGCATCAGGAGCGACGGGGAGATCAGCTTCGACTACGGCGAGGCGTTCCGGCGCAGCCGCAAGGTGGCCGACGGCCGGGTCAAGGGCGTCCACTACCTGATGAAGAAGAACAAGATCACGGAGATCGACGGCCGCGGCACGTTCCTCGACCCGCACACCCTCCAGGTGGCAGGCTCCGACGGCTCCACCCGCACCATCGGCTTCGACCACTGCGTCATCGCCACCGGGGCCACGACCAAGCTGCTGCCCGGCACCCGGCTCAGCGACCGCGTGGTCACCTACGAGGAGCAGATTCTCACCGACGAGCTGCCCCGCTCGATCGTCATCGCCGGCGCCGGCGCGATCGGTGTCGAGTTCGCCTATGTGCTGCACAACTACGGCGTGAAGGTCACCATCGTCGAGTTCCTGGACCGGATGACCCCGCTGGAGGACGCCGAGGTCTCCGCCGAACTCGCCAAGCAGTACCGCCGGCTCGGCATCGACGTGCTCACCTCCACCCGCGTCGACGCCGTCGACGACTCCGGTGACCAGGTGCGCGTGACCGTCACCGGCAAGGACGGCGCCCAGCGGGTGCTGGAGGCCGACAAGGTGCTCCAGGCGATCGGCTTCGCCCCCAACGTCTCCGGCTACGGCCTGGAGAACACCGGCGTGCGCGTCACCGAGCGCGGCGCCATCGACGTCGACGGCCGCTGCCGTACGTCCGTCCCGCACCTCTTCGCCATCGGGGACGTGACGGCGAAGCTGATGCTCGCACACGCCGCCGAGGCGATGGGGGTGATCGCCGCCGAGACCATCGCGGACGCCGAGACGATGGAGCTCGACTACACGATGATCCCGCGCGCCACCTACTGCCAGCCGCAGATCGCCAGCTTCGGCTGGACCGAGGAGCAGGCCCGCGAACGGGGGTTCGACGTGAAGGTGGCGAAGTTCCCGTTCACCGCGAACGCCAAGGCGCACGGCCTCGGTGACGCCACCGGCTTCGTCAAGCTGATCAGCGACGCCAAGTACGGCGAACTCCTCGGCGGGCACCTCATCGGACCGGACGTCACCGAGCTGCTGCCCGAACTGACCCTGGCCCAGAAGTGGGACCTCACCGTCCACGAGGTCGCCCGCAACGTCCACGCCCACCCGACCCTCGGCGAGGCGATTCAGGAAGCGGTCCACGGCCTGTCCGGGCACATGATCAACCTCTAGGACAGTCAGGACCGTTCGCGTCACGCCAGCGGACGGCAGTACAGCGCGTCCGGGGTCCGCGCCGAGCCGATCCGGCCGGTGTACGCGATCCCGGCCGCGTACTCGCCGTCGGCGCACTGCCCCTTGTAGCGGCCGTACGCGAAGTCGCCGCCCTTGGGAGCCGTCCCGCGCGCGTCCCCCCGGTCGAACCAGACCGTACGGCCGCCGGTGCCGAGCGTGCCGGCCGGGGCGGTCGCGCACAGGGCGGCCGAGACCGCCGCCCCGCGCACGCTGTACCCGGCGAGGAACTGCCCGTCGGCGCACTGGAGTTTGGTGTACCCGGACGCCCAGTCGCCGCCGGGCCGGACGTGCCGTTCGTCGCGGACCACCTCGTGCCCGAGAGCCGGGCCGCCGAGGGCGCCCGTGGTCACGTCCGAGCACAGGCCGCGGTTCCCGGTGTGGGCGAGACCGATCAGCCGCAGTCCGTCGGGGCAGACGGCCTTGCGGGCACCCGGGTCGAAGTCGGGCAGCGCGCGCATCCTCCGGGACTGCACGAAGTCGCCGTGGTCGGGGCTGAGCTGCGACCACCCGGCGGCCCGGGGCACCGGCCCGGTGCGGCCGCCGGCCTCGACGAGCCGCCGCCAGGCCGGGGCACGCCAGTCGTCGCCGTCGTACACCCCCATCCGGTGCCCGGCGGCGTCCCAGTGCAGCAGGGCCCAGCCGTTGCCGCCGCGGTTGTCGTGCCAGCCGACGAGCGGCCAGAAGGCGAAGTCGGCGTCCGCGCGGATCAGCTGGTCCACGAAGTTCCCGAACCAGGCGCGCGGTTTCGCGGCCGTCTCCGCGCGGCCCCCGACGCCGAACTCGCTGATCCAGAGCGGGGCGGTGAAGTGCTGGTCCTGCTCGGCGGAGATGAAGAAGGCCTGCCGGTTCAGCACGGCGACGAGGTCGTCGGGGCTCAGATCGCGGTAGCGGGGGTCGCTGGTCTCGCCGATGCCGGTGGCGCCGCTGTGCCGGGGGCCCGTGTAGTCGTAGAAGTGGGCCGAGTACACGAGTTTGCCGGAGTCGACGAGCGTGTGCGAGAGGTGCCGGGCGGGTTCCAGGGTGGGTCGCTCGTGCGGGAAGCCGTCGACGGGGATGCCGGTCCAGTTGATGCCCTCGACCACGATGAGCAGATCCGGGTTCGCCTCCAGGAGGATGCGGTCACCGACGCGCTGGGAGGCGGCGAACCAGTCGTGGTCGTCGCCGAGGCCCCAGTTGGGGTCGTCCCACACCGAGCGGCGCACCTCGTTGTACAGGTCGGCGCCGACCACCCGGGGGTTGTCCCGGTACCGGCGGGCCATGAACAGCCAGTCCGCCTCCCAGTCGGCCGCCGAACGGCTCGCGTTCCAGCGTTCGTTGCCGTCGACCCCGCAGCACCACCGGGTGGTGTTGGTGTGGTTGTTCAGGATCACCGCGAGCCGGGCGTCGGTGAGCGCGCGCACCACCGCGTCGTACACCTGGAGCGGGGTCTTCCCGCGCAGGCCGGGGTTGGCGGCGACGGCGTCGTCCGTCACGGGACGGGTGTCGTGGACCATCTCGTTGGAGAAGGGCAGCCGCACGCTGTTGAGGCCGATCTCCTGGAAGCCGGCGATGATCTCGGCCATCGGCGCGCGGTCGAGACCGAGCGGGATCCGCCCCGAGTTCTCGCCGGCGTGGTGGTTCGCGTCGTCCTCCGCGTCGCCCGAGCCGTTCCATGTGCCGCTCGCCCCGTGCCAGTTGCCGGAGCGCAGCTTGAAGCGGTCACCGTCCGCGTCGACGATCCAGCGGCCCCGGGTGCTCAGCGGAGGCGTCCAGTCTTCCGCGGCGGACGCCGGGGAGACGGCCGCCTCGACGGCGGGCTCCGCCGCCCGCGCCTCGGGTACGACGGTGACCGGAGCCGTCAGGAGCACCGCGGCGAACGCCGCCCTCACCAAGGAACCGCGCACGGCCACCCTCCCGCCTTTGGCATGTCTGCGTCACACCCGCGACGGAACCACGGTAATGCAGGAACAGCCGTGGAGCGCCCGGGAGTTCGGCCACCGGCGCACTCGGCCCGGCCCGGCCGGAGACTTCAGTAGGTCATCCGTCCCGGACTCTTGACTCGTTCGGCGGTACTCGCGATCCTCGTCGCACATTGAACGAGGTCATGACAACCAGACCTCGTACCGTCGCCGACCGAGGGACGTGGGCCGTGACCAGTGCCGGACGCCCGTACCGCAGACGCAAGAACGTCACCGTCGTGTCGCTCCTCCTGCTCGTGCTGTCCCTCACGCTCGGTCCCGTCCCGAGCGCCGCGGCCGGCACCGACTGGTGGAACCCCACGGCCCGGCCCGCACCGGACTCCGGCATCGGGGTGACCGGCGAGCCGTTCACCGGCACCGACGCGAGCGGCGACGTGCGCGGCTTCGTCGACGCCCACGACCACATCTTCGCCAACGAGGCCTTCGGCGGACGCCTGATCTGCGGCAAGCCCTTCTCCGACAAGGGCGTGGCGGACGCCCTCAAGGACTGCCCCGAGCACTACCCCGACGGCTCGCTCGCCGTGTTCGACTTCATCACCAAGGGCGGCGACGGCCGGCACGACCCCGTCGGCTGGCCCACCTTCAAGGACTGGCCGGCCCACGACTCGCTGACCCACCAGCAGAACTACTACGCCTGGATCGAACGGGCCTGGCGCGGCGGCCAGCGCGTCCTCGTCAACGACCTCGTCACCAACGGCGTGATCTGCTCCGTGTACTTCTTCAAGGACCGCTCCTGCGACGAGATGACGTCCATCCGGCTCCAGGCCAAGCTCACGTACGACCTCCAGGCGTACATCGACCGGATGTACGGCGGCCCCGGAAAGGGCTGGTTCCGGATCGTCACCGACAGCGCGCAGGCCCGCCAGGTCATCCAGCAGGGCAAACTAGCGGTCGTCCTCGGCGTCGAGACGTCCGAGCCGTTCGGCTGCAAGCAGATCCTCGACATCGCGCAGTGCGACAAGGAGGACATCGACAAGGGCCTGGACGAACTCCACGCGCTGGGCGTGCGCAGCATGTTCCTGTGCCACAAGTTCGACAACGCCCTGTGCGGCGTACGCTTCGACTCGGGCACGCTCGGCACCGCCATCAACGTCGGGCAGTTCCTGTCGACCGGCACCTTCTGGAAGACCGAGAAGTGCGCCGGGCCGCAGCACGACAACCCGATCGGCAACGCGACGGCCGCCGAGGCCGAGAAGAAGCTTCCGGCGGGCACCGACGTCCCGTCGTACGCCTCGGACGCCCAGTGCAACGTCCGCGGGCTCACCTCGCTCGGCGAATACGCCGTCCGGGGCATGATGAAACGCAAAATGATGCTCGAGGTCGACCACATGAGCGTCAAGTCCGTCGGCCGCGTCCTCGACATCTTCGAGTCCGCGGAATACCCCGGCATCGTGTCCTCGCACAGCTGGATGGACCGGGAGTGGACCGAGCGCGTCTACGGTCTCGGCGGCTTCACCGCCCAGTACATGAACGGCTCCGAGCAGTTCGTCGCCGAGGCGAAGCGCACCGAGGCGCTGCGCGACAAGTACGGCGTCGGCTACGGCTACGGCACCGACATGAACGGTGTCGGCGGCTGGCCGGCCCCGCGCGGCGCGGACGCCCCGAACAAGGTGACCTACCCGTTCCGCAGCGTCGACGGCGGCTCCGTCATCGACCGCCAGACCACCGGCGAGCGCACCTGGGACATCAACACCGACGGCGCCTCCCACTACGGGCTCGTCCCGGACTGGATCGAGGACATCCGGCGCGTCGGCGGCCAGGACACCGTGGACGACCTCTTCCGGGGCGCCGAGTCCTACCTCGGCACCTGGTCCGCCTCCGAACGGCACGCGGCCGGGACCAACCTCGCGCGTGGGGCCAGGACGACGGCCAGCTCCTCGGAGTGGAGCCTGTTCACCAGCTACCAGCCGGGCCGGGCCGTCGACGGCGACGCGAGCACCCGCTGGGCCAGCGACTGGAACGACGACCAGTGGCTCACCGTCGATCTCGGCTCCACCCAGCTGGTCGGACGCGTCACCCTCGACTGGGAACGGGCGTACGGCAAGGCGTACCGCATCGACCTGTCCACCGACGGCACCACCTGGCGCACCGCCTGGTCCACGGCGTCCGGCGACGGCGGCCTCGACACCGCGAGATTCACCGGCACACCGGCCCGCTACGTCCGCGTCCAGGGCCTGCAACGGGGCACCGAGTGGGGCTACTCCCTGTACGAGGTGGGCGTCCACAGCGGCTGACACCCACGAGAGGGTCTCCATGGCACGACTGCCGTCCGCCGAACGGCGGCGACAGCTCACCGAGGCGGCGATCAGAGCGATGGCCCGGGACGGCGTCCCCCGGACGACGACCCGGTCCATCGCCGCCGAGGCGGGTGTCTCGCTGAGCGTGTTCCACTACTGCTTCGACTCCAAGCAGGAGCTGATCGAGTCCGTCATCACCACCATCACCGGCCACTACGTGCGGCTGGTGAAGGAGGCCCTGCGCCCGCGCGCGACCCTCGAGGACACCGTCCGCGCGGGCTTCCAGGCGTACTGGGACCACGTCCGCGCCCACCCCGACGAGCACATGCTCACCTACGAGCTGACCCAGTACGCCCTGCGCCAGCCCGGCTTCGAGCACCTCGCCCGGCACCAGTACGAGCTGTACGCCGCCACCTACACCGAGCTGATCGACCAGCTGCACGACACGATGGGCCTGCGCCTGCGGGTCCCCGTCCCGGTCCTCGCCCGCTATCTGGCCGCCATGACCGACGGCCTGACCCTCAACTACCTGGTGCTCGGCGACGACGCCGCCTGGACCGGCATCCTCGACACCGTCACCGCCCACGTCGCGTCCCTGGTGCGCGAGCCCTGACGCCCGCACGGCTCAGCCGCGGGCCGGCGCGCCCCGGTCCCCGTCCCGCTGCGCCGCCTCCCGCCGGAACAGCCACGCCATCCGCGGCTCCACCACCCAGCGCAGGGCGCGCCGCACCGGCGGAGTGCACAGCAGCGTCACCACGGTCGCCGCCACGGCGGTCACGACCAGCGCGCCGAGCGGCCCCCGGACCCACGCCGGGTCGTACCAGCCGAAGTGCCCGGCCGCCTGCGCCACGAACCCGTGCAGCAGATAGCCGAACAGGGTGCCCGCGCCCAGCACCGTGCACCACATCCGCCGCCCAGGCACCCAGGACAGGAAAGCGGCCACCAGCACCAGCCCGCAGACGAACAGCACCGGCGTCATCACCAGCCCGGCCCACGCCGGGGCGCCCAGCTCCTCGGCGCTGTCCCGGTGGTAGAACCAGCCGCCGGCCATCCGCGGCTGCGCCCAGTACGCCACCGCGAGCGCGCCCGCGAACACGGGCACCGCCGCGATCCGCACCGCGCGGCGCCGCACCCACCGGAAGTGCTCGGGCCGCAGCAGCAGCCCCACCACGAAGTACGGCAGGAACTGAAGGACACGCTGAAGATCCAGGTCGTTGCCGATGGACGACGACAGCGTGGCCAGCATCGCCACGCCGAGCGCCACCGGAACGGCGTACCGCAGCCGCCGCCACAAGGGTGCCGTGAGCCGCCACACGAACAGCGCCGCCAGGAACCACGTCAGATACAGGGGGTCCAGCAGACTGATCGGCCGGCCGGGCTCCCCGTCCGTCCACCGGGTGAAGAACGTGTAGGCCGTCTCGAAGACCACGTACGGCACGAGCAGGCCCGTGACCAGCCGCTTCAGCTGCTCCGGACGGGCTTCAAAGCTTCGCGAGAAGTAGCCCGAGATGATGATGAAGGCCGGCATGTGGAACGCGTACACGAGCATGTACAGCGCGCTGACGGCCCGGCTGCCGTCCCGCAGCGGCTCCCACGCGTGCCCCACCGCGACCAGCACGATCGCCGCGTACTTCGCGTTGTCGAAGAACGCGTCACGCTGCCGGGAAACCGCAGGTCGGGGCGGTGCCGCACGGTCGGGAGCGGTCTCGGTCGCCTGGCTCACCACACCGCCTCCCGGACGGCGCGCGCGGGCCCCGGCCAGGGACCGGCGGCTCTCGGGGGCAGGACGGGACGGGCGCTGTGCTTCGGCATCCCCCGCGTCTCACCACTTCCGGGTGATCCAAACACGCAGAGTGCGATGCCGCTGGTCACAGGGGGTGAGGGTGGCCGGTCGTACGGCCGTCAGGGTGTGCGCTTAACCCATGTGATCGCTTCGGATGGTGCGCCCGGTGGACATGGCTGACGGTGGATCACGTCAAGGCCTGGCTCCAGTGGTGATGAAGCGTCAGCCGCCCAGGCCGTGACGGGAGGAACCACCTATGCGCCCTGTTCGCATGCTGCTCGCCACCGCGACGGCCACGGCCGCGCTGGCGATTGCACCCGCCGCTCACGCCGTCACCACCGGTGACTGGGACAACAACGACGACCCGTCCCACAGCAAGGAGCACAAGTCCGAGGATCACGGGAAGTCCGAGCACGGAAAGTCCGACCACGGGAAGTCCGAGCACGGGAAGTCCGACGACCACGACCAGTCCTACAGCAAGGAGCACGACGAGGAGGGCAAGCACGACGGGCCGCGTGGCGGGGTCCACACCGGTGGCGGAGCGCTCGGCTCCGTCATGAACGGCGGCGACTGGGGCGGCGACAACCCCAAGCACGACCCGGACACCTACCGGAACAAGGAAGACCACGGCAAGGACTGGAAGTCCGAGGAGAAGGGCGACTGGGGCGGCGGCGACCACGGGAACGACTCCTGGGGCGGCGACCACGAGGAGTCGTGGGGCGGCGGCGGTGACCACGGCAAGCCGCGCGGCGGGATGCACACCGGCGGCGGTGGCCTCGCCACGCCCGGCGTGACGACCGCGGGCCTGGCCGTCCTCGGCGTCGCGGGCGCCGGCATGTACGCGATGCGCCGCAAGAAGGCCGGGTCCGTGGCCTGAGCCACACCCGGTCCGAGCAGGCCGTCGAGGCCGCCGCACGTGCCCCGCGCGTCGCGGCGGCCCCGCCCTTCCCCCCCAGCCAGTCCGCTGCCCGTCCCAGTGAGGTGGTTCCCCGATGGACGCCGGCCGTCCCCACGTCCCCCAGCCCGGCCCGGCCGGTCCCGACGCCCCGTCCCCGCACTCGCGGCGGACGCGACGCGTGGCCGTGGTGTTCTGGACCGCCGTCGCCGCGACCGTCCTCTTCACGGTGCTGCCCGGCGGCGGGACCGAGGGGAACGGGAGCGCCGTCGCCCCCCACGCCCCGCCCGCCGCCTCCTCCGCGCCCGCGACGGCCGAGCCCGCCGGACCCGACGCGCGCCCCGGGGGCAAGCACCTGCCCCGGTCCCGCCCGGTGCGCCTGCGCATCCCCAAGATCTCCGTCGACGCCCCCTTCACCGACCTCGCCATCGGGGAGGGCGGACGCCTCCAGCCCCCGCCCGCCCACGACACCAACCTCGTCGGCTGGTACGCGAAGGGCGCCTCACCCGGCGAGACGGGGACGTCGATCATCGCCGGGCACGTCGACACGGCGACGTCCGCCGCCGTCTTCGCCGAGCTGTACCGGCTGGCGAAGGGGGACCGCTTCGAGGTGGAGCGCGCCGACGGGCGCAAGGCCGTCTTCGAGGTCGACGAGGCGGAGACGTACGACAAGGACACCTTCCCGAGCGACCGCGTGTACGAGGACACCCCCAGTGCCCAGGTCCGGCTCATCACCTGCGCGGGCGACTACGACCGCCAGGTCAGGGACTACACCGCCAACCTCGTCGTCTTCGCCCACCTCGTCTGAACCGCCCGGGAGCGTTCCCCCGGTCCCGCTCTCTGCGCTGACCTCGTGTCTTACAGTGACTGCTACCAGTTCCGGTGAACGAACCTGTGAGGTAGTCGCGAACCATGCCGACCGAGACGTTTGAGTTCCAGGTAGAGGCCCGTCAGCTGCTCCAGCTGATGATCCACTCGGTCTACTCGAACAAGGATGTCTTCCTCCGCGAACTCGTCTCCAACGCCTCCGACGCGCTCGACAAGCTGCGCCTGGAGAAGCTGCGGGACGACGCGCTCGACGCCGATGTGTCCGACCTGCACATCGACATCGACGTCGACAAGGAGGCCCGCACCCTGACCGTGCGGGACAACGGCATCGGGATGTCGTACGACGAGGTGGGGCGGCTCATCGGCACCATCGCCAACTCCGGCACCGCGAGTTTCCTGAGGGAACTGCGCGAGGCCGAGGACGAGAAGGGCGCCGAGGGGCTGATCGGCCAGTTCGGCGTCGGCTTCTACTCCGGTTTCATGGTGGCCGACGAGATGACCCTCGTGACCCGCCGGGCCGGCGAGGCCCAGGGCACCCGCTGGTCGTCGCGCGGCGAGGCCACGTACACGCTGGAGACCGTCGACGACGCGCCTCAGGGCACCTCCGTCACCCTGCATCTGAAGCCCGCCGACCCCGAGAACCAGCTCCACGACTACACCTCGCCGTGGAAGATCCGGGAGATCGTCAAGCGGTACTCGGACTTCATCACCTGGCCGATCCGCATGGTCCCGGAGACCGCCGAAGGCGACGGCACGCCGGAGCCCGAGACGCTGAACTCGATGAAGGCCCTGTGGGCGCGCTCGCGCGACCAGGTGACCGACGACGAGTACCACGAGCTGTACAAGCACATCAGCCACGACTGGCGCGAACCGCTGGAGACCATCCGCCTCCAGGCCGAGGGCACCTTCGAGTACCAGGCCCTGCTGTTCCTGCCCTCGCACGCCCCGTACGACCTGTTCACCCGCGACTACAAGCGCGGCGTCCAGCTGTACGTGAAGCGCGTGTTCATCATGGACGACTGCGAGGCGCTGCTCCCGCCCTACCTGCGCTTCGTCAAGGGCGTCGTGGACGCGGCCGACCTCTCCCTGAACGTCTCCCGCGAGATCCTCCAGCAGGACCGGCACATCCGGATGATGCAGCGCCGGCTCACCAAGAAGGTGCTGTCCACGGTCAAGGAGATCATGACCAAGGACGCCGAGCGCTACGCCACGTTCTGGCGGGAGTTCGGCACGGTCCTCAAGGAAGGCCTGGTCACCGACTCGGAGAACAGTGAGGCCATCCTCGCCGTCGCCTCCTTCGCGACCACGCACTCCGAGGACGAGCCGACCACCCTGGCGCAGTACGTCGAACGGATGGGCGACGACCAGAAGGACATCTACTACATCACCGGCGAGTCCCGGCAGAGCATCGAGAACTCCCCGCACATGGAGGCGTTCCGGGACAAGGGCATCGAGGTGCTGCTGCTCACCGACCCCGTCGACGAGGTGTGGGTCGACGCCGTCGGCGAGTACCAGGGCAAGAAGCTGCGGTCCGTCACCAAGGGCGAGATCGACCTGGACGCCAAGGACGACGATAAGGCCGACGCCGAGCGCGAGAAGCAGGCCGAGGACTACGCCGGACTGCTCGGCTGGATGCGGGAGCGGCTGGAGGACGACATCAAGGAGGTCCGGCTGTCGACCCGGCTGACGGTCTCGCCCGCCTGCGTCGTCTCGGACACGCAGGACCTGACCCCGGCCCTGGAGCAGATGTACCGCGCCATGGGCCAGGAGGTGCCGCGCACCAAGCGCATCCTGGAGCTCAACGCCGACCACCCGCTGGTCAAGGGCATGAACCAGGCGTTCAAGAACGACGACGACCGCACCCGCCTCGCCGAGTCCGCCGAGCTGCTGCACACGCTGGCCGTGCTCGCCGAGGGCGGCCAGGCGAAGGACCCCGCACGGTTCGTGAAGCTGGTCGCGGAGCGCATGGAGCGCACCCTGTAACCGGTCGCGTGCCCCGTACGGCCGTGAGCGCGGGCCGCTGTCAGTGGCCCGCGCTACCTTCCTCGGAGTCGGCTCCCTCACTCCAGGAGGAATCATGGCCTCGCGACTCAACCCCTACATCACGTTCCCCGGTGACGCCCGCCAGGCGCTGGAGTTCTACCAGCAGGTCTTCGGCGGCACCCTCGACCTCAACACCTACGCGTCGATCGGCGGCCAGAAGGACACCCCGCTGGCCGACAAGATCATGCACGGCATGCTGGAGACCCCGAGCGGCTTCACCCTCATGTGCGCCGACAACCCCACGGACGACCACCGCCCCGGCAACAACATGTCCGTGAGCCTCAGCGGCGACGACGAGACCGAGCTGCGCGGCTACTGGGAGAAGCTGTCCGACGGCGCCACGGTGAGCGTGCCGCTGGAGAAACAGATGTGGGGCGACCTGTTCGGCATGTGCACCGACCGGTTCGGCACCACCTGGATGGTGAACATCTCCGGTCAGGACGGCTGAGCGCACGCCGCCGGGCCGCACCGGCCCGGCGGCGGCCGACCCCCAAGTACTGCTAAAGGATTCTTCTCGTACCTTGACAGTGCGTGTACTGCTTCGCGACGTTTGATCCTCGCCACGAAGTTCGACATCGGGGGAGACGGTGGCGACGCGCGGCAAGCGCGTCCGGGGGACATCTGGGGGGAGCGGTCGCCATGCGATCCACGAACGCCATCACCATTCACAGACCCGAGGACCTGAGCGGCCCGCTGCGCGAGGCGTGGCACCGGGCCATGGACGAGTCGCCGGAGTACGCCAACCCGTTCCTGTCACCGGAGTTCGCGCTCGGCGTGGGCCGCTACCGCGCGGGCGCACGCGTGGCCGTGCTGCACCGGCAGGGGGAGGCCGTCGGCTTCCTCCCGTACGAACGCAACGCGCTGGGCGTGGGCCGGGCGATCGGCCTCGGGCTGTCCGACTGTCAGGCCCTGGTGCACCGGCCCGGCATCACCTGGGACAGCCGCGGACTGCTGCGCGCGTGCGGCCTGTCCGTCTTCGAGTTCGATCACCTCGTCGAGGAGCAGCGGCCGTTCGCGCCGTACGTCACCGGCACGTTCGCCTCGCCCGTGCTCGACCTCAAGCCCGCCGAGGGCGACTATCCGGCCTGGCTGCGGGCCACCTATCCGGGGCAGGCCAAGACCACGCTGAAGAAGGAGCGCCGGCTCGGCCGGAACGTCGGCGAGGTCCGGTTCGTGTACGACGAACGCGACCCGCGCGTGCTGCGCACCCTCATGCGCTGGAAGTCCGCCCAGTACCGCAGGACCGGGCGGATGGACCGGTTCTCCCGCCCGTGGATCGTCGGCCTGGTCGACCATCTCTTCCACGTCCGCGAGGACCACTTCACCGGCATCCTGTCCGTGGTGTACGCGGGGGACCGGCCCGTCGCCGCGCACTTCGGACCCCGCTCGCGCACGGTGCTCGCCGCCTGGTTCACCGCCTACGACCCCGAGTTCGCGTACTACTCGCCCGGCCTGATGATGCACCTGCGCATGGCGTACGCCGCCGGCCGGGACGGCGTCACCCTCATGGACATGGGACGCGGCGAGAAGGAGTACAAGGACTGGCTCAAGACCCGTGAGCTGCGCGTCGCCGAAGGGTTCGCGACCCGCCCCCACCCGGTGGCGGCGGCCCAGCGGATGTGGCGCAGACCGGTGCGCGGCCTGCGGAACACCGTCCTGGCCCACCCCGCCCTGCGCGACCCCGCCGACCGGCTCCTGAAGACCGCCGGCGGCCTGCGCACGTCCGTCACATCGCGCATGAGAGGCACCGGCTCCGGCCCCCGCTGAGCGCGGCCCCCACCCGTCCGCCGCTGCCGCCGCCCGAACGCCCCGGGCGTCGCGGTGCCGGCCGGGCACGCCCTCTTACCCCGCGCACCACGTCCGACAGGGGCGGACCTTCGCCGAAGCTGTCACGTCTCACGTCTCACGTCTCACGTCTCATGGAAGAGGTGACCATGCCGTACGGATCGCGGCTCGCCGCGATGATGACGCGGCGCATCGGACGCGAATGCGTCTACACGCCCTCGGCCCGACTCGCCCTCTACCTGGCGCTGCGGCGCTGGTGCCGGCCGGGCGGACGCGTCCTGATGTCCCCGGTCAACGACGACGTGATCCTCTTCGTCGTCCTCGCCGCCGGGCTGCGGCCCGTGCTGGCGCCCGTCTCCCGCTGGGACGGCAACATCGACCCGGACGCCGTACCGGAACCGACCTGGCGCGAGATCGACGCCGTCCTCACCACCAACCTGTACGGCCTGCCGGACCGCGTCGTCGAGCTGCGCCGCCGCTGCGAGGCGCTCGGCATCCCGCTGATCGAGGACGCCGCGCACGCCATCGGCACCCACGTGGACGGACAGCCCATCGGGACCTTCGGCACGGCCGCCGCGTTCAGCCTCTCCAAGCATGTCGCGGCGACGGCCGGCGGCTTCCTCGCCGTCGAGGACGCGCGCACCCTCCGCGAACTGGAACGCCTGCGCGACGACCTGCTCACCCCGCGCAGGCTGCGGGCCGACCTGACCGTCACCCTGCGTCCCCTGGCCCGCTCCGCGGTCCGCTCCCTCCATCTGGTGCGGCCCGTGTGGCGCACCATGCAGCGGCTCGGCCTCATGGAGCGCGACGACTTCCGGATGGCCCTGCACGCCTCCCGCCTCACCGCCAGCGCCCGCAGCGCCCCCAGCCTGGCCGCGTACGAGCCCTGGGTCCGGGTCGATCTGCACGGCTTCCGCGCCCGGCACGGCGCGCTGGTGCGCGGGCAGCTGGAGCTGCGCATGGCCCTCCTCGACGGCGACCTCGCCCGCCGCCGGGACGGCGTCTCCCGGCTCGCCGGCACCACCTGGGCCGGCCCGGCGCTGCGCGAGCGCACGGCCCACGACGGTCCGCCCGCCCTCTTCCGGGTCCCGCTGCTCGTCCACGACCGCGACGCGCTGGTGGACCGCCTCGTCGACCGCGGCGTGGTGACCGGATACATCTACGACCCGCCGCTCGACGACTACGCGGGCGCCGAGTTCGTCGAACCGTCCCCTGATCCCACGGCGGCCCGCTGGTTCGCCGGGCACGTCCTGCCGGCCGACCCCCTCCAGGCCCGCGGGATCGTGGCCGCCCTGACCAGGGAACGGGTCACCCCGGCCCACCCGCCGCTCACACCCCGTACGGGCGAACCGGACGCCGCGCCCACACCGCCCGCCCCCCTGGGCCAGTGACGGCCGGGCGGCCGGCGGCGGGGCGCGCTTCCCGCCCGTGCCGCCCGTGCTGCCCGTGCTGCCCGTGCCGCCCGGGCCCGTCCGTGCCTACGCTGGAGAGGTGGCCCGGTCCAACGACGAGGTGGCCGCGCTCCTCCAGGAGTACGCGGACCTGATCCCGCTCACCGGAGGCGACGCGTTCAGGGCACGCGTCTACGAGAAGGCGGCCCGCGCCCTCGCCGCCCATCCCGCCGACGTGTCCACGCTCGACGTCCAGGGGTTGAAGAAGATCCCGAACGTCGGCAGGTCCATCGCCGAGAAGGTCGTCGAGTACGTCGCCACCGGCCGGGTGGCGGCCCTGGAGGAACTGCGGGAGCGCGTCCCCGCCGGGGTCCGGCAGCTGACCGCCATCCCGACGCTCGGTCCCAGGAAGGCTCTCGTCCTCCACCGGGAACTGGGCATCTCGACCGTCGACGAACTCGCCGACGCCATCGCCGGGGAGCGGCTGCGCGGCCTCAAGGGCTTCGGGCCCCGGACGGAGGAGAACATCCTCCACGGCATCGCCCTGCTGCGCTCCTTCGGCGACCGGGTCCTGATCGACGTCGCCCTGAGCCTGGCGGAGGAGATCGTCGCCGCGCTGTCCCGGCTGCCCGGATGCGAGCGCTGCGCCTACGCGGGCTCGCTGCGCCGCGTCCGCGAGACGATCGGCGACGTGGACATCCTGGTCGCGGCCGCCGAACCCGGCCCGGTCATGCGGGCCTTCACCGAGCTGCCCGACGTCCGGGAGATCGTCGCGCGCGGGGACAAGAAGACATCGGTGCGCACCGCGCAGGGCCTCCAGGCCGACCTGCGGGTCGTCCCGGCCGAGTCCTGGGGCGCGGCGATGCAGTACTTCACCGGCTCCAAGGCGCACAACATCCGCACCCGTGAACTGGCCGTCCGGCAGAAGCTGAAGCTCTCCGAGTACGGGCTGTTCGACGTAGGGAGCGGTGTGCGGATCGTCTCCGAGACCGAGGAGGAGGTCTACGCCCGGCTCGGGCTGCCCTGGATCCCGCCCCCGCTGCGCGAGGACCGCGGCGAGATCGAGGCCGGACTGCGCGGCGAACTGCCCGCGCTGCTCCAGGAGGAGGACCTCCGGGGCGATCTGCACACGCACACCGACCTGACCGACGGCCTCGCCCCGCTGGAGGAGATGGCCGCGGCGGCCGCCGCGCGCGGACACGCCTACTACGCCGTCACCGACCACGGCCCGGACATGGCGATGCAGCGGATGACCGCCGAGCGCATGCTCGCCCAGCGCGAACGCGTCCGCGCGCTGGACGGCACGTACGGCGGGATGCGGTTGCTGCACGGCGTGGAGCTGAACATCGGCCCCGACGGCGAGGTGGACTGGCCCGCCGGGTTCCTGGCCGGTTTCGACGTGTGCGTGGCCTCGGTGCACTCGCACTTCGACCAGGACCGCGCCACGATGACCCGCCGTCTGGTCCGGGCCTGCGAGAACCCGCACGTCCACATCATCGGCCATCCCACGACCCGGCTCATCGGGCGTCGTCCGGGCATCGACGCCGACCTCGACGCGGTGTTCGCGGCCTGCGCCCGCACGGGCACCGCGCTGGAGATCAACTCCCATCCGGACCGGCTCGACCTGCGCGACGAGGACATCCTGCGGGCCCGGCGGCACGGGGTGCGGTTCGCCGTCGACAGCGACGCGCACGCCGTGACCCATCTCGGCAACCTGCGCTTCGGTGTGGGCACGGCCCAGCGCGGCTGGCTCACGGCGGACGACGTCGTCAACGCCTGGCCGCTGGAGCGGCTGCGGCGGTTCCTGGACAAGCGCGGGGGCGGCGCGGGATAGGGGGCGGGCCGCCCCCTACAGGTGCCTGCCGGCCCCTAAACACCCCTGTTCTGCCCGCGAGTTGACGGGTTGTTGAGCGCTCACGGAGTAAACGATCGTTCCGGCGTGAATCATCTTGTCATGAACCTGCGGCCCGACGGGCGGGCCGCAGCCTCATGGAGGTGTGGTAATGCCCCGCACGCTCACCACCGTTCTCTCCGCCTCGGCCGTGTCCGTCGCGACCCTCGTCGCCCTCGCACCGGCCGCCCAGGCCGCCCCCGCGGACAAGCCCCAGGTACTGTCCAGCTGGACGCAGACGTCCGCATCCAGCTACAACGCCTGGGTCGCCGCCCGCTCCAACCAGTCGGCCTGGTCCGCCTACGGCTTCGACTGGTCCACCGACTACTGCTCCTCATCCCCGGACAACCCCTTCGGCTTCCCGTTCAGCACGTCCTGTGCCCGGCACGACTTCGGCTACCGCAACTACAAGGCCCAGGGCACGTTCAGCGCCAACAAGTCCCGTCTGGACAGCGCCTTCTACGAAGACCTCAAGCGCGTGTGCGCCGGCTACAGCGGCGCGTCCAAGACCGCCTGCAACAGCACGGCCTGGACCTACTACCAGGCCGTGAAGGCCTTCGGCTGAGCCGCCACCGGCACACGGTGGAGGGGCGCCGCACGCGCGGCGCCCCTCCGTCCGCTCCCGGCCGGTTCTCCCGGCCCGCTCAGCCGGCGGCCCGGAAGGACCGCAGCCGCAGGGAGTTGCCGACCACGAAGACCGAGGAGAACGCCATCGCCGCCCCCGCGATCATCGGGTTGAGCAGTCCGGCCGCGGCCAGCGGCAGCGCGGCGACGTTGTAGGCGAACGCCCAGAACAGGTTCGACCGGATCGTGCCGAGCGTACGGCGGGCGAGCCGGATGGCGTCGGCGGCGGCGCGCAGGTCGCCGCGCACCAGGGTGAGGTCGCCCGCCTCGATCGCCGCGTCCGTGCCGGTGCCCATCGCGAGCCCCAGGTCGGCCTGGGCCAGCGCCGCCGCGTCGTTGACGCCGTCGCCCACCATGGCGACCGAACGGCCCTCGCCCTGGAGGCGCTTGACGATGTCGGCCTTGTCCTGCGGCAGCACCTCGGCGATGACGTCCTCGGCCGCGATGCCGACCTCTCGGGCGACCGCCCGGGCCACGCGCCGGTTGTCACCGGTCAGCAGCATCGGCGTCAGGCCGAGGGCCCGCAGCCGCGTGACCGCCTCCCGGCTGGTCTCCTTCACCGCGTCGGCGACCTCCAGCACCGCCCGCGCCGCCCCGTCCCACGCCACCACGATCGCCGTACGTCCGGCCGCCTCGGCGGCCTCCCGGGCCCGCCGCAGTTCCTCCGGCAGTTCCATGTCCCGCTCCGCCAGCAGCCGTTCGCGGCCCACGAGCACCGTGTGGCCCTCGACCACGCCCCGCACCCCGAGCCCCGGCACGTTCGTGAAGTCCTCGGGGAAGGGGAGCGATCCGAGCCGCGCCCGGGCCCCCTCGGCCACCGCGCGGGCGACCGGGTGCTCGGAGGAGTGCTCCAGCGCCCCCGCGAGCCGCAGGACGTCCTCCTCCGCCGTGCCGGCGGCGGTGCGCACGGCGAGCAGCGTCATCCGGCCGGTCGTGACGGTGCCCGTCTTGTCCAGGACGACGGTGTCGACCCGGCGCGTGGACTCCAGCACCTCGGGCCCCTTGATCAGGATGCCGAGCTGGGCGCCGCGCCCGGTGCCCACCAGCAGCGCGGTCGGCGTGGCCAGTCCCAGCGCGCAGGGGCAGGCGATGATGAGCACGGCCACGGCGGCCGTGAACGCGGCGGCGGGGCCGGCGCCGTTGCCCAGCCAGAAACCGAGGGTGCCGAGCGCGAGGGCGATGACGACGGGCACGAACACGGCGGAGATCCGGTCCGCCAGCCGCTGGGCGGCGGCCTTGCCGTTCTGCGCGTCCTCCACCAGCCGGGCCATCCGCGCCAGTTGGGTGTCCGCCCCGACACGCGTCGCCTCGACGACGAGCCGGCCGCCCGCGTTGAGCGTCGCGCCCGTGACCGGGTCGCCCACGGTCACCTCCACGGGCACGGACTCGCCGGTCAGCATGGAGGCGTCCACCGCGGACGACCCCTCGACCACCGTGCCGTCGGTGGCGATCTTCTCGCCGGGGCGGACCAGGAAGCGGTCGCCCACGGCCAACTCGCCGACGGAGCGGGTGGTTTCGGTACCGTCCGGGCCCAGCACGGTGACGTCCTTGGCGCCCAGCTCCAGCAGGGCCTTCAGGGCCGCGCCCGCCTTGCGCCGGGAGCGGGCCTCGAAGTAGCGCCCGGCGAGGATGAAGGCGGTGACGCCGGCGGCGGCCTCCAGATAGATGTTCCCCGAGCCGTCGCCCCGGGCGATCGTCAGCTCGAAGGGGTGCGTCATGCCCGGCTCGCCCGCCGTGCCGAGGAACAGCGCCCACAGCGACCACAGGAACGCGGCCGAGGTGCCGACCGAGATCAGGGTGTCCATGGTGGCGGCGCCGTGCCGCAGATTGGTGAACGCGGCCCGGTGGAAGGGCCAGGCGGCGTAGGTCACGACGGGCGCGGCCAGCGTGAGCGACAGCCACTGCCAGTACTCGAACTGGAGCGCGGGCACCATCGCCATCGCGACCACGGGCACCGCCAGGACCACCGCGGTCACCAGGCGCTGCCGGAGCGGGCGCAGACCGTCGTCCTCGTCGCGGCCCCGGTCCGCGGGCGCCTCGGGCGCGGGCGGCGCCGGCTCCCGGGCGGTGTACCCGGTCGCCTCCACGGTGGCGACCAGATCCGGGACGGTGACCCCGGCGGCAAAGCTGACCTTGGCCTTCTCGGTCGCGTAGTTGACGGTGGCGCTCACGCCCTCCATGCGGTTCAGCTTCTTCTCGACGCGCGCGGCGCACGAGGCGCACGTCATGCCGCCGATGACGAGCTCCACGTCACTCGTCGGGCCGGTCGCGGTGGTGGTCATCGCTGCTCCTGGTGCGGGTTGCGGGCGGGGCCCGGTGGGTCCGGGCCCCGGGGAGGGCGGATCAGGCGGCGCGGCCGGTGAGTTCGTAGCCGGCGTCGTCCACGACGGCGGCGATGCGGGCGTCGTCCGGCTCGGCGGCGCTCGTGACGGTGACGTGTCCCGTGGCGAGATCGACGTCGACGCCGGTGACGCCGTCCAGTGCGCCGATGGCCTCGGTCAGCGTGGCCCGGCAGTGGCCGCAGCTCATCCCGGAGACGGCGTACGTGGTGCTGGACATGCGGTCCTCCTGTGCTCGGTGATCGGCGGGCCGGAGTCGGCGCCGATACGGGGCGGGGGTACTCTTGCGGGAGTCCATGTATACCCCTGGGGGGTACGGGAGGCAAGTCTCGCTCCGGCTTGACTTGATACCCCCTAGGGGTATGGTGAAGTGCATTGAACGACCACACCGCGCCCCACCTGACCCGCAGGAGACCGCCATGCATGCCGGACTGAGGATCACCGCGTTCACCGCCGCGCTGGCCGCGACCTTCGGCACCGCCTACGGCGTGGGCGAGGCC
>Ga0164243_10003072_pt1 | contig 26960 bp, 22 predicted proteins | sample OricompcompostOP_FD_108781 | JGI IMG/M metagenome (GOLD analysis project Ga0164243, IMG submission 108781) | Organic Plus compost microbial communities from Emeryville, California, USA - Original compost - Organic plus compost (OP) | ecosystem: Engineered > Solid waste > Mixed feedstock >...
ACAAAATTCGTAAAACCGGCTACAGGTTTAATACGTGATGGGGAAAAGAGTTTTTCGCAGGGGTTTTCTCTCCCAAGGATCAGGTCGGTCAGAAGCAATCCGGAAAAGCTTCCGAACAATATGCCGTTGCCACTGAACCCTGTCGCCACGTAGACATCCGGACCGCCGCCCGGAAGCGCTCCAATATAGGGCAGCCCATCAGCAGGCTCAAAATATTGCGCAGACCAGCGATAGTCGACGGAAGCCACCCTGAAGTGCTTACGGGCATATGCCTCAAGGCGTTGAAAGGCGTCGTTAGGCGACCCATGACCGGTTTTATGGTCCTCGCCGCCAAGGATAAGGTAGGGTCTGTCCTCGATCACATGGGACCGGAAATAATGATAAGGCTCCTGCATATCGTAGGCGAGGTCGTTCGGATAATTACCATCTGCAAGTTGCATTGCCAGCACATAACTCCGGTACGGAGCACAGCGCAGGTGAAGTACGTTTACGCCAGGGGGGATGTGCGTAGCGTAAACGATGCGCCGGGCTTTAATAAGGCGGTCCGTTGTTTCCACTTCATGAAGATCGCCTTTGTGTGTACTGTTGAGGACACGGGTATGTTCCAAAAGGCTTCCCCCCCGACTCATAAAACGATCGGCCAAAGCACGGATATATTTAAGAGGATGTATCTGAGCCTGTTTTTGATATGCTATGGCCATTCGATAATTGAGGGGCACGGGTATGCGATCGGCCTGTACGACATCCACACCTGCGCGGCGGGAAGCCGTAAATATACGCTCCAGTTCCGCAGCCTGCTCTCCGGTTTCGGCGAATAAGACACCCTGTTTATATTCAAAGTCGCAGTCGATGCCATATGTAGACACGTTCTTCGCAATAAGGTCACGAGCCGAACGCGCGGCAACAGCGGTGGTCTCGGCGCCTGCCGTACCGAAATCGCTTTCAATTGTAGGGTAAGGCGTATCGAGCATCGTATTGATATGGGCAGTTGTCCCACCGGTTGTCCCGAAACCTACTGTATGGGCCTCGGCTACCAAACAGCTTAATCCTTCCTCCTGCAGAGACAACGCCGTGGTAAGCCCTGTAATCCCCCCACCTACAATCAACACATCCCAAGTGCGGTTCGGATCGGTTCCGCCTGGCTTAAAAAATGTGGCAGCCGTCTGTTGCCATAAGCTGGGCAGGAGGCCGTCTCTTGTCTGCGAACTGGTCTGCGGGGCGGGGGTTGAAACTTTACTTGTCATCGCTCGTCGTTTTCTTTGATAACAGGAAGTGGGAAGTATTGTTTAAACTAAAAAAGGCATAATCGCCCAAACATTTGGCGTTTTGCTTGTTTATCCCTATATTGGAATTATTAATTCATACGGTGTACCTGCTCCCGCATATCCTCCCTGTTGGATAGGTTCCGCACAATTTCGACAGTCTATTTCAGGTAGCAGCAGGTACAGGTAAAATAATACGTACAACGTGAGTAAAACAATAATAGTCTCTAACCGACTACCCATCAAAATCACCGAAGATGAAAAGGGTTATTCCCTGCAGCCCAGTGAAGGCGGATTAGCAACCGGTTTAGCCTCCATCCACGCCCAGGGAAGTAACAGCTGGATAGGATGGCCCGGCATTTCCATTGATGACGAACAACAAAAGGAACACTTTACGACTGTTTTGAAAGAAAGGCGCCTGATCCCCCTTTTTCTGGACGAAGAGGAAATCAAAGGCTTTTACGAAGGTTTTTCCAATGAGGTATTGTGGCCTATTTTCCACTACTTTTCCAATTATGCCAACTACAATCTGGACAATTGGGAAACCTATGTTCGGGTAAACCAAAAGTTTTTGGATCTAATTTTACAGTACGCGGAACCCGATGATACTATTTGGGTGCATGACTATCAGTTATTGCTGCTTCCTGGGCTGTTGCGCAAGGCTTTACCGGACGTGTCGATCGGTTTTTTTCAGCACATCCCGTTCCCTTCGCAGGAACTGTTTCGATTGATCCCGTGGCGGAAAGAATTGCTGGAGGGGATGTTGGGAGCCGACCTGTTGGGCTTTCATACCTTTGATGATGTTCGGCACTTCATCAGTTCGGCCACCCGGTTGGTGGGATCGAACAACAATGCCAACCGGCTTGAAGTAGATGGGCGTGTTGTGTTTGTGGAACCGTTTCCCATGGGGATAGACAGCAGGCGGTTTGCAGAGATGTCGCAGTCGGATGCCGTGGCTGACCGTGTGGCAGAACTTAGGTCCAATTTCAGCGGACAACGGCTCATCCTTTCCATTGACCGGCTGGATTATAGTAAAGGTATCCTTCAGCGGTTGGAAGCTTTCGAGCTGTTTCTAAAGGAAAACCCGGAATTCCACAAAAGCGTGACGCTGTACATGATTGTCGTTCCCTCGCGCGATACGGTGCCCCACTATCGGGATCTCAAGGATCAGATTGACAGGCTGGTGGGGCATATCAATGCACAGTACGGGACGTATGACTGGTACCCGGTAGCGTATTTTTATCACGGCTACCCGATTACGGAGATCACGGCGCTGTATAATGTGGCTGATGTTTGCCTAGTGACACCCATGCGCGACGGGATGAACCTGGTAAGCAAGGAATATGTTGCCTGCCGAAAGGATGACGACGGCGTACTGATCCTGAGCGAGATGGCCGGTGCAGCGAAAGAATTGATCGATGCACTGGTTGTCAATCCCAATAACGTTCATGACGTTCGCGATGCACTGTTAACAGCGTTGAAAATGCCTGCTACCGAGATGAAGAAACGGATGCAATCCATGCGGGCGCTTGTTTTTAAATTTACCGTCCAACATTGGGCAACATTATTTATGAATAGACTGGAAGAAATAAAAAGCGTACAATCCACTACAAAGGCCCGATTGGTAGGGACGGCCATTGAAGAACAAATCATCAACCAATACCGCAATGCAAGCAGCCGCTTGTTGTTGCTGGATTATGATGGCACACTGGTTGGATTTCAGGACGATATTGACAAGGCCTCTCCGGATGATGAGTTATATGAACTGCTCGACCGCCTAGAGGCTGACATCCTGAATCACCTGGTGATCATCAGCGGACGGAAACACAGCACGCTGGAAAAATGGTTCCCCGACCGGAACTACAGCCTGGTGGCCGAACATGGGGTCTGGACAAAAGAGCCCGGCGCCGAATGGAGACTTAAAAGCGGGCTTTCCAACAGCTGGAAAGAGGAAGTGGGCGCATTGATGGAAGCATTTGCAGACCGGACACCGGGGGCGTTCGTAGAGGAAAAAAGTTTTTCGTTGGCGTGGCATTATCGAAAGGTGCAACGTGATTTGGGTCCGCTGCGCGCACATGAGTTGATAGATAGCTTGCGGGACTACTCCGCAGCGTATGGGTTGCAGCTTCTGGATGGCGACAAGGTGGTGGAGATACGCAGCGCTGAGGTGAACAAAGGACGTGCAACGCTGGATATACTGCACGACAACCGGTATGATTTCATCCTGTCTGTTGGTGACGACCGGACCGATGAGGATACGTTTCAAGCCCTCCCACCGGATGCCTGCACCATTAAGGTGGGTACAGAGGTCTCCGCCGCACGGTTTTACCTAAAGCGCCAACCTGATGTACGGGCCCTGCTACGCAGGCTGGCGGATGCGTCAGGCTCGGCTACCCTATGAAAATGGGGCGGTCAAGCTTCATGGAGATGCGGTAGGCAGCATTCATCAGCCCTACGTGGCTGTAGGCCTGGGGAAAATTGCCCCATTGGCTCCCATTTGATTCATCCACATCTTCGCTAAACAGCATCAGGTGGTTCCCATAGGTTAGCAACCGCTCGAATGTGCTGACCGCTTCATCAATACGACCGACACAGGCCAGCGCCTCCACGTACCAAAAAGCACAGATGAGAAATGTCGATTTCGGTCTCCCGAAATCGTCTGCGTGGAGGTATCGGTAAAAAAGGCCCTGCGGCGTTTTCAGTTCCCGTTCCAATGCCTCTAAGTGTTCGCGGGCTTTCGCTGATGCCGGGTCGAGGTAATGCATCATGATGAGTTGCAGCGTACTGGCGTCCAGATGCGGGCTACCGGCCGCGTTTGCGTAAACCTTCCGTTTGCTATCGTAGCATGCTTCAATATAGTGGGCGGCTTGTTTCATCAACGTCTCCGCCCGACCCATCAATCCCGGATCACCTATAACCTTGCCGATTTTGTAGGCGGCGGAGCTCCCCGCCCATTGAAAGAGGTTTGAGTAGCAATGGTGATTGGCAAAGTTTCGGAATTCCCAGATGCCTGCGTCTTTCTCGTCGATTGTCTTTTCGATTTTCTGAAGAATGTAGTCTACCCAGCGCCCAGCGTCCGACCGCTCTTTAAAAACGAAGCGGTAATCGGTGTACAAGGGAAGCAACGCAATCATGGCCTGACCATAGACATCGTTTTGGATGTGTTCAAATGCTTGATTACCGATCCGTACCGGTTTGTTTCCCATATATCCTTCCAGATCATCCAATATGCGTTCGGTGAGTTCAGCTTGGCTGTTTATGCTGTACAGCGGCTGAAGCCTGCCGCGATCAGCGTACGTAATGTTTGTGATGTAGTGCGCATATAACTCCATTTCCTCGAACTGTCCGATGTGATTGAGTGCCGTTATAACGTAATAACTGTCGCGGAGCCAGCAATAACGATAATCCCAATTTCGGCCACTGCCCGGGTGTTCCGGTAGGCTGGTGGTTCCGGCGGCGATAATGGCACCGGTATCCTCATATTGGTGGATCTTCAGTGCAAGCGCTGAACGGATCACCTCTGCCTGGTAAAAAGGGGCAATGGTAGCGTGTTTAATCCACGTACGCCAATATCCAACCGTTTCACGAAGGAAATGTTCTACTGTATGCGCCAGGGGTGCCTCCAACGGTTGGCCATACGTCAGCACTAAATATTTGGTCTCACTCAATACGAAGGACCCTTCATTGAAAAAATGGCTGATGGATACGTTGGTGGTCAGTCGCATGTGCTCCAAGCCATTATTGAATTCAACGTGGTTGCTTCCACGGAACTTGCGGAAGGACTGCCGCCCGTAGTCGGCAACCGGTTCACAAACCACCCGGATACGGGGGTTGTTGTCAAGGGGCTCAATTTTTCGGATGAGCATCAGCGGCTTGAAATACCTGTCGTACTGCCGGAACCGTGGAGCGAAGTCAGTAATCCGATAAGTTCCATCTGCAGAGGTGACTTCCGTGCGCAGCACGTTTGTGTTCTCGATATAATACTGATGGGTGGTATATTCGCCTATCGGACGGATGGAAAACTGCCCCCCCTTTTGGGAATCAAGCAGGCTCCCGAAAACAAACGAACTGTCAAAAGAGGGCCAGCAAAGCCAGGATACGTTGGTGTCTTTTTGAACGTGGGCCAGGTAAGCACAATTTCCAATGATTCCACTGTTGTAGATGTGTCTTTTTTCCATGTATATATGATCGTTAGGTGACCGAGTTGAAGCGTTATTTAATGGGCAGGCGTTCTAAATTGTCGGATATGGCATCGGCCTCCACCTCCAGCAGGTGAAAGGGATGGGGCTTTCCCTGGCGCACCAGTACTGGCAGCGAAACATTCCAGACACGGGTGCCGTCCGGCGTTTTTCCTTCGTATTGGCCCATGTGGGCATGTCCATGGAACACCGCCGCCACGGGAGTGCGCTGCAGGGGCTCAAGGAGCCGTGATGAACCTAGGAACGGGTAGATTTCCAGGGGCTCTCCCGTAACCGTTTCCGGAATAGGCGCATAGTGCATGATGGCTATTTTAGTGATTTCTCCTTGGTGCTGTCCTAACCGCGAAAGAGCACGTTCCAGCTTTAACCCCTCATCTACCGCTTCCTGCACAAAGGCCTTCATCATGTCTTCCCCGAAACGGGAAAGCATACGGGGGCCAAACCCGCCTCCGAACCCTTTGATGCCGGCGAATCCTACACCTTCCACTACGGTAGATTCTCCGTCGAGCACCTGTATATGGGCATGCGTGAGCACCTCTTTGATGATTTTTTGGCGCCCCTTTTCGTAATCGTGATTTCCCAGTACTGCAACCGTCGGTAGGTGATTGCCCTGTAATTCTTCCGTAAATAAGGAGGCTTCATCCTCATCTCCGGTATCGGTAATATCGCCCGCTATTACCAACACATCCGCCTCCCGATTAATCACTGAAAAATAGTCCTTCCATTTCCCGCGGTCTGTGTCACGTACGTGGAGATCACCAATGGCAGCTATTCGGATCCGTCGTTTGCTTTCCGTTTCCATAGGCACGTTTTATACAGTTTTAATGGTATACGCCTTATAATTCCATGATTTTACATCCACCTCATACTGCGTTTGATCAATAAGTGGTCCCTGACAAACCCGCTCTTGCGAGGGGGGAAGATCGTATTGTTCTTTGGCGCGACTCAGTAGGTCCAGAAATAGCCAGTCAGGGATAATCGCGCGAAACTCAGACGGATAGACAAACTGAAAGATCAATAGTTGTGCCAAGAGTAGATGCCAATGGGTGTCTAACCGCTTCCATAGCCGCGCCCAATCCAACCGGTGGCCGGTTTTTAGTAACAGGTGGTTGATATCGGCACCATCATAGCGCTCTCGGTTCTGAACGTATATCTTGCACCAGATAAGCTCTTCTGGTGGAATAAAGCGGACAACTATGCCGTGGAATGTGCCTTCTTCGGCGTATTCGTACCAGGTATCATCCACCTTGCAGATATTGTTTACGGTATCGAAGATGATGTCTATGAAAAAGTCCTCTTTAAAGACCTTTGCCAACCAGCGGGAATCCGTCAGTTCCGTACGGTATCCATGATCGGCAAAGCATTTCAGTATTTTCGGATAGTCCTGAGGTAGGCAGAAGATGTCCAGATCCTTGGTGATCCGGGGCACCCCGGTATAGTGGACCACCGCGTACCCCCCGCCAACCATAAAGTCGCACTGGCAGTTTTGCAACAGCGTTAACGCATTGCAATAAAAAGCTTGTATTTTGTCGTCCATCAGCATCCCTGGATATCACCCCCTTTAGATAGGGTTCTCTCATGAGAGACAATCATGGGGATATCATTGTTTGGCAGAAGGGCCAAAAAGGCTCCTTATAAAGGTTTTTGCATAATGTAGTCCCTCAGTGTGTAGCCATGATAGGGAATCGCTACCTCAGCTGTTACCGAGAAGCCCATATGCTCGTAAAACGCTTTGGCAGGGTTATGGCGATATACGTTTAATTCCAAGAGGGAAAAGCCAGCATCCAATGCACACAGGACTACGTGGTCAATTAGCCTTTTACCGGTTCCCTTTCCCTGTTCGGAAGGCAGGACATACAATTTTTCGATTCGCATAGCGGGTAATTCCTGCTTAGGCTGATAGCCCACAAAACCAACAGCGACATCCCGTCGGGTAGCTATCGCAAACTGTTGGCCGCTTTCCCGTTGCGCCCTCAGGGATGACTCGGAATAAATGTTGTCCAGCATCAGGCGGATTTGGCCATGCGGAAGTAGTTCGCCGTACGTCGGCCACCATATCTTGTGCGCCAACCGGTGAATGATGCGGAGGTCTTCGTATTTTGCCGTATGGATCTTAATTTTCTTCACCTTCTATAGCGCTTCGCCCACTAAGCCGTATGGTTTTGCAAATTTAATCGAGTAAAGTCCATCGGACGTTGTCACGTACGCTCTCTCGTTTAGCTGGTATAAACCTTTGGTCTCAATTACCGGGTCGCTGTAAGTAAAAATCCGTTCTCCTTTGGGCTTCCATTTGGTGAATCCGGACTTTGCCGGAAAAATCCGCTGGCCGTTGCTTAAGAGAACCAGTTGGATATCGGCAGCATGCTGCAACAAGAGAGCAGGGTCTGCCCGTGAGGAAAGGATATTGGCAGCCCGGCAACCGCGGGTGATCAGATACGACAGGGCCGACTCCAGAAAGGAGTCGTTGAGCGGAACAACTTGGATATGGTCCTGCGGCAGGTCCACGGACCGCTCTGTAACCAGCACATCCACTTTAACCCCCAACCGTGTTACCAGCCGGAGGTTTGGCTCGTCAGTAGTGACAATCGGATTCCATTCAAGCAATTGGTATAGCAGGTCACTGGGAATACTGTCCATCGCTTCAATGACCAGCGCTGGCTCTTGGTCTTCTTTAACAATGTGATGGGAAGACATGGCTGGGCATACTTAATTTCCAAGCTGCCGCAATGCAATATATGCCATCAGCCCGGTACTGATCGCCAAGGCACTCTCATCGATGTCAAAAGTAGGCGTATGTACGGCAGAAGTGATCCCCTTTGCCTCGTTGCCCGTGCCGAGCCGGTAGAAGCAGGCATCAGCTTCCTGCGAATAGTAGGCAAAATCTTCACCTGCGAGCCAGAGGTCGAGATTGACCACATTTTCGGCGCCTAGATATTCTTCGGCATATTGCCGCACATCGGCCGTTAAACTTTCAGCGTTAACGAGAAACGGATAGCCTACGCGGATTTCAAAGTCGCAGGTGGCACCCATACTTTCAGCAATTCCCGTGGCGATTTTTTTCATGCGTTGATGGGCTTTCCTCCGCCATTCCTCATCAAATGTCCGGAAAGTACCTTCAAGGTAAACTTCGTCGGGAATAACGTTAGTGGCCCCGTTGGCAATCACTTTGCCGAAGGAAAGCACCGTTGGCATACGTGGGTCAGCAATGCGGCTCACCACCTGCTGGAGCGCGGTGATAATGTGGGCGGTAATTACAACAGGGTCGATATTTTGCTGAGGCTGCGCGCCATGCCCACCTTTCCCTCTGACCGTCACGTACAATTCATCGGTAGAAGCCATGTATTTGCCCGCACGAAAGCCTACTTTGCCCGCCGGAATAGAGGGCATAACATGTTGGCCCACCACGGCGTGCGGTGCCGGGTTCTGTAATACCCCCTCCTTTATCATCAGGCTGGCTCCGCCCGGCAACCGCTCTTCCCCCGGCTGAAAAATCAGTTTGACCGTTCCCCCGAATTGTGCCTTCAATGAATGGAGGATTCCTGCAGTGCCTAACAGCGAGGACGTATGGACGTCGTGACCGCAGGCATGCATAACCCCGTCTCGTTTTGAACCGTATTCCCTTCCCGGAACCTCGGTAATCGGAAGGGCATCCATATCCGCACGCAGGGCAATCACGCGGTCCGAAGGCCGATCACCGGTAATGTGAGCTACCACGCCCGTATTGGCCATGGTCACGTACGGAATGCCCAGCTTATCCAGTTCCGCTTTCACGAACGCGGAGGTCTCAAATTCTTCGAACGACAATTCGGGGTTCTGGTGAAGGTGTCGTCTGTTAGCCACAGTGTGCTGATGGATCTGCATGGCCATCGAACGGATGTGATCCTTCATTACGTCTCCTTTTTGTTATTGATATACGTAAATCTCTTCGGTAAAAATGAACACGTTGTTAAACTGTTTCCGTAGTCCCTGCATCAGTTCCTGTGCATCGCTGCGGCTTCTAAAGTCACCCACTTTCACGCGATAGTTAGGCTCTTCATAGGTGATGTACGTATCAATGTCTTTGTATAACGACTTGAAGCGGGCCTGTTCCGCATAAGCTTCCGAACGGTTTGCACCGGAATAAATCTGAACACGGAAGCCCATCGCAGTGGTACGTGTGGCGTTTTTTTTGTCAACGGTAGGCTTTCCTCCCGATACCGCCGAAATATCGGTGCCTTTGCGTGCGCGTTGCATCAGGCTGATTAAGGGATCGGCAACCACCTCAACGTGCCCCTTTTGCTGTGCATAACCCATACTTGCTACGAAGCAGACAAGTATGGCAATGATTGCAATGCGTAGTGTAACCATAATTACCGTTTCGTGTTTTTATGCGCCGTGGCAATTCTTGTACTTTTTGCCGCTTCCGCAGGGGCAAGGATCATTTCTTCCCACTTTTTGCTCATTACGGATAGGCTGCGTACGTTGAACTTCACGGGTATCTTCTACCGGAGCGCCACCTCCTGACGCCACCAGCTCGGGCTTGGACGTCTTAACCCGTGCTTCCTGGCGCGGCAGTGGACGGGCTTCCCGCACATCCTGGGGCTGCTGGTTAGGAATCTCTCCCTTGAAAAGAAACCCTACGACATCCTTATTCATGTTCACCAGCATCTCCTTGAACAAGTTGAACGCCTCCATCTTATAAATGATGATGGGGTCCTTCTGTTCGTATACTGCGTTCTGGACGGACTGCTTAAGCTCGTCCATATCCCGGAGATGTTCTTTCCAGGCCTCGTCGATTAAGGCGAGGACGACCCCTTTTTCGAACGATTTAAATACCTCTTTCCCGCCGGACTCAACGGCTTTTTTGAGATTGGTAGCTACCTGAATGCCGCGTAACCCATCCGAAAAAGGAACAACGATATTTTCAATCTGGCCTCCACGGGTGGCGAAAACGTCCGTCAATACCGGCAACGTTTGCTTGGCAATCCGTTCAGCCTTTTCGTGGTAATATGCAATGACCTGGGCAAACAGCTTGTCCGTCAAAGCGGCGACGTTCCGGCTCGCAAATTCCTCCGCATCGATCTGGGGATCTACAGAGAAAATACGGATAACTTCCAGCTGGAACTCATCATACGTTCCGGATTCCTTGCTTGTCGCCACCAGTTCTTCCGCCACATCGAAAATGGTGTTGTTAAGATCAACGTCCAAACGTTCTCCAAACAAGGCGTTGCGGCGTTTCGCGTAAATAACGGTACGCTGGGAGTTCATCACGTCATCGTATTCCAGCAGTCGCTTACGGATGCCGAAATTGTTCTCTTCTACCTTTTTCTGGGCCCGTTCGATGGATTTGGTGAGCATGCTATGCTGCATCACCTCACCCTCCTGAACGCCCATACGGACCATGATGTTCGAAATCCGTTCCGAGGCGAACAAGCGCATCAGGGGATCTTCCAGCGACACGAAGAACTGGGATGACCCCGGGTCTCCCTGCCGCCCGGCACGCCCCCGGAGCTGACGGTCAACCCGGCGGGATTCATGACGCTCGGTTCCGATGATGGCCAGTCCCCCCGCTTCTTTGACACCGGGGCCTAGCTTAATGTCGGTACCACGGCCGGCCATGTTGGTAGCAATTGTAACCATACCGGGCTGCCCAGCTTCGGCAACGATGTCCGCCTCACGCTGATGCAGCTTGGCATTTAGCACATTATGCTTTACGCCGCGTAGCTTAAGCATACGGCTCAGCAGCTCAGAGATTTCCACGGAAGTTGTACCCACCAGTACCGGCCGTCCCTCCTGTGTTAAACGGTGGATTTCTTCGGCAACGGCATTGTACTTTTCGCGTGCCGTGCGGTAGATGAGGTCATGACGGTCTTCGCGTTGCGTGGGGACGTTAGTCGGAATTTCCACAACATCCAGCTTGTAAATCTGCCACAGCTCTCCCGCCTCGGTGATGGCTGTCCCGGTCATCCCGGCCAGTTTGTGATACATGCGGAAGTAGTTCTGTAGCGTGATGGTGGCATACGTCTGCGTAGCGTCTTCAACCTTCACGTTTTCCTTTGCCTCAATAGCCTGGTGCAATCCGTCGGAGTAGCGGCGCCCCTCCATAATACGGCCAGTCTGCTCGTCTACAATCTTAACCTTTCCGTCGTCGATGATATACTCATCGTCCCGTTCAAATAGGGTGTAGGCTTTAAGCAATTGATTTACAGAGTGTATGCGCTCGGATTTGACCGAAAAGTCCCGCATCAGCTCTTCTTTTTTAGCAAGCTTTTCTTCCGGGCTCAATCCCGATTTTTCAATCTCAGCTACCTCAGTACCCACATCAGGCATAATGAAGAAGTTGGGGTCCTCGCCGGAAGCCGTTATCAATTCAATGCCTTTTTCCGTTAACTCTACCTGGTTATTCTTTTCGTCGATCACAAAGTATAACTCGGCATCAACCTTCGGCATGTTCTTGCTTTGTTCCTGCAGGTAATAATTTTCCGTCTTTTGTAAAATCAGGCGATTATTCCCTTCACTCAGAAACTTGATCAGTGCCTTATTTTTGGGTAGTCCGCGGTGCGCACGTAATAAGGCGAGGCCGCCACCTTCCACACCAGTATCGCCTTCGGCAATCTTTTTTTTGGCGTCATTCAACACACCGTTGATGAATGCTTTTTGCGTATTAACCAACCGTTCAATCCGCGGCTTCAGTTCATAAAATTCGTGTTGGTCACCCCGTGGGATGGGCCCCGAAATGATTAACGGTGTACGGGCATCATCGATCAACACGGAATCCACCTCGTCCACCATGGCAAAGTGGAGCTTCCGCTGTACCAGTGCATCGGGCGACTGCGCCATGTTGTCACGAAGATAATCGAAACCAAATTCATTATTAGTGCCGAAGACAATGTCGGCTGCATAAGCATTGCGCCGCGCCGCTGAGTTCGGCTGGTGTTTGTCAATGCAATCCACACGCAGGCCGTGGAACTCAAATAACGGACCGTTCCACTCAGAGTCGCGGCGGGCGAGGTAATCGTTAACGGTTACAATGTGTACGCCCTGGCCGGATAAGGCGTTCAGGTAGGCCGGAAGGGTACCCACCAACGTCTTTCCTTCACCGGTCGCCATCTCCGCAATTTTGCCCTCGTGTAAAACGATCCCTCCGATGAGCTGGACATCGTAGTGGACCATATTCCACGTAACTTCATTGCCGGCAGCCACCCAGGTATGGCTCCAACGTGCCTTGTCGCCCACAATCTGAACATTAGGCTTGGACGCCGCCAGTTCACGGTCAAAATCGGTGGCCGAGACTTCCAGCTCCGCATTTTCAGTAAATCGGCGCGCCGTCTCCTTAACCACAGCAAAGGCTTCAGGTAACAGCTGCATCAGCACCTCTTCCAGCTTTTGATCACGATCCTTGCCCAGCTTATCGACCTTATCGTAAAGGGATGTTTTTTCCGCCATGTCGATGCCTTCACGTTCCGCCTCGGCTTTCAAAGCCGCCACCTCAGCATCAATGTCGGCAAGGTAATCGGCTATTCGCTTTTTAAAATCGGCCGTTTTTGCCCGGAGTTCGTCGTTAGTAAGCGTTTCCAGCTTGGCGTACTCAGCCTTGATTTTCTCAACCAGGGGTTGAATATGTTTGATGTCCCGTTCAGACTTGCTACCAAATATTTTACTTAAAAATTTTAACATCAGTTATTATTTCTAGATGACCTGCCATATGCTCAAGAATGAAACCAAAGGTGAAACCCCGCCATTATGGCATAATGGGCAAAGTTAGTTATTAGATTTGAGATTTAAGGCATCCGACTTGACACAAAGGCCGCCGGCCGCCGTGGTGGTTTCAGGGGTTGCGTGCAGGCAGGAACAGCGACTGTGAAGTTTGTGGGATAAGGCCCAGTTTCCACGCCTTATCAAATAGCAACCGTATGGCAGATTTACCCTCTTCCCCCAACGATATCGAAAATTTGTTTACGTAGAGCTCAATGTGTTTATACATCACAGCCTCACTCATCTCCTGCGCATGGGAGCGGATGAAATCCAAACCGGATTTAGGATGGGCAAAGGCATATTCTACACTTTTCCGTACTACACGGTCAACACGTTGTTGTATTTCTTCGGGAAGCATCCGTTTCACCACAATTCCGCCTAAAGGAATAGGAGCGCCTGTGGTCCGCTCCCAGAAGTCACCCAGATCAACAATCTTGTGCAGCCCCTTATCCTGATAGGTGAACCGGTTTTCATGAATGATCAGACCCAGGTCGATGCGCTCGTCAAGGAGCGCCTGCTCAATTGCAGAGAACACCATCTCCTGTTTATGAACAAGGCCCGGGAATGCCAAACCCAGCAGAAAATTAGCGGTTGTAAATTTACCCGGGATGCCCACCCGTATATCTTTCGAAAAGGAACTGCTTGCGGCCAGTTCCGGCTTTTTACAGATCAGCATCGGTCCAACGCCGAATCCCAAGGCACTTCCGGCATTGAGAAGCACATAGTTTTCAACGGCATAGGCGTATGCGTGATAGCTCAGTTTTGTAATGTCCAGCTCCCCCCGGAACGCTTTCTGGTTTAACGTCTCCACATCGTCGTAATACACGTCAAAAGTCAGCCCTTCGGTGTCAATCTTGTGGTGAATCAGCGCATCAAAAATAAACGTGTCGTTGGGACACGGTGAGAATCCCAGGGTTAATTTCATATCAGCGAAGACTTATTGATAAAAATCAGCAACATGGCCAATACAAAAGTACACAAAATCACGCCCCGGGCAACCTGTTCAGGTCCCCGCCGGTAAAAATGGCGGACCAACAGCAGGTTAATTAACGCTGCGATGACATAAAAGCCCAGAGGACGTAGGCCAATCGAGGCCGGTAACACGGTGAACTGCGTAAGTACGATGGCAATCAGAGGAGCGAGTAATCCAAGGCCTAATCCGGCTAAAAAAGAATAACGTTGCATGACCCTATTGTGGAATGGCGAAATCCCACGAGTTCAGTTCAGGTATAGCGTGGTGGGCTGTCATATCGAATTGTACGGGAACGATCGATGCGTAGCCGTTTTGCAACGCCCACACGTCGGTGTCTTCACCGCGGTCACGCAACTGAAATACGCCCGTAAGCCAATAGTAGCTGCGGTTGGCCGGATCCTTTCGCTCGTCAAACTCCTCTGCCCATTTTGCATCCGCCTGCCGGCATATTTTGATGCCTTTCAGGTGGTCAGCCTGAGGAAAATTAACATTCAGCAATGTGCCCTTAGCCAAACCTCTGGTCAGCACCTGTTCAGTGATGCTGCGTACATACGGGCGGCAGACCGAAAAGTCGGCGTCTACCTCCAGGTCGTCATAGGAAAATCCGATGGATGGAATTTCTTCGATGGCCCCTTCCACTGCTGCGGACATCGTCCCGGAGTAGAGTACATTGATGGAGCTATTCAATCCGTGGTTGACTCCGGAAACGCATATATCCGGCTTTCGACCTTTAAAAACCTTATTTACGGCGAGCTTTACACAGTCGACCGGTGTGCCTGAACATTTATACATCTCTACGTCAGGGTAAATATAAACCCGGTCGATGCGAAGGGGTTTCCCAATGGTAATGGCATGGCCTGTGCCGGATTGAGGGCCTTCGGGGGCAACCACTGTCACCCGGCCGAGTTGCTGCATCTCTTCAATCAGGACCTTAATCCCAGGGGCCGTAATCCCGTCATCGTTGACGACCAATATCGAAGGTTGTTTTTTTGACATAGGGCGAAGTTAAAAAGAAAAGCGTTACGGACAAGTGTCCGCAACGCCTCCTCTTGTTGAGCGGGCCGCTACAAACTGTTCAACCAGTCAACCACTTCGTCACGGGCTTTGCCCGTCTTGTTTTGGATACGGCCGATCAGTTCATCCTCTTTTCCTTCTTCATACAATAAGTCGTCATCCGTCAATTCCGCATATTGTTGCTTCACTTTCCCTTTTAGTTCGTTCCACGTCCCTTTTAATCTCAGATTACTCATGATATTCGTTTTTTGTTTAACTGTATACTAAACAGAACTGGTCAGAAAAGGTTTTTAGGAAGCAACAAAACAAAAACGGCCGCCTTTGCAGGCAGCCGTTTCCGATGTAATCAACTAATGGATTACTTATCTTTTGATTTCAACACGACGGTTAAGTACGCGGCCTTCTTCCGTTGCATTGGATGCAATCGGAGCTGACTCGCCAAACGCTTGAACGTTGATTTTCGAAGCGTCAACGCCTGAGTTAACCAAGTATTGTTTTACAGAGTTTGCACGGTCTCTTGACAGGTTCAAATTGTAGGCTTCAGAACCTTCAGCAGAAGCGTGTCCGTCAAGCGTAACGGTTGCGCCGCTTTCGCGAAGTTCAGAAGACAATTTGTCAAGTGTTGCGTAAGACTCAGTCTTCAACACAGAGCTGTCGAATTCGAACTGGATGTTCGGATAAGTACCCGTGAACTCAGATTTTTCGGGCTCAGGGAATTTGATGGGGCATCCGGCACCGTCAACCTGAGTACCAGCAGGCGTACCCGGGCACTTGTCAAACTTGTCAGAAACACCGTCACCATCTTCGTCGCGGCTCAACTCGTCAACAAGGCCTTCCAGTGTAGAAACACGTTGCTTCAAAGCCTCAAGCTCGTTACGCAATGCAGGATCTTTCAACTCGTCATACAACGTAGACACAGGGTTGTGCCAGGTCAAATCCGGTTTTGAAGAAGAACCCAGTGAGAATTCCAAACCAGCATAGGTGTAAGAGAACTTGTCGTTAGCAGCACGATCAACTACAGGACCGAACAAAGCCTTGTCGTCTACGAAGTTCATGGTGTAACCCAAGTTCAATGCTACGCGGTCAGATAGTTTGAATTTTACGCCAACACCAACCGGAATGTAGGTTTCGCGTTTGTAGTCGCGGTCACCAATCAATTCACGGTCTGCGTTGAATTCCTCGCCCCAGCCGCCTTTGTTATCCCAAGCTCCGGCTGAACCGTCTGCATCCGTATAACCAACCGGATTGAATGCAATTATACCGTAACCTACGCTAGCGTAGAAATTAACTGCATTTTCGCGACGCAAGAAATCGATGGTAGCCAATTGAAATACACCATTCAAGCTAGCAGCATATTGCACGGAAGTTTCTGCTGATTGGTAAGGACCAGCTGCGGCCGCACCGTTTTCTGCAGGGAACAGGTATGCATTTCCTACGCCGTTGTTATTGTACGTAAAAATACGGCCACGGTTACCGGCAGCTTCCAAGCCAAACCAGCTTGACAGTTGCTTCCGAACAGTGATTCCGTAATATTCGCGCAGTTTATAGCCACCGAAACCTACTTTTTGATTAAAAGCATTCGATCCACCGATGATTACAGACGGCGTAGTAAAACCACCATTAACTCCGATTGACCACGTCCTGTATTGTCTCCTTCCGCCAAATACAGTCGGCTCCTGTGCCTGCACCGTTTCAGTCAACCCTAGGGCTGCAACGAGCGAGCAAGCAACTGCCGTTTTGATTGTAGAATAATTCATACTCTTGTTTTTTAAGGTTAAAAATTTTTAATTGTCTAATTTCACGCAAAAATAACCAATAGTTTGATTCACGCAACATTTGCAAATACTATTCCAGTTTTTATCACCGCAATGATTTTATAAAAAAAACTAATTTACAGTTATCGGAATCAACGATCGGAAAAGAACGCATTTTGCTGTTTGACAGCCATTTATAAACCATCTTCCTATAAATCATCACGTCGTTGGCTACCTGTAGGCATCAGCATAAATCGGGTTTACAACACCGGAAGCGTACAACGGCCGTATTGATAAAATGTTAGGCAAAATGTCTATTTTTATAGGCAGTTAGCAAAACGGGGTAAATCTACAGATTAATTGGCTTGTTTTTAAAAAAAACGACAATTTTTTTGTTCATCTCAGAACAGAAAGTGGATAATCGTGTAGGTGATACCCGCCAGAATAGCCGATACGGGAATTGTAAGGACCCAAGCCCACAACAAACTGATGGTTACTCCCCACCGAACAGCAGAAACGCGTTTTACAACGCCCACGCCTATAATCGATCCGGTGATCGTATGAGTGGTAGACACCGGGATGCCGAAATGTTCGGTGATGCCGAGTGTCACCGCGGCAGCGGTCTCTGCCCCAACTCCTTCCAGCGCATTCACCTTTGTGATTTTCGTACCCATGGTTTTCACAATCTTCCACCCACCGCTCATCGTTCCCAGAGCGATGGCAGAATAACACGTAAGCGGTATCCATTCCGGCATATGGGCATCCGATTCAAGATAGCCTCCAGCCACCATGGCTACGAAAATGATGCCCATTACCTTTTGGGCATCGTTACCGCCGTGTGCAAAACTCAAAGCGGCTGAAGAAACCAACTGGAGTTTCCGGAACCACCATTCGGCAACGGAGGGTTTGGCCCGTCTTGAAATATTGATGATCAACAAAGTGACCACCACCGCAATGAACATCCCGATCAGCGGTGCCAGGGCGATAAATGATATAATCTGAAGGGTTGCCTTCAGATTAATCGCGCCGATGACGTTGTCACCAAGTATAAAGGCATGCGCCATGCCCGCCCCCGCAAATCCGCCGATCAACGTGTGGGAAGAGCTTGAAGGAACCCCGTAGTACCAGGTAAAAAGATTCCATCCAATGGCCGCCACCAATCCGGCAAAAATAACTTCCAGCGTGATGTATTCTTCCAGAACGGTTTTCGCAATGGTATTGGCAACCTTGTGGTCCGTAAAATAGAAATAGGCAGCAAAGTTAAACGCCGCCGCCCACAGTACGGCCTGAAAAGGCGACAGCACTTTCGTCGACACAATGGTGGCAATCGAATTGGCGGCATCGTGGAAACCATTGATGTAATCAAAGGCAACGGCAAGGATGATGACGATAACCAGTAGTGTCGTTATCATAATACGCTTTCGGTCTTATTTATATTAGGCGTTTTTGACTAAAATGCTCTCCAACACATTGGCCACGTCTTCGCACTTGTCCGTAGCGGTCTCCATGGCAGAAAGGACTTCCTTGTATTTGATCAGAGCGATGGCGTCTTTCTCGAACTCAAATAGCTCGCCCACAGCCTTATCGAAAATATAGTCGGCTTTGTTCTCAATGCTGTTGATGCGCACACAAGAGTCCGTAATATTGCGGATGTTTTTCAGGTCCCGCAGTTCGTGCACCGCTTTCGCCACATCCACCGTCGCTTCAAGAATGAGGTCGGCCATCTCAATAAGCGGATCGGTGATCTTTTCCAGTTTATACAGCTCAATGCGGTTGGAAGCCCCGTGGATAAAGTCGGCCACGTCATCCAGCGAACTGGTCAGTGTGTGGATATCTTCACGGTCAAACGGTGTGATAAAATTCTTGCCCAGTTCCAGGTGAATCTGATGGGAGATATCGTCGCCGCGGTGCTCCAGGTCCTCAATTTTCCGGCATAGGTCTTTCCGTTTGCTGATATCGTCCAGGTTTACCAGATCCTTCAGGAGGTTTGCCATGTCGATGAGGTTCTTGCTGGCCTGTTCGAACAGCGGGAAGAATTTTTTATCCTTCGGAACAAAATACTGGAATATGCTATTGAGTGACATACAACATAATATTTGCACAAAAATATAACCTTAATGTTAACTTAATGTTAAGTAATAAAGTCCTATGCGTTAAGCTTTAACCTTTTCAAGCGTAAACGCGAAGGTGGTCCCCATGCCTTCGGTACTGCGCACATTGATGGTCTGTTCGTGCGCTTCGATGATGTGCTTCACAATTGCTAATCCCAGTCCGGAGCCACCGATTTTGCGGGATCGGCTTTTATCCGTCCGGTAAAACCGCTCAAAAACCCGGGGCAGGTTTTTCTCTTCGATACCCATGCCATCGTCCGTCACTTCTACGAGCACCTCTTCAAAGAGCTCATACACCCGCACGTACGTATGGCCGCGGAACTTGCCGTATTTAATGGAATTGCTGATCAGATTCACCAAAACCTGCCTGATTTTTTCCCGATCGGCCCTGACTACCGTGGCCGAATGGTATTTCTCCTTGAACAACAAAGATATATGGTGTGCCCTGGCTTTGTCTTCCATGGATTCGAGCACCTCTTTGATCAACACCGTCAGGTCAAACTTCTGGTAATTGATGGGAATCTGTCCGCTCTCCAGCCTCGATATTTCGTCCAGATCTTTGATCAGGAACATCAGGCGGTCCAGGTTCTGGGATGCCTTGGTCAGAAACTGTTCGGCCATCGCCGGATCTTCCTGCACGAGGCCATCCTGCAAAGTGTCTATGTATCCCTGAATCGCAAACAGAGGCGTTTTAAATTCATGAGATATATTAGCCAGAAATTCCCTTCGGAATTTCTCCTGATCCTTTAAGGCGTCTATCTCGCGTTTTTTTTCTTTGGCCCAATCCCGAACCTGGCGTTCCACGTCGTTTATCGGATCGTCGCTCATCTTTTCGCCCAACGCGTCCTTTAAATCTTTTCCCAGCTTAAGGTTGTGAATCATTTTATAAATCAGCTTTATCTTATTATAGATGTACCGCTGGAACAAATAATAAAACGCAAAAAAACTGACGGAAAACGAGATGGCAAAGGTAATGAGAAAGTGGAGCCAGCTATGTTGGAAATAAAAGTTCACGCAGGCGATGGAGATCCCAACGGCAACGGCATTGATAAAAACGAGCCACAGAAACCGCATCGCTCCCGATTAAAACCTACTGAAACCGGCCAAGCACGGTAAGGCCGCCGGATACCTTGTCTCCTATCTTTACGTCCACCTTGGCATCCAAAGGAAGAAAGACGTCTACCCGGGAACCAAATTTGATAAAACCGAATTCGGCACCCTGTTCCACCTGAGCGCCCTCCTTTACATACCAAACGATGCGCCGTGCCAGCGCACCCGCAATCTGCCTGAAGAGCACTTCTTTCCCTTGGGAGGTCTGCACCGCTATCGTCGTCCGTTCGTTGAGGGTAGACGACTTCGGATGCCACGCAACCAGATACTTCCCCGGATGGTAACGGAAAAACCGGACGATCCCACTCACCGGATTCCGGTTGATATGAACGTTCACAGGCGACATAAAGATGGATACCTGTATGCGTTTATCCTGAAAATATTCCGTCTCTTCCACCTCTTCAATCACCACCACTTTTCCGTCCGCCGGGCACAGAATAAGATTCTCATCCGTTGTAATGCGCCGCCGGGGGTTTCTGAAAAACTGGAGAACCGTCAGGAAGAGAAGAAACGATAGGATGTACGTAAGCCAGATAACCCATGTCGTATCGGCCATAAAATAATGCACCAGCGCATTGGATACAAAAATGATCAACGCCGCAATTGCCAGGCTGGTATATCCTTCTTTGTGAATGGTCATATATTCAATTTGTAGGCGAAGTTAGCTAACTTACGAAGGTTATGCAAGTCACTGTCCTTTCTCGCGACGTATTTTCACATCGAAAAATCGCACGTTATTGCCGATGACATCCGGGAACGCTTCCATCGTTACCGTGAGCGTGTCATTAATGAAGGTCCCGTCGGTAAAGGACGGAAACCAAAAGCCTATGTTCCGCACGCCTTCCAGCAGCAGATCGGCATAGCGTTTCCTTGAAAACGTTGAGTCGATAACGATCCTACCGGGCTCACCATTGCGGTCGACCTCCACCGTAAACCGAATGGACTGCGGATCAATCGGTTCATCTGCCTCGCCTTCAAACCATTCCTCCAAATGGTTGCTGAGGTAGCCCGTAAAACCGGAGTACTCATCAATCGAACATTCCTTACTGATCAGGGCCTCTCCGCGGGGGAAAAATGCGATGGGGAGCACCCCGTACCGGGGGGCGTCGAAAAACGACTCATCCGTATAACTTTCATATCCCCGTACAAAACGCCCTTGTTCATAAACTTCGTGCCCCGCGCCTTCTTTTTTTCCGTCGCCGAATACATACTCAATGATCCATACCCCATCGGGTTTACCGTCTACCACTTTGCCTTTCCGGTTGTACCTCACATACCCATATTCATTATAGCCGTCCGCTTCAATGGCAAATTCGTAGGTTCCCTTTCCATCCGTAACACGTTGCCGGCCTCTACGGTCCCAGAAATGAATGATCGTTACCCCCTCATCTCCGTATTTCACTTCCAACAGCGGTTTTCCATCCGGATAAAAATATTTCCAGGTACCCTGGGGGGCATCGTGCGCGTAAGCACCTTCCCATTTCACCTGCCCGTTGGAGTGATAGGCCGTGAAGGTGCCCTCTTTCTCGCCGTTGCGGTAATTTCCCCTCAATATCACCCGGCCTGCGAGGTTAAAGTCAATCACCGGGCCGGTAAACATTCGTTCGCGGAAATCATATGTGCCCACCCGTTCGATTGCTTTGAACGGACAGGTCTTATCGGCCAGAAAATAATGGTCGTCGTAAAAAAAACGTGTCTGCCCACGGGGAGCACTTTCGTAAAATACAGGAGCGTGCGCTGCCGTGTCCTGACCATGGACCGCAAGCGTCAATAAAAGCGCAAAAGAAAGCAAATAAATCAACCGCATGGTTAATGAGCTTCCAGCCAATTGCTGCCTACCCCCAGTTCAACCACAATGGGTACAGACATGGTCAGTGCATTTTTCATATGCGTTTCCGCCAGCTCCCGGAAGATTGGCAATTCCTCCCTGGGAACATCAAATACCAACTCGTCATGCACCTGCATGGTCATTCTCCCCCGCAGTCCCCGCTGTTTGATGGCGTCGTGAATGGCAATCATGGCCACCTTGATCATATCCGCTGCCGATCCCTGTATCGGAGCATTGATGGCATTTCGTTCTGCAAATCCCCGCACGGTGGGGTTGGCAGAATTGATGTCGCGCAGGTAACGGCGGCGTTTCAGTAACGTTTCTACATACCCGTTTTCTTTGGCAAAATGGATGGTGTCATGCATATACCGCTTGATACCGGGGTACTGTGCAAAGTATTGCTCAATAATCTGTGCAGCTTCGCTGCGCGGAATGCCCAGGTTTTGGGACAGCCCAAAAGCCGACTGGCCGTAGATAATACCAAAATTTACCGCCTTGGCGTTGCGGCGCTGTTCGGCCGTCACCGCCTCCAGAGGCACTCCGTACACCTTAGCGGCCGTCGCGCGGTGTACGTCCTGGCCGTTGGCAAACGCATCCAGCATTCCCTCATCGCCACTCATATGGGCTACCAGCCGCAGTTCAATCTGTGAGTAGTCGGCAGATAAAATCACGTGGTTCTCGTCCCGGGGGATAAACGCCTTACGTACCTCCCGTCCACGTTCTGTCCGGATCGGGATGTTCTGTAAATTGGGGTTGGTCGAACTCAGGCGCCCCGTAGCCGCCACGGCCTGGTTGTATGAAGTATGCACCCGTCCCGTCAGCGGATTGATCAGCTGGGGCAGCGCGTCCACATACGTCGACTTAAGTTTCTGTAGCTGCCTGAATTCCAGAATATCCTTTACAATATCACTTTTCGAGGCCAGCGCCAGCAACACCTCTTCACCCGTCTTATACTGGCCGGTTTTGGTTTTTTTGGCCTTCGGGTCCAGCTTCAGCTTCTCAAAAAGCACTTCGCCCAGCTGCTTGGGCGATGCAATGTTGAAGCGGACTCCGGCCTTCTCGTAGATGGTCTTCTCGATTTCCAACGAATCGTGCGCCAGCGTCTCTGACAACTGCCGCAGCACCGGTACATCAATGTTCACGCCGCACTGTTCCATATCCGCTAACACATGCACCAGCGGAAATTCTACTTTTTTGGCCAATTCAATGGCCTCGGCCTGTTCCAACAACGGTTCAAAAACCCCCTTTAACTGCAGGGTGATGTCGGCATCCTCTGCCGCGTATTCCTTGATGGTTTCCAGGTCTACGTCCTGCATATTTCCCTGGTTCTTACCTTTCGGCCCAATGAGTTCCGTAATCGATATGGGTGTGTATCCCAGGTAATTCTCCGCCAGTACGTCCATACCGTGGCGTGTATCCGGATCAATCAGGTAGTGAGCCAGCATGGTATCAAACAGCGGTCCCCGCACCGTAATTCCATAGCGTGCAAGCAGCAGGATGTCAAATTTGGTGTTCTGCCCGATTTTCTCAATAGACTCATCTTCAAAAACCGGTTTAAAGCAGGCCAGCAAACGCAGGCATTCGTCACGGTCGGGGCATGCCGGAACATACCACGCTTTGCCGGGCTCAATAGCAAACGATAGTCCCACCAGGTCGGATGTGTTGGCATCCGTGCCCGTGGTTTCGGTATCAAAGCAAAAGCTGCGCTGCTTGGAAAGCAGGGTGGCCAGCTCCTGCTGGAGCTCCGGCGTATCCGCCAGCAAATAGGTGTGCGGCGTGTTGTGAACACTTCGGCTGGCCGCCGGCGGCACATATTCTTCTGCTACCGGACCCTGCGCACTGCCTTCAGCTGCATTGCCGAACAGATCCATTTGCGTGCCCTGTGTGGGTTTCGCATCCAGCAGATTAAATTCATCGCCAAACACCCGCTTACCCAGGGTCCGGAATTCCAGCTCCGCAAACAACGGCTCCAGCACCTCCCTGTCCGGCTCCCGCCGCACCAACTTTTCCTCGTCCAGCGTAATGGGCACATCCAGCTGGATAGTTGCCAATTTCTTTGAGATCAGCCCCTGCTCAGCAAACGTCTCCAGGTTTTCCTTCTGTTTTCCCTTTAGCTGGTCCGTATTGGCGAGGATGTTCTCCATGGAACCAAACCGCTTGATCAGGTCCTTGGCGGTTTTCTCGCCGATGCCCGGAATGCCCGGGATATTATCCACGGAGTCCCCCCACAGGCCCAGGATGTCAATAACCTGCCGCACATCTGCCACCTCCCATTTTTCCTTGATTTCCTTCACACCCAAAATCTCCGCCCCATTACCCAGTCGGGCAGGCTTGTAGATAAAGATCCGCTCAGACACCAGTTGTGCGAAATCTTTGTCGGGCGTCATGCAGTATACCGTATATCCCCGCGCTTCCGCCTGTTTGGCCAAGGTGCCGATGATATCGTCGGCCTCATAACCATCCAGCGTAATGAGGGGAATGTTGAAGCCCTCAATGAGCTTATATACATAGGGGATAGCCGCCTCCAGATCCTCGGGAATCGCCTGCCGGTTCGCTTTGTACGATTCAAACTCGATATGGCGGCTCGTCGGCGCCATCGTGTCAAAAGCGACAGCAATGTGGGTGGGCTGCTGCGTCCGGAATAGCTCCAGCAACGTGTTGGCAAACCCAAAGATGGCCGATGTGTTAAACCCGCTGGAGGTAATCCTCGGTGTTTTGCTCAGTGCAAAATAAGCCCGGTATATCAGGGCCATACCGTCCAAAAGAAATAATTTGTTCACGGCAACGCTACGTATTGGTGTCGTACAAAGATACTGTTAATAGCGACGACGCTGATAAAAAAACAGAAATACAGGAAAACAAGCCGAATTTTACGACTTTTGTGAGGATAACCATATGCAGGATCGCACAAATTCAGGAAACCGGATGAAGGGGGTGGTCATGAAATCCACCGGAAGCTGGTACGAAGTACTCGCCGATGACGGAAACCACTACAACTGCCGTATAAAGGGCAAGTTCCGCACCAAGGACATAAAGACCACCAATCCCGTGGCGGTGGGGGATGTGGTGGACATCCACCTGGAAGCTGAAGGGGAGGGCTTCACGGGCGTCATCGTCCACCTCCATGAACGGCGAAACTACATCATCCGTAAATCCGTTAACCTATCCAAGCAGGCACAGATCATTGCCGCCAATCTGGATCAGGCATTCCTCGTGGTCACCCTGGCCTCACCCTTCACGTCGCTCGGGTTCATCGATCGGTTTCTGGTTACTGCCGAAGCCTATGATATCCCCTCCGCCTTGCTTTTCAACAAGCTGGACCTGTTTTCCGATGAGGGGTTGGACATTCTGCGCGATTACGAGGCCATTTACCGCAACATTGGATATCCCTGTTACGAAGTTTCCGCGCTCGAAGGAACCAACCTGGACCTCGTCAGGGAGCTGCTGCGCGACAAAACCACGCTCATCTCCGGCCACTCCGGCGTAGGAAAGTCCACCTTGATCAATGCCCTACACCCCGAAGCGCACCTTCGCACAGCCGCTGTTTCCGAATGGTCCGATAAGGGCAAACATACCACCACCTTTGCCGAAATGATCCGCCTTCCCTTCGGCGGACAGCTGATTGATACCCCCGGCATCCGCGAATTGGGAATCATTGACATCGGGCAGCAGGAACTGGGCCACTTCTTCCCTGAAATGCGTGCACGGATGAACGAATGCAAGTTTAACAATTGCCGCCACCTGAACGAGCCCGGATGCGCCGTGCGGGAGGCTGTAGGTAACGGTGACATTGCACCCAGCCGCTACGAGAGCTACCTGAGTATTTACCACGGCAACGATACACGGACGTAGCTTGCAGCTTGCGGATTTTTACACTAAGTTTGACGGACAAGTTTTCGACCGCATGTACCATTTAATCGAAGAAACAACCTCCTTTATTCAACACCGCATCGGTGATTTTACTCCGGAGGTAGGCATCATCCTCGGAACCGGACTGGGTAAACTCGCCGAAGAGATCACCATTGACCATCAGCTGATGTATGCCAACATCCCCCATTTCCCCATTTCAACAGTCGAATTTCATACGGGCAAACTGATATTCGGTACGCTTGGAGGCAGGCGGGTCGTGGCCATGCAGGGCCGCCTCCATTATTATGAGGGATACACCATGCAGCAGATTACCTTTCCGGTGCGGGTGATGAAAGCCCTGGGTATACAGACACTGTTCGTGTCCAACGCATCCGGATCGCTCAATCCTGCCATAAAAAAAGGCGACCTGGCCATCATCGATGATCACATCAACTTGTTGCCCGATAACCCTCTGCGAGGGAGGAATGATCCCCGGCTGGGTCCGCGCTTCCCGGATATGAGCCGGCCCTACGATACGGGGCTGATCCAACAGGCCCTGTCAATCGCACAGGCCCACGGCATCCAGGCCCACCGTGCTGTCTATGTGTCCACGCCCGGCCCCAACCTGGAAACCCGGGCAGAATACCGGTACATGCGCCTCATCGGTGGCGATATCGTCGGGATGAGCACCGTCCCGGAAGTCATCGTGGCCAACCACATGGGACTGCCCGTCTTTGCCATTTCGGTCGTTACCGATGAGGGGTTTCACGAAAACCTGCAACCCGTCTCACTGGACGAAATCGTCGAAGTGGCTGCCGCGGCCGAACCGAAGATGGCGTTAATATTGAAAGAATTGGTAGCTTTGCAGCAATGAAAATGTTGCTGCGCGTTTTGCTGCTCTCGTTGTGCTCGTTGTCGTTCCTGCCTGCCCTGCACGCGCAAGAAGAATTCAGCAGCGCACTGGACTCGGCGCGCGCGGCCGAAGACAATAAACAGGACAGCGTCATCTATTCAGCCCGGTACGTGCGGTACACCACGCTGGCCATGATGAAACAGGGCACCTTCACCTACCAGATCGACACGCTGCACCAGAACTTTCAGTATTACAATCCGCAGAACCAGCCCC
>Ga0164243_10003074_pt1 | contig 26942 bp, 21 predicted proteins | sample OricompcompostOP_FD_108781 | JGI IMG/M metagenome (GOLD analysis project Ga0164243, IMG submission 108781) | Organic Plus compost microbial communities from Emeryville, California, USA - Original compost - Organic plus compost (OP) | ecosystem: Engineered > Solid waste > Mixed feedstock >...
CCGAGATTGTCGCCGAAGCCGGTTCGACACTCGAACTGGTTTCGCCCGAGCGCTTCTTCGCGCCGGAAATGGGCGGCATGAACCATGTTCCTTATATGCGCGTCTTCCACGAGAAGGGCGTGCGCATCACCATCAACACCCGGCTGCATTCCGTTAAGCGCGACGGCAATGCGCTCGTGGCGGAGCTTTCTTCCGATTTCGCGCCGGGCTGGCGCGACCGCCGTTGGGTCGACCAGGTGATCGTGGAGCACGGGACGCTGCCGCTCGACGAGCTTTATTTCGAGCTCAAGCCGCTATCCCGCAATCGGGGCGCAGTCGATTATGAGAATCTTGTCTCGGGAGGACCAATCTTTCCTGAAAACGATGCGGACGCCACGTTCGTCCTTTTCAGGATCGGCGATGCCGTTGCCTCGCGCAACATTCACGCGGCAATCTATGACGGCATCCGCTTCTCTCTACGTATCTGAAACTATAAACCGGGAACCAATGGGAGATTGAAATGGCATTCTTCAGGAACAATGGCGACAAAGTGCCGGCCGCTGTTCACAAACTGGCCGAGCATGCACGTTCGGGAAAGATAGACCGTCGTGAGTTTCTGTCGCTGGCAAGCGCCATGGGCGCTTCGGCGGTGATGGCATACAGTCTGGCCGGCCTTGCTGTTCCCACTCCTGCTCGCGCACAAGAGCCCAAGAAAGGCGGGGTGCTCAAATGCTCCATGTCGGTCAAGGCGCAGAAGGATCCGCGCTCCTATGACTGGGTCGAACTCGGCAACGCCGCCCGGACCTTCCTCGAACCGCTGGTGAACTACACGCGCGAATTCACCTTCGAGCCTGTGCTTCTGGAAAGCTGGGAGGTCAATGATGATGCAACGGAATATGTGCTTCATGTTCGCCAAGGCGTGACCTGGAATAATGGTGACGAGTTCAATGCCGACGACGTGGTTTTCAACCTGATCCGCTGGTGCGACAAGAATGCCGAGGGCAATTCCATGGCCGCCCGTATGGCATCCCTCATTGACCCGGAGACGGGCAAGGCCCGTGAAGGCGCGATTACAAAGGTCGATGATCATACCGTTCTGCTGAAACTGGCTTCGTCCGATATTTCGATCATCCCGAACTTCACCGACTATCCGGCGCTGATCGTGCATCGGAATTTCGAAAAGGATGGCTCGGATCTCGTTGCCCATCCGATCGGCACCGGCGCTTTTGAACTCGTTTCTTATGAGGTCGGATCGAGAGCCGTGGTCAAACGTCGGGAGAACGGCAAGTGGTGGGGAGGTGAGGCCTATCTCGACGGAGTCGAGTTCATCGACTACGGAACGGACGCCAATGCCACGGTGAATGCCTTCGAATCCGGCGAAATCGATCTGAATTTCGAAACGCCGTCGGAATTCATCGAGATTCTTGATGCAATGGATCTCGTGAAGTCGGGGATCGAGACGGCGACGACACTGGTTGCCCGCACCAATGTCACCAACAAGCCCTATGACGACCAGAAAGTCCGCAACGCGCTCCAGATGGCGGTCGACAACAATGTCGTCTTGCAGCTCGGATATGGCGGCAGGGGTACGGTAGGAGAGAATCACCATGTCGCTCCGATCCACCCGGAATATGCCGAACTGCCGAAGAAGGAACGGGATCTGGAGGGGGCCAAGAAGCTGATGGAGGAGGCCGGCCAGCTCGATTTCGAGCATGAGCTGATCACCGTCGATGACGACTGGCAGAAGAATACCGGCGATGCCATTGCCGCGCAGCTCCGGGAAGCAGGCTTCAAGGTCAAGCGCACCGTCCTGCCGGGCTCAACCTTCTGGAATGACTGGACGAAGTTTCCCTATTCGCTGACCATTTGGTACATGCGCCCGCTGGCCGTGCAGGTATTGGCCCTCGGTTATCGAACCGGCGAAGCGTGGAACGAGACCGGCTATTCGAATCCGGAATTCGACGCCAAGCTGGAAGAGGCGCTGGCCATCAGCGATCCCGACGAGCGGCGGGAGGTCATGAAGGATGTCGAGCAGATCCTGCAGGATTCCGGCATCATCATCCAGCCTTACTGGCAGTCGCTCTTTTGCCACATGCAGCCGAGTGTGAAGGGTCACGCCATGCACCAAACCTATCAGCTCGACTTTCAGAAGACCTGGCTCGACGCCTGATAAAGAAAGAGAGTTTTGGCGGGGAGGGCTAAAGTGGCCTCCCCATCGGGGACTGGTATCGGGCAGGCCGAAATACAGCTTGATATGAGCACTCATTGTGAATGAGGCTCATAGGTGTCTGAGCAACATGCTTCGAACTTGCCACTCGAAACCGCTGCCACTCGATCTGGCACTTCCGGAAACTTTCAAAAATGGCTCCCCGGGCCGGATTCGAACCAGCGACCAACCGGTTAACAGCCGGTTGCTCTACCGCTGAGCTACCGGGGAATGCCTCCGCTCACGAGAGTGTGGCAGCCTATAGCAAAGAGCATTCCGATTTGCAAAGAAGCAATCGTGAATTTTTTTTACGGGTTCTTCGTGTTTGTTCGCATTTCGCCGCATCTGCCGACATATGTTGGGAGAAGAGGTCATTGCCGGTACTTTGACGGGTGAACAAAGAGGTGTTCATGGATGCTCAGCGCCACAAGGAGCCGTATGATTTGCGGTCATCGCAGAAACCTGTGAACGGAACCGACGGGCGATCCATCCAGGTATTTGGCCGCCGGATTCCGATGCCGCGCTCGCGTCTCTTGCGCATCCTGATCGGCGTCCTGTTCATTATTTTGGGCTGTTTCGGCTTTCTGCCGGTGCTCGGCTTCTGGATGATACCGGTCGGTCTTCTCATCCTTTCTTATGAATTCGCTGCCATTCGGCGCCTGCGTCGCAGGGTTTCCGTCTGGTGGGGCCGGCGCAACGGAAAATAGTTGAAGGCGAATGGAATGCCTCAGATTTCCTGCTTGGTATGATGTAGAAACTTTTCGAAGCCTTCATCGCCGGCTTGACGCTTGCCGAGGTGCAACCTATTGAGACGCGCATTGCCGGCGAACGGTGAGGCCTCGTGGCGGAGTGGTTACGCAGAGGACTGCAAATCCTTGCACCCCGGTTCGATTCCGGGCGAGGCCTCCAATCCCTGATCCAAAATATTTGATACTTATTCGAAGCGCTCTCGGGTGCCGCTTGCGCGCGCATTGCCGATGGTCAATAGCCAATTTTCCGCAACGGGATACGAAGATCGAAGCCCGTTACCAATTATGCCATCGAATAATCCGAAAAGCCGTGGCCGTCGGCCAGTGGTGTCGATTGACGGTGCCGCAGTTTTTTGCCACATCACGCGCCAACCATGTGATTTCCAAGGGGACTCTTCTCCAAGATCGCGGGTAGAAAGGAAAGCGGATCAATGCCGCCTTTCCGATGTGAATCAGCAAAGGCGCTCGGCGCCAGGAGAAACAGGCAAGCAGATGATGATGGCTGATTTTTCCGAACAGCGCGCCACCATGGTGGAAGGCCAACTCCGTACGACCGATGTCACGCATGTTCCGCTCCTGAACGCGATGCGTGAGATTCCGCGCGAGGAATTTGTTCCGAGCCGTCGCCGCGCGCTGGCATATATTGACGAGGATCTGGAGATTGCGCCCGCAAGCGTCGGCTCGCCGGCTCGCTATCTCATGGAGCCTTCTCCCTTTGCCAAGCTGGTGCAGCTTGCCGACATTTCGCCATCGGATTTCGTTCTCGATATCGGATGCGGCACCGGCTATTCGTCAGCGGTGTTCTCGCGCATCGCCAGTTCGGTGGTCGCGCTGGAAAGCGATCCTGCCTTGGCGGAGGCGGCTTCCTCGACCCTCTCGGAACTCGGCTGCGACAATGTGGCTGTGGTGCAAGGGCCGCTGCAAGAAGGCTACGCCTCGGAAGCGCCATATGATGTCATTTTCATAGGTGGCGCTGTCGAGATCATGCCGGATGTCATTCTCGATCAATTGAAGGATGGCGGCAGGCTCGTGGCGGTGGTCGGTCAGGGAAACGCCGGTGTTGCCCGACTTTACGTGAAGGATAGTGGAATCGTGTCCAGCCGCAGGGCTTTCAATGCAGCCGTAAAACCCTTGCCGGGCTTCGAACGGGAAGCATCCTTTGTATTTTGAATGTCGATATGTTGCCAATCGGCAACGGAATTGATCAAGCCTTTGATGTATCGTCGCGCTGGTGATTACACCGGTGCGGTGCTTCCGCGATCGGAAGTGGGTGGGGCTTCGGATCGAATGTCAAACGGTGTGGGCCGCACTAAAGCAGACCCACGAGGAATTTTGAGGTGGCTCGTGTCGTTGTTTCGCACGAAGATTTTTGCGGCCCTGGTTGTTTCCACTGCCGCATTTCTCCCGGCGCATGCGTCTGCTGAAAGCATCCTTGGAGCTCTTGCCAAGGCCTACAACAACAATTCGAGCCTGAATTCGGCGCGTGCTGGTGTGCGGGTAACGGATGAGGGGGTCGCGATAGCGAAATCCGGTTACCGCCCTCAGATTGCCGCCTCGGGCGGCATCAATGTAACCTCACAAGAAGGGATGGAGATCACAGCCGGTTCCTTCGGTGTTTCGATTCGTCAGAACCTGTTCGACGGCTTTCAGACGCGCAACAATGTCCGCGCGGCCGAGGCTCAGGTGAGCGCCGCTAACGAGACGCTGCGCAATACCGAGCAGAATATCCTTTTCAATGCTGCCGCCTATTATATGGACGTCATTCGCGACCGGCGGATTGCGGTTTTGCGGGAGCAGAATCTCGAATTCCTTAGCGAGCAGGTCCGCGCGGCGCAATCGCGCTTCGATGTTGGAGAGGGTACGCGCACCGACGTTGCCCAGGCCGAGGCAAGCCGGCAGGCCGCTTTGGCTCAGTTGAGCGCGGCGCGCGCCCAGGCCACAGCGAGCGAGGCCTTGTACCGTCAGTTCATTGGCGAAGACCCCGGCAATCTTGAACCGGCCCAGCCGCTTTCCAAGTTGTTGCCCAACGGGCTCGCCCAGGGACTGGCGATTGCGGCAAGCGAGCATCCGGCGATCGTTGCTACCCAGCATCTCGTCGATGCGGCCGCCTTTACGGTCAAGTCGGCGGAAGGTTCCATGCTTCCGCAGGTCTCGGCGAATGCTGGTGTCCAACGGGAGTTCACCGACATTAACGGGCTGCCGGGGGTAGGGGCAGGCCTCGGAGGTTCGGAAGGCACGTCAGATTCAGCCAACATAGGTCTGAGCCTCACCATTCCAATCTATCAGGGCGGCCTTGCTTCGGCGCAAGTGCGTCAATCCAAGGAGCAGCTCGGCCAGGCCCGGATCGAAATTGATGTGACCCGTGACCAGGTGCGGGCAGCGCTCACTTCGGCCTGGACTCAGTATCAGGCGGCGATCGAATCGGTTGCTGCCAACCGTGAACTGGTTGCAGCGGCGAGGCTTGCCCTCAATGGCGTCATAGAAGAGCGCAATGTCGGCCAGCGCACCACGCTGGACGTTTTGGATGCGCAAGACGATGTCATTGCTGCTCAGATCAATCTGGTCAGCGCAGAGCGCGACGTGGTGGTTGCCAGCTATGCCATCCTGCAATCCATGGGCCGGCTCTCGGCCAGCCGCCTTGGCCTCAATGTGGCCGTCCACGATCCGCGAGAACACTACAATGCTGTCAAGGACAAGTGGTATGGTCTGAGGACGCCTGACGGCCGCTGATATCCGTATGCTACGGCGACCTATCGGCCTGTTGTCCGTCCTCCCATTCCTTGTGTGAAAGGCCTGGCTGTCCCTCTTGGGGGATTCTCTCTGCTGTCTCCGTCAGTTACCCTTACTGTTGATTCGAGGAACCGCTTGCTCAGGCGCAGGCGGACAACGGCAGACGGTCGGGAAGGCGGCGGATTCAGATGGCACAGGCAAGCAGCGCGCAGCGCGAACCATCAATGGAAGAGATTCTGGCTTCCATCCGCAGGATCATCGAGGACAGCGATCCGGCACGCAATGAAAGCAGTCTGACTGCTTTTTCCTCTGTCGAGGACGATCATGACGAGGAGGATGTCGGCACCGAGATTGCGGAGGCCGAAAGCTTTCGTGGCAAGCCGACACCATATCGGGATTTCGTGGCACAGCCTGATTCAATGCGCCCTGCGGATATGCAAGCCTCGCGGCACGAGGACGGCGAAAAGGCGCCCTCTCGCCCTGAGACGGGCGGGAAGGCTCCGGAAATCGAAAGGCCAACGGAAGCGCCAGCTGCAGACTTCGAGGAGCGGGCCGGGGAGGACAAGGCTGCCGAAGTTGCGGCTCCAGAGGCGTCCCGTATGGTTGAACCAACTCACCCCGAGTCCATGCAGGATGCGAAAGCGGACGGAGCGGTTGCCATCAAACCTGCAATCATTTCGGAATTCACTGGCCGTAAGGTCGCGGCCGCATTTGAAGAGCTGAACGAGGCTGTCGAGGCCACCCGCCGCAGGAATCTTGATCAGCTTGCCGAAGAAATGCTTCGGCCCATGCTGCGGGAATGGCTCGATAGCAATCTTCCGGCCCTGGTGGAACAACTGGTGCGGGAGGAAATCGAGCGGATTGCTCGAAGCGGTGTGAACTAATTTCGATCTTCGGTTGCCAGTAGTGCCATCCCGCCGGTGCGGCTGGCGCAGAATCTCTTATGCCTGGATTGACCTCTCTTTTGCCATGAGGCGGGGCATCATCGATCCTTGGGTCATCTTGCACATGCACCTCGGTTGACTTGCGGCGAGGCATCCGGTTTACACCGTCCCTACGCATTCTCCGTACATTGCGGGACCTCCATGCTTGAGAAAACCTACGACGCGGCGAGCGTCGAGCCGAAAATCGCTGAAAGATGGGAGAGGGCGGATGCCTTCCGGGCCGGCGCCGGGGCGGAGCCCGACGCCGAGCCGTTCACGATTGTTATTCCGCCACCCAATGTTACCGGCTCATTGCATATGGGCCATGCGCTCAACAACACGCTACAGGACATTCTCATCCGCTTTGAGAGGATGCGCGGGAAGAACGTGCTCTGGCAGCCAGGCATGGATCATGCTGGTATCGCCACGCAGATGGTGGTGGAGCGCAAGCTCATGGAGCGGCAGATCCATCGCCGGGATCTCGGCCGTGACGAGTTCGTGGAGAAGGTCTGGGAGTGGAAGGCCGAGTCGGGTGGTGCGATCATCAATCAGCTCAAGCGCCTTGGTGCCTCATGCGATTGGTCGCGCGAGCGCTTTACCATGGACGAGGGGCTTTCCAAGGCCGTCCTGGAAGTCTTTGTCACCCTCTACAAGCAGGGGCTGATCTACAAGGACAAGCGCCTCGTCAATTGGGATCCCAAGCTGCTTACAGCCATCTCCGACCTAGAAGTCGAACAGGTCGAGGTGAACGGTAATCTCTGGCACTTCCGCTATCCGATCGAGGGCAAGAGTTTCGATCCGGAGGACGACACGACCTTCATCACGGTTGCGACGACGCGCCCTGAAACCATGCTCGGCGACACCGGCATTGCCGTGCACCCGGAGGATGATCGCTACAAGCATCTGGTCGGCAAAAATGCGATATTGCCGCTAGTCGGCCGCCGTCTGCCGATCATCGCGGACGAATATTCCGATCCCGAAAAGGGCACAGGTGCAGTCAAGATGACGCCGGCGCATGACTTCAACGATTTCGAGGTCGGCAAACGTCACAACTTGCGCATGGTCAATGTCCTGAGCACGGAGGCAGCCGTAAATCTCAAGGAAAACGAGGATTTCCTCGAACAACTTGAGGAAACGCCTGAGCTTTTGGCGACGATTGCCACGCTGCACGGGCTGGACCGTTTCGAGGCGCGGCGCAAGATTGTCGAAATGATGGAGGCTGGCGGTTTTCTGGCCAAGGTCGAACCGCATCGGCACATGGTTCCTCACGGCGATCGCGGTGGTGTTCCGATCGAGCCTTTCCTGACTGACCAATGGTATGTCGACGCCAAGACGCTGGCGAAACCGGCAATCGCCGCCGTTCGCGAAGGCCGCACGAAATTCGTGCCCAAGAACTGGGAAAAAACCTATTTCGAATGGATGGAGAACATCCAGCCCTGGTGCATTTCGCGACAGCTCTGGTGGGGTCACCAGATTCCTGCATGGTATGGTCCGGACGGCCAGGTTTTTGTTGAAAAGGACGAGGAAACCGCGCTTGAGGCAGCAATTCAGCATTACCTCTCCCATGAAGGGCCATGGAAGGCCTGGGTCGAGGAGAAGCTGGAAAATTTCCGGCCTGGCGAGATCCTGACCCGCGACGAGGATGTGCTCGACACGTGGTTCTCTTCCGCGCTCTGGCCATTCTCGACGCTTGGCTGGCCGGACAAGACGCCGGAGCTGAAGACCTATTATCAGACCGATGTCCTTGTGACCGGCTTCGACATCATCTTCTTCTGGGTTGCCCGGATGATGATGATGGGACTCCATTTCATGCACAAAGAGCCGTTCCACACCGTTTATGTGCATGCACTGGTGCGCGACAAGAACGGCGCCAAGATGTCGAAGTCCAAGGGCAATGTCATAGACCCACTGGAACTGATCGACGAATACGGCGCCGACGCACTTCGCTTCACGCTGGCGATCATGGCCGCGCAAGGCCGCGACGTGAAGCTCGACCCGCAAAGGGTTGCAGGCTATCGCAATTTCGGTACCAAGCTATGGAATGCTACGCGCTTTGCCGAGATGAACGGAGTGGCGCGCAATGACGAGTTCTGGCTGCACGATGCGAAGCTGCCGGTCAACCGCTGGATCCTGACCGAACTGACGCGGGCATCGCGCGAGATCACCAAGGGAATCACGGCCTATCGCTTTAACGAGGCGGCCGGCGCGGCCTACAAATTTGTCTGGAATTTGTTCTGCGACTGGTACCTGGAACTCCTGAAGCCGGTCTTTACCGGTGATGACGAGGCGGCGAAAGTCGAGAGCCGCGCGGTTGCCGCCTTCGTGCTCGACGAGATCTACAAGCTGCTTCATCCTTTCATGCCCTTCATGACGGAAGAGTTGTGGGCGCATACGGCCGGCGAGGGGAGGGAACGCTCGACGCTGCTGTGCCATGCCTCATGGCCGCAGCCCGATTTTGAGGATGACGAGGCGGCAAGCGACATCAACTGGCTGGTCGATCTGGTCTCCGGCATCCGCTCAGTCCGCGCGGAGATGAACGTGCCGCCGGCCGCGATCGCGCCATTGGTCATTGTGGGGGCTTCCAAGTTGACCCGGGAAAGGCTTGCCCGTCACCATGCCGCCATTCGCAGGCTGGCTAGGATCGGCGACACCGGATTTGCCGAAGATGCCCCCAAGGGATCGGCGCAGATCGTGATTGGCGAAGCAACCTTCTGCCTGCCGCTTGGCGAATTGATCGATCTCAAGGCAGAGGCAGCTCGCCTGGAAAAGGAGCTTGCCAAGCTGAATGAGGAGATGCAGCGCATCGAGAAGAAACTTAGCAACGAGAAGTTCGTGGCCAATGCGCCCGAGGAAATTGTCGCGGCTGAGCGAGAGAAGCTGGCTGAATTCACCGACGCGCGTTCAAAGCTGGAAACGGCACTTATCCGGGTCAAGGAAGCCGGCTGAGAAGTGGAGAGCCGGTCGAAAGGCCCGCTTTCCAGTTGGAAGGCCCCGTAGGTTCCTGGGCTTTCTGCCTTTTCAGGATGTGCTGGTGATAACAAACCCTGTTGCGGCGAGAATGCCGCAGCGGACTTGAAAAGCCAGACCCTGCGCAGCAAATAAGAGCTTGTCACCCGGGCCGGGCCCCTCTGGCAGGCGAGGCGTCGCTTGTGATGTCGGTCCGATCGACAGCGCGCTCACGCGGCGCAGGAACCTCAACCCTCATACCATGACTCTTCATGACTGGCTCTGGCCCGGCTTTCTGGCTTTCGTCGCAATAATCCTTTTCTTCGATCTTTTCGTCCTCCATCGGAAAGACCATGTCATCTCCACCCGGGAGGCATTGGTTACTGTTGGCGGTTATGTAACCCTAGCCATGCTTTTTGCAGCGGGGGTTTTCTATTTCGGCGGTCCTGGCCGCGGGGCGGAATTCCTGACGGGTTATTTGATCGAGCAAGCCCTTTCGCTTGACAACATCTTCGTCATCGCCCTGATATTCACCTATTTCAAGGTGCCGGCGGAGGCGCAATATCGCGTGCTTTTCTACGGAATTGTCGGCGCCATCGTCATGCGGCTGTCGCTGATCGTGCCAGGCGTCCATTTGGTAGAGCATTTCTGGTGGGTCGGCGCGCTTTTGGGGCTCGTCCTCCTCGTATCCGGCTATAAAATGATGACTTCCAAAGAGGAGATGGCCGATCCGGGCAACAGTCGTGTCGTCAAGTGGCTCCGCAGCACGGGCCGTGTGACCGAGGAATATGAGGGCTCGAAGTTCCTCACGCGCCGCAACGGCCTCCTTTTCATGACGCCGCTTTTTCTCGTTCTGGTCACGGTGGAAGTCACGGATCTCGTTTTCGCCATCGATTCCATCCCGGCCGTGCTGGCGATTTCGAACGATCCGTTCATCGTTTTTTCCTCGAATGTCTTCGCCATCATGGGGTTGCGAGCGCTGTTCTTCGTGCTTTCAGGCATGATGCGCGAGTTTCGCTTCCTTAAACACGGCCTCTCGCTGGTCCTGATCTTCGTAGGCTTCAAGATGCTGATCCAGCATTGGTACAAATTACCGGCGGAAGTCTCGCTCGGCGTGGTGGCGGTGCTTATCCTGGGTTCCGTGCTCGCTTCCGTCGTCATCAAGGACGAGGACCGAGGGCAGACACCAGAGGAAGTGCTCAAGCATCGGCGTCAAGGGAGCGACCGGCTGGCCGAATAGGAACCAGTCGGCAGCGCGGTTCTGCAAAAACGACAGCAATTCCACATCGCGGCTGGTCGTCGGCCGCGATGATCTTCAGCCTGTCATTAGATCGGGATGATGCTTTTCGGAATCGAACAGGGATTCGGTTCTTGCGGCAAATCTGATTCATCGTGCTGGCTGGATAAGGAGGCCAGCACGGATGACGAAGCCGCTTTCGAACGACCTTCGTGAACGTGTCGTTGCCGCCGTGGAACGGGACGGACTTTCGCGCCGGCGGGCTGCCGCACGCTTCGGTGTCGGGGTCAGCACCGTGATCAAATGGGTTCGCCGGTTTCGTGAGACCGGCAGCGTCGCGCCGGGCAAGATGGGCGGCTACCGCCCGAAGAAGATCGCGGGTGAGTATCGCGATTGGCTTGTGCGGCGCTGTCGGGAGAAGGATTTCACCTTGCGCGGGCTGGTGAACGAACTGGCCGAACGCGGCCTGAAGCTGGACTACCGCACGGTGTGGGCGTTCGTTCACGACGAAAAGCTGTCGCACAAAAAAAGACGCTGATCGCTGCCGAGCAGGACCGCCCGGACGTGGCGCGCCGGCGGGCGCAGTGGATGGCGTACCAGAACCGGGTCGATCCGTCCCGCCTCGTGTTTATCGACGAGACATGGACCAAGACCAACATGGCCCCGATCTTCGGCTGGGCGCCGCGCGGCCAAAGGCTCAAGGCCAAGGTCCCGCACCGTCGCTGGAAGACCATGACCTTCCTGGCCGCGCTCCGCCACGACCGCATCAGTGCTCCATGGCTCATCGACGGGCCTGTCAATGGCGAGCGATTCCAGATCTATGTCGAGAAGGTGCTCGTGCCGAACCTGCAGCCCGGCGACATCGTGGTCATGGACAATCTCGGCAGCCATCGCGGCAAGGCGGTGCGTCGCGCCATCCGGCAAGCCGGCGCCAAGCTGTTCTTCCTGCCCAAATACTCGCCCGACCTGAACCCGATCGAGCAGTTCTTCTCAAAGCTCAAACACTGGCTGCGAAAGGCGGCCGAGCGGACCAAGGACGCCGTCTGCAACGCTATCGGACACATCCTCGATACCGTAACCGCTGCCGAGTGCTCAAACTACTTCACAAACGCAGGCTATGAACCCGAATAAAATCATCCCGATCTAATGCAAATAATCACACCTGATGGGCGCGAGCCAAACTGCAGACGTGCTCTGAAGATTCCTACCAGATTTCATGTTCTGGGTGGGATTTTTCCATCCACTCACTATGGCCGACGAGAGCAAAAAATCGTCCACAACCATCTGTGTCGATTTGGCAACAGTTTCTCAATATGGATTGCGCTAAAAGCGGGCGGGGGCAATTTGCCTACATCCCGCCATAAACCCGGCGCACCCCGGAATGCTCTCCGAGCGCGTCTGGTGAAGGTGCGTGTCTATTTTGGGAGAAGCCGTGATTTTGCGGCAGGGATATTATGGACGCAAAGGCGATTTCGAAAGCGAATCTTCCCAGCCGCCATGTGACGGTCGGTCCCGAGCGGGCGCCGCACCGGTCCTACCTCTATGCGATGGGGCTTTCGCGGGAAGAGATCGCTCAGCCGCTCGTTGGTGTGGCGAGCTGCTGGAACGAGGCCGCTCCCTGCAATATTTCGCTCATGCGTCAGGCGCAGGTGGTGAAGAAGGGCGTTGCGGCCGCTAACGGGACGCCACGCGAATTCTGCACCATCACCGTCACCGACGGAATCGCCATGGGGCATCAGGGCATGAAGGCCTCGCTGGTCTCGCGAGATGTCATTGCCGATTCGGTCGACATTGCTACGACGCCCTGGTCGGCCTTGCCGGATGTGACAAGTCGCTGCCCGGGATGATGATGGCCATGGTGCGTCTCAATGTACCGTCAATCTTCATCTATGGCGGTTCCATCCTTCCCGGCTCTTTCCGTGGGCGGCAGATCACCGTTCAGGACGTGTTCGAGGCGGTTGGCCAGCATTCCGTTGGTGCCATGTCCGACGACGACCTCATGGAGATCGAGCAGGCAGCCTGTCCGTCGGCTGGTTCCTGCGGCGCGCAGTTCACTGCTAATACCATGGCAACCGTGGCCGAGGCGATTGGGCTTGCGCTGCCCTATTCCTGTGGTGCGCCAGCTCCCTACGAGATGCGCGACCGCTTCAACTATGCCTCTGGCGAGAAGATCATGGAACTGGTCGCCAAGCAGATCCGGCCGCGCGATATCGTGACGCGCAAGGCGCTGGAGAATGCGGCTGCCGTGGTTGCTGCTTCGGGCGGCTCCACCAACGCCGCCTTGCACCTGCCGGCGATCGCGCATGAGGCCGGCATCGAGTTCGACCTGTTCGACGTGGCGGAGATATTCAAGCGTACCCCCTATGTCGCAGACCTCAAGCCGGGCGGCAAATATGTCGCCAAGGACCTGTTCGAAGCAGGCGGCATACCGCTCCTGATGAAGACCCTGCTGGAGCACGGATATCTCCATGGCGATTGCATGACTGTGACGGGTCGTACAATTGCCGAAAATATGGAGCACATTCGCTGGAATGACGGTCAGGATGTGGTCTATCCGGCGGACAAGCCGATTACCAGAACCGGTGGTGTCGTGGGCCTCAAGGGCAATCTGGCTCCTGAAGGCGCGATCGTGAAAGTCGCCGGAATGAGTAACCTCAAATTTACCGGGCCGGCGCGCTGTTTCGACTCCGAAGAGGAATGCTTTTCGGCCGTCACGAACCGTGCCTACAAGGAAGGCGAAGTGCTCGTCATCCGCTACGAAGGGCCGAAGGGCGGACCCGGAATGCGCGAGATGTTGGCTACCACGGCCGCTCTTTATGGCCAGGGGATGGGCAGCAAGGTCGCGTTGATCACCGATGGCCGGTTTTCCGGCGCCACACGGGGCTTCTGCATCGGCCATGTCGGCCCGGAGGCCGCCGTCGGCGGTCCGATCGGCCTCCTGAAGGACGGCGACATCATCACCATAGACGCCGTCGAGGGCACGATTGATGTCGCGGTATCAGAGGAGGAATTCGCAAAGCGCCGCAAGGAATGGAAGCCGCGTGAAACGGACTACCAGTCCGGCGCCATCTGGAAATATGCCCAAACGGTTGGTTCGGCCCGCCTTGGTGCGGTCACCCATCCTGGTGGAGTGAAAGAAACACACTGCTATGCGGATATCTGAAGGGACAAGGGCGGGTATCCTGGCGGCGACCGTGGCTTTCGGCACGGTCGGCGGCGCCGAACAGGCGCTAGCGCTGGATGAAAAAACGGTCGTTCAGCAGGAACGACGCAGCCCTTGGGCTGTCTTCCGTTTCGGCTTCTCGGCCTACAAGAAAGGCAACAAGGACGAGGCTGTCGAAGCTTATCGCTATGCCGCCGAAAATGGCCAGCTTGGCGCGAGTTGGAAACTGGCCCGAATGTATGCGGAAGGCGATGGCGTCGCGCGCGACGATTATGAGGCGTTCAAGTTCTTCGCCGCGATTGCGCAGCAGGATGTGCGCCCCGGAAGCCCTGAGGAGACTTATGTGTCCGATGCGCTGGTGGCGCTGGGGACCTACCTCAAGAATGGTATTCCGGGCAGTCCCGTGAAGGCTGATCCAGTCGCCGCCCAGGAATATTTCATGAGGGCGGCCGCGACCTACCGCAATCCGAACGCTCAATATGAAGTAGGCAAGATGTTCCTCAAAGGCGAAGGTGTTACCCCGAGCGTGCGGCAGGCTGCACGCTGGTTCCAGCTTGCCGCTGAAAAAGGCCATGCGGGCGCCCAGGCAACGCTTGGAAATCTACTTTTCCAAAGCGGAAAGGTGGTGCGCGGCCTCGCTATGATGACGGCGGCGCTCGATCGAGCCTCGCCGGCGGACGCGCCTTGGATACGTGCGATGCAGGAAGAGGCCTTCGCATTGGCCGGCGAATCCGATCGACGCACTGCTATCGCGCTTGCCGCTGATATTCTCTCGAACGGCACGAAATAGCCGCTTCTACACAGGACAAAGGCCGAGTTCGACCGTTACGGGCACGTGGTCCGAGGGCTTTTCCCATGCTCGTGTATGCTTGTCGATTGATACGGATCGCAGTTGGTCGGTAGCTTCCGGCGAAAGCAGAAGATGGTCGATCCGGATGCCGTTGTTCTTCTGCCACGCTCCTGCCTGGTAGTCCCAGAAGGTATAGATGTTACCGCTGTCATTCGTGGCCCGGAGCGCTTCGGTGAAACCGAGTCCGGTAAGCCGGCGGAATGCCTGCCGGCTTTGAGGCTGGAACAGGGCGTCATCGATCCAGCTTTCGGGATGGCGGGCGTCGATAGGGTCCGGAATGACATTGTAGTCACCGGCAATCACCAGAGGCTCCTCGGTAGAGAGGCGGTCAGCCGCCCACCGTTCGAGCCTATCCATCCAGGAAAGCTTGTAGGTGAATTTTTCCGTGCCGATCGGGTTGCCGTTTGGCAGATAGATCGAGGCCACCCTCAAGGCGCCCTGAGCCGTCGAGAACACCCCTTCGATGAAACGTGCCTGCTCGTCGGCATCATTGCCCGGCAGGCCGCGATAAACCTCGTCAAAGCGGAGCTTTGAGAGTATGGCCACCCCGTTGAAACCCTTCTGGCCGTGGGTTTCCACGTGATAGCCGAGCGCTTCGACCGGTTCACGCGGAAACTGCTCATCCACCGACTTGATCTCCTGCAGGCAGACGATATCCGCGGCACTTTCGGTCAACCAGTGAAGCAGGTTCTCGATACGCGCCTTGACGCCGTTGATATTCCAGGTGGCGATTTTCATAAAGTGGGTCCGGATCGGCCTTGTGTGAAGGAAAGGGAGCCACTGGCGTGGCGCTTTTTCACCTTATGCCGCCTCGGCCACACGGGCAACGGTACTCGCATGAGTCGTAGCCGAAAGAGACTTTCTCAGAAAAATTGATACTGGTTCAAATATTCTGGCGGCAATCGAAAGCCTCTTATCTAGAATTTTAGCATCGATTTGGGCCTTAAAGACCCGGACTCACCCGGAAAAGATCAGGAATCCAAGCTACGACAAACCTGGCTATCAGGCCGAAGGACAAACAATTCTTGCGGATTGGCAATATTGCGCCGATCCTGCACTGCCGACCTTGGGAATCCTGATTTCGGCGAAGATCGTAGACTAAAGAGGGGAATACTGAGAGATGTCATTAGCAACTCAACCTGTCGACGAGATGCTGCCTGCACCGCGACTTTTCGCACTGGGCCTGCAGCACGTGCTCGTCATGTATGCAGGTGCGATCGCAGTTCCGCTAATCGTGGGGAGGGCTCTGCAGCTCGAACCGGAACAGGTCGCATTTCTGATCTCTGCCGATCTTTTTACCTGCGGCATCGTGTCGATCCTGCAGTCTTTGGGAGCGTCCCAGTGGTTCGGCATCAGGCTGCCGGTCATGATGGGTGTCACATTCGCCGCGGTCGGCCCTATGGTTTCTATGGCTGTCGCCAATCCGGGCGTCGAGGGCGCGCGCATGATCTTCGGGGCAATTATTGGAGCGGGCATCATTACGATCCTGATTGCGCCCTTCATCAGCCGGATGCTGCGCTTCTTTCCGCCGGTGGTGACAGGCACAATCATTCTTGTCATTGGCGTGACGCTGATGAAGATCGGCATAAGCTGGATATTCGGGCTGCCGGTCGGACCAACCGCACCGAGGATCGTTGATCCCGAGCATGCTGCGTGGCTGAAGGCGGTCACGGACGCTGCCGGGACAGGTGGAGCATCCTTGCCAGCCGTGCCGGAAGGCCTTGCCCTGGCGCCGAAAATGCCCAATCCTGCCTACGCTCCAATCTCCAACATCGTGCTTTCCCTGATTGTTCTCGCAGTCGTGATCGTCCTGGCGCGATATGCGAAAGGCTTTCTCGCCAATATCGCCGTGTTGACGGGCATCGTGGTCGGCGGCGTGCTGGCAGCGGCAATGGGTATGATGCATTTCGACAAGGTGGCGAGCGCTGGATGGTTTGCGCCGATCATGCCGTTCCATTTCGGCGCGCCGATCTTCGATCCCGTGCTGATTCTGACCATGGTCCTGGTGATGATCGTCGTCATGATCGAATCGACCGGCATGTTCCTTGCTCTTGGCGAGATGACCGGCAAGAAGGTGACGCAACCCATGCTTTCGGCCGGCCTCAGGATGGACGGCTTGGGGACCGTGCTCGGAGGCATCTTCAACACCTTCCCCTATACAAGCTTCTCCCAGAATGTCGGGCTGGTGGGCGTCACCGGCATCAAGAGCCGCTTTGTCTGTGTGGCGGGCGGCATGATCCTCGTGGTGCTGGGGCTCATTCCGAAGATGGGCGCGCTGGTGGAGGCGCTGCCGACGGTGGTGCTCGGCGGCGCCGGCATCGTCATGTTCGGCATGGTGGCGGCGACCGGCATCCGCATTCTCACCGGCGTGGATTTCAAGACCAGCCGCAACAATCTGTTCATCGTCGCTATCTCGCTTGGTCTCGGCATGATCCCGGTCGTCGCTCCGGATTTCCACATGTGGCTGCCGAAGGTTATCGGCCCGCTGATCGATTCCGGAATCCTGCTTGCATCGATCTCGGCGGTGCTGCTCAACATGTTGTTCAACGGAGCCACCGGCGACGAAGCCGCAGTCCGCGAAGCGGCAATGTCAGCGGAAAGCTGAGCAGAACCAAGGAGAAAGGACCGCCTGTGCAGGCGGCCCTTTCAGGGAATTGGTTTGGTTACTGGTTTACACGGTCCTGGCTGGTCCACGGGACATATCGTCCTTGCCGGCGTTCCTGCCGACGCTCCCGGCGCTCTTCTCTACGATCCACACGACGGTCGGCTCTCCGCTCCTGCCGGCGTTCCTGACGCACTTCCTGCCGCCTTTCGCGGCGCTGCTCGGCACGATTTTCCCGGCGCTGCTCGCGGATAGCGTCCCGCCGTTCTTCCCGGCGTTCGCGACGTGCTTCTTCACGACGTTCTTGTCGCCGCTCCTGGCGTGCTTCCTGCCGCCTCTCGCGCCGCTGCTCGGCACGGTTTTCCCGGCGCTCCTGGCGCCATTCACGACGGGCCTCACGACGCTCGTGACGTATCCATCGACGGAAATCACTGCGATGGCCGTGATAGTGGCGATGGCGATAGACATTGTAGTCGTAGGTGACGATGGGAAGGCCGATCGCTACGCCGACGCTGGAAACCGGACGACGGTAGTAGCGTTCGCCGAGATAAGCGAGGTAGTCGCCGGACACCCAGCCCCGCAACCCGTCCCATTCGATGTCACACCAACCGTAGCCGCTGAGGCAGCCATGAACCAGAACAGTGTCGCCGCCGGGTATCGTATCGATGCGCTCGTAGCCGGTGCTGGGGCCGAGGCGCATGTTGAGGTCGGTCGTGGTGATGGCGCGCTCCGCCGCTGACGCAATTGCAGGCGCCATCAGCCCAGCCGCCAGTGCTGCGACCCTGAGCTTGTTGTTCAGCATTCTCTGCTCCTTCCTCATGCATTCCTCGCTGCGGAGGTAACCGGGTGAGAGCAGGCTAGTTCCCGACCGCTGAATTGGCTTTGAACAGCAAATTCACCCTGCATTCATGTCGAAAGGATCGGATTGCAATGAAAAGGCCGCGCAAAACGACTATTTTCGACCCTGAAATAGAACTTAAATAGAAAAGCTTGTGCCGCAGCCGCAGGAGGCGACGGCGTTCGGATTTCGTATCTGGAAAGACTGCCCCATGAGGTCATCGACGAAATCGATGACCGACCCGCCCATATAGATGAGCGACAGATCGTCGACGAGCACCGTCGCGCCATTCTTCTCGAAGGCGATGTCATCGTCATTGCGGGTATCGGCGAGGTCAAATTTATAGGAAAATCCCGAGCAACCGCCGCCTTCCACCGTGACCCGAAGCCCGATCTTGCCCCGCTCCTTGCCGACGATGTCGGCAATGCGCTTCGCAGCGGCATCGGTCACTTCGATAGCGTTCATCTGGGACTTGGCATCTGCGCCCATAGGAGTCACCTTGCGTTCGCATTCGCACAATAGGTATGAAGCCGCAAAGGCCAAGTCAACCGGTGGTGAGAGACGGAGCCGATCGTGGGAAGCCTGAAGGATATCGGCTTTGGATATCGGCCGCGCGCATCCTATGCCAGCGACCCGGTCAAGTCCCGCGGCAGGTTCTACGACGAGACCGAAAGCCGGACGCGCACGCCCTTTCAGCGGGATCGTGACCGCATCATCCATTCAACGGCGTTCCGCCGCCTCAAGCACAAAACGCAGGTTTTCATTGCACATGAAGGCGATCACTACCGCACGCGGTTGACGCATTCGATCGAGGTTGCGCAGATCGCACGGGCGCTGGCGCGTTCGCTCTGTTGCGACGAGGATCTGGCCGAGGCCGTGGCGCTGGTGCATGACTTCGGCCACACGCCTTTCGGCCATACCGGTGAGGACGCCCTGAACGACAAGATGAAGCCCTGGGGCGGTTTTGACCACAATGCGCAGTCGTTGCGCATCGTTACACGGCTGGAACGCCGCTATGCCGAATTCGACGGCCTGAACCTCACCTGGGAAACGCTGGAAGGGCTGGTGAAGCACAATGGCCCGCTGACAGACCGTGCCGGTAACGGTCTTCACGGCCCGATACCGCAGCCCATCAGCGACTATACGCAACTGCATGACCTGGAGCTCTGGCGATTTGCCAGCCTGGAGGCGCAGTGCGCGGCGATCGCTGATGACATTGCCTACAATGCCCACGATATCGATGACGGGCTGCGCTCCGGCCTGCTTTCGCTGGAAATGCTGGAAGAGGTGCCCCTGCCGGCGGCCATATTGCGGACCGTCCGCGATCTCTACCCTCAGCTTGATCCGGTGCGTACCGGACATGAGCTGATGCGCCGGCAGATCACGGCCATGGTGGAAGATGTCATCACGGCGGCTCAGGCCAGGCTCTCCGAACTGGCGCCGGACAATATTGATGCCATCCACGATGCCGGCTTTACGGTCGTAACCTTTTCCGAACACATGGCTTCTCAGGAGAAGGAACTGAAACAATTCCTCTATGCCAATCTCTACCGGCACCCGGTCGTCATGCGGATCAGAGCCGGAGCGGATCGGATCGTGCGCAATCTGTTCGATGTCTATTTCGCTGATCCGCGCCAGATGCCGGAAGGCTGGAGAGAAGGGCTCGACCGGGCGGAAGATCGCGTCAAAGCACGGGACGTGGCGGACTTCCTGGCCGGCATGACCGATACCTATGCAATCAAGGAACACCGCCGGCTGTTTGACCGCTCGCCGGAATTGAGCTAGGCGAAAGCCCGATTTTCGGCAGTCGGGCCGCAGAATCCGAGAATTTACCGGGACATCCTTCATGAATATCTTTGCCGATTTCAGCGATCGGATCATAAAAGCCGTAGAAGCGCTTGATTTGAAAACACAAAGCGGGGAAGCGCCTGTCCTTTCCCGCATTTCCGTGGAGCCACCCCGTGACCCGACTCATGGGGATCTGGCGACAAATGCCGCCATGGTTCTTGCCAAGCCGGCGGGGCAGAATCCGCGCGTTTTGGGCGAGCGGATAGCAGAGGCGCTGCGCGCCGATCCCGATGTGGCGGAAGCGAGCGTTGCCGGCCCGGGATTTGTCAATCTGAAGCTTGGCGACGGTTTCTGGCAGGCGCGGCTTGGCGAAATCCTCGACCAGTCGACGGAGTACGGCCGCTCGGATATGGGCGGCGGACGCAAGGTCAATGTCGAATATGTTTCGGCCAACCCGACGGGACCGATGCATGTCGGCCATTGCCGTGGGGCCGTCGTGGGTGACGCACTCGCCAATCTGCTCGCCTTTGCCGGCTATGACGTGGTGAAGGAATATTATATCAACGATGCGGGCGCCCAGATCGATGTGCTCGGTCGCTCCGTTCTCCTGCGCTATCGGGAAGCACTGGGCGAGGACATCGGAAAGATACCGGAAGGCCTTTATCCGGGCGATTATCTGGTGCCGGTAGGCGAGGCGTTGGTTAAGGAGTTCGGGCGACAGCTCAATCAGATGCCCGAGGACGAAGCGCTGGACATCGCCAAGGATCGTGCGATCGACGCCATGATGGTGATGATCCGTGAGGACCTGGCCGCGCTGAACGTGCACCACGAGGTCTTTTTCTCGGAGCGTTCGCTGCATGTCGACAACGCAAAGGCAATCCGCTCGGCCATCAATGACCTGACCCTGAAGGGCCATGTCTACCGCGGCAAGCTGCCGCCGCCAAAGGGACAGAAGCCGGAAGACTGGGAGGATCGCGAACAGACGCTATTCCGGTCCACCGAGGTTGGTGACGATATCGACCGGCCGCTGATGAAGTCCGACGGCTCTTTCACCTATTTCGCTGCCGACGTGGCCTACATGAAGGACAAATATGCGCGCGGCTTCGACCATCTTATATTCGTACTCGGCGCCGACCATGGCGGTTATGTAAAACGGCTCGAGGCGCTGGCGAAAGCGATCGCCGGCGACAAACTTGAGATCACCGTTCTGCTCTGTCAACTCGTGAAGCTCTATCGCGGCGGCGAGCCGGTGCGCATGTCCAAACGGGCAGGAGAGTTCATCACGTTGCGCGATGTCGTGGACGAGGTGGGTCGCGATCCGATCCGTTTCATGATGCTGTATCGTAAGAACGACGCGCCGCTGGACTTCGATTTCGCCAAGGTGACCGAGCAGTCGAAGGACAATCCTGTCTTCTACGTTCAGTATGCGTCCGCACGTTGCCACTCGGTTTTCCGGCAGGCGAAGGAACAGTTCGGTGTCGAAGGTTTTGACCGGTCGGTCATGAAGGCGGCTTCCCATCGTCTTGCCGATGAAGGGGAGATCGCGCTGGTCAAGAAGCTCGCCGAATATCCCAGACTTGTCGAAAGTGCGGCGCAATCACTGGAGCCGCATCGACTTGCTTTTTACCTTTATGATCTTGCCAGTCTTTTCCACGCACATTGGAATCGCGGTACGGAGACACCGGGCTTACGTTTTGTTAAGGTTAACGACCCAGAATTAACCCATGCCAGACTGGGTCTGGTGCAGGCCGTGTCCGATGTGCTGACATCGGGACTGACGCTGGTAGGAGCCGAGGCGCCCGCCGAAATGCGCTAGAAACCGCGGAAAACCTGTCACCATTTGCCCACATTGCGCTGGTACGGCCAATTGCAAGTAATGTGACGTCGCCGGCGTCCTACCAAGTGTAAGCGTGGGAAAAAACATGGCAGATTCGAATCGTTCAAGAATAGCCGACTACGACGGCTTCGCAGACAACGATCCCTTTGCCGAGCTCACCAGGATCATGGGACATGATCCTCGTCCTCAGCCGGCGAGTTCTGATGAGGACCTCGAGGTCGACTTGGAGAACGAACTCATGGGCGGCCTGGCCGATATGGAAGGTCAGGCGAATCGCTCTGCCGAGCCGACGGCCTTTGTGCCCCAAGAGGCCGGGGAAGAGCCTGTCGCGGTCGATCCCGACCTTGAGCAGGCGATGGAAGATGAGCTCGACATCCCGCTCGATCTTGAGGGCGAGTTCGCCTCAGTCTTCGAGGAGGAGTTCCGGCCCGAGGCCGCGCAAGCCGCCAAGGAACATCGGAGGCATGTGCCGGAGGAGGCGGTTCCCCAGCTTGTCGACGAGGGGAGTTCTCTGTCCATGCAGGACAGTCCGGCTCCCGTCTATGATGAACCGCAGGCTTTCCAGTATCAGGACTATATATCGGAAGCTTCGGATCCCCGGCAGGCGGAAGCAGAGGAACTGCCTGATATCGATTTTGACGATGACGACCTTGCAGCGGTGGACGCTGATTTCGGACCCGAATCCAGTCAGGAATCCAGCGCCGACGAAACTGGAAAGCCAATCACTCATAATGAGGAGTCTTTCGAGAAGGCCGATTGGTCCCCGGTCGAATCAATAGCGACGTTGAGTACCGACGAGGCCGCAAGCGCAGCGGGATGGAATGCTGCCTCCGCGCAGGTTCAAGACGAGGCCGAAGAGGCTTTCCTGGCAGATTCAGCCGATGATGCAGAACCAGAAGAGCCGGTTGCGGAAGTCGATTGGCAGCAAGACGAGACAGATGGTGCTGTTGCCCCCGATTTTGAGACCATGGAGCCTGTGGAGCTTGTCGCTCGAGATTCTTCCGCGGATACGGATCAGGATGTTTCGGCCGATTTTGCGGCCTTCACCGAGGAGCATCGTGATCTTGAAGATGAACTGACGGCTCTCTTGTCGGAACAGGAGGCGGGAGCCGCTGCGCTTGCTGGTTTGACCTCGACGGGAGCCGATGAAGCGGTCGCCTCGGATGGAGAAGAGGCATTCGACTATTCGTTGGCGGCGTCGGATCGCCACGATTTCCTGGCGGCCGAAGATCCAGTTGTGGCCGAAGAGTCGTCGGATGAAGAGTTCGATCTGCCTGATGATTTTGCCGAACTGGGTGAAGAGGACCTTATGGCAGAGGACGCGTGCCAACCGGCCACCGAAGCCGTAGAGGACGACGATCCTGCGCCATACATTCCCCTTTCCTCACCGTCCGGTTCCTACCACTCCGAGGCCAATTCCGAGCCTGCCTTGACTGACGCGGACAACTATCAGCCTGAACTGGATGAAAGCACTTTCGCGGCCGATCAGGAAGTGACAGAAGGAGATCATCAGGCCGCCTTTGCCACGGCTGACGCCGGAGGTGACGTTGCGAATATGCCTGAAATCGAGACAGTCGAAGTGCCGGACCAAGCGGTCGCCATAGCTGACGATCTCGATATTCCCGATCTGGACCTTGAAGAAGACGTTCCACCGGCATCGGAATTCGATGAGCTGGAAGCCGAACTTGCCGGTGCCTTCGGCGAGATACCGGTCGAGAGCGTCGGACATACCGCTGCAACGCCGGAAATGACTGCCTCGCCGATGGCAGGACGTGACGGAACCGCTGCCGAACATCATATCGATCCGGCGCAGGACGAGCGGGCCTACCTGACAGAGCCGGAACTCGCTGCCGGCTATGCAGCCGCTGTGACCGGTTATCATGGCATCGCGCCTGCCAATGCCGAGGATGATTTCGAATTCGATCGAACCGGGTTTGACGGCATGGCTTCCGTAAATTCGCAGGGCCATGCCGATGAGGAGAAACCCGCGCGGCGCGGCCTGCTTATCGCGGCGGCCGTCGCCGGTATTGCCGTCCTCGGTGGTATTGGAGCCTACGCTTTCTCCTTTGGCGACGGCGGTTCTTCGACGCCGGCGCTTGTCGAAGCGAGTAACGAGCCGTTCAAGGTAAGGCCGGAAAATCCCGGCGGAACCCAGGTGGCGAACCAGAACAACGAGGTCTATCGCCGCGCATCCGGGATAAGCTCTGACGAGAGGCCGGCCCAGGAAAGACTGGTGACCACGACCGAGGAGCCGATCGACGTCGCAGCGCGTACCGGAACCGAGCCGCGGCTTGCAGATACGTCTGCGGACTCCGTGGAAGGCGAGCAATCGGCTTCTGTGGGAGACACAGTGGCCAAATCCGATGATCGGCTTGATCCGGCAGTCGATGATACCGGTGCGGGAGATGAAGTTGTAGCCGTGGCCCCTCGCAAGGTAAGGACGCTTGTTGTCCGTCCGGATGGAACTATGGTGCCCACCGAGATGCCGGCTGATACGGCAGGCGAGCAGATGGTGGCTTCTGTCGGTGACGGAAGCGCAGCGGAGGCGATGCGCCAACCGTCGTCACCTTCCGATGCCAATGCGGCTCCCAATGCGCCATCAATCGGTGCAGTGAATGGTGAAAACCCCTTGGCCGAAGCCGTGCCTGTTCCGACTTCCCGGCCTGCCGATGCGCCGGTGGCACAGCAGCCCCGCCAGGAAGCGCCTCGTCAGGAGCAGCCTCAGCAAGTGGCATCGGCCGCGACCACTGGAGCGGCGGCCGGCGCCTCCACGCCTGTCGCCTCGGAGCCGACCAGCAGCTGGTCAGTACAAATATCGTCCCAGCCGACGGCCGAGAGCGCGCAGCAATCCTACGAGGACCTTGCCCGCCGCTATGGCGAACTTCTCTCGGGGCGCGGTGTGAATATCGTGAAGGCTGACATAGCGGGGAAGGGAACCTATTATCGCGTGCGGGTCCCTTCCTCTTCCAAGAATGACGCGATTGATCTGTGTTCGCGTCTGAAGGCTGCAGGCGGAAGCTGCTTCGTCTCCCAGTAGTCCCTGCGGGACCGTCACTTTGAAAGCCGCCGTGGGTCCCACGGCGGCTTTCATGCTTTCCTACAGACGATTCAACTTGGAGGCATGTTGCTTTATGCTCTGTCAAATGAGCGAATCAAAAGCGATGATCCTCGGCGTGTCCGGGGCACAACTCACCAAAGAGGAAGCGACCTTCTTCCGTGGCGAAATGCCGTGGGGATTCATACTCTTCGCGCGTAATGTGAAAGAGCATAATCAGCTCAGCGATTTGGTCGAGGCGATGCGCGACTGCGTTGGCCGGCCGGATGCTCCCATCTTCATCGACCAGGAAGGCGGCCGCGTCCAGCGCCTGCGTCCGCCGCTGGCTCCCGACTATCCTCCCGCCGCCGCGCTGGGCGAACTCTACTTTAGGGACCGCGAAGCCGGTTTGCGCGCTGCCTGGCTGATGTCGCGGCAGCATGCCTTCGATCTGGCGCGCTATGGTATTACGGCCGACTGTTTGCCGGTGTTGGATGTGCCTGTGGAGGGCTCGAGCGATGTCATCGGGAGCCGCGCCTATGGCAAGGATCCCCAAGTCGTTACCGCTCTTGGCAGAGCGGCCGCTGAAGGCCTGATGGCTGGAGGTCTTTTGCCGGTGATGAAGCACATACCCGGCCACGGGAGGGCATTTGTCGACAGCCATCACGAACTGCCGAAGGTTGATGCTTCGCTCAGAGATCTGCGCAAACACGACTTCGTACCTTTCACTGCCTTGAACGACCTGCCGATGGCGATGACGGGCCATGTCGTCTATACGGCGATCGATCCAGACAATCCGGCCACGACCTCCGGCAAGGTCATTTCGGAGATTATCCGGGCAGAGATCGGCTTCGACGGCTTGCTGATGAGCGACGATACCTCCATGAAGGCGCTTTCTGGGGATTTCTCGGAGAGAGCCAAGGCGATCCTTGCAGCAGGCTGTGATCTGGTTCTTCACTGTAACGGTGTCATGGAAGAGATGTCTGCCGTGGCCAGAAAGACATCTGGTTTGGAGGGGGGAAGTCTTGAACGCGCCCGGCGCGTGCTCTCTCGGCTGAAGCCTGCCGATGACACCGAGGAGGCGTCCGCGCGTGAGGAATTCGGAGAACTTTTAAACGCCGTAGCCTAAGGAGACGGTAGCGAATTGGCCCAGTCCAACGAACAGCAGGCCGGAAAGCCGATCCCCATGGACAAGCTGTGGGACGACAATCAGGAGGAGCGCGGGGTGTCTGAGCCGGCGCTGACAGTTGACGTCGCGGGATTCGAAGGGCCGCTGGACTTGCTGCTGCATCTGGCGCGCAACCAGAAGGTCGATCTGGCACGTATCTCGATCCTGGCGCTGGCGGAGCAATATCTCGAATTTATCGAGCGCGTGCGCCAGATGCGGCTGGAATTGGCTGCTGATTATCTGGTCATGGCTGCCTGGTTGGCCTATCTCAAATCGCGGCTTCTGATCCCGAAACAGCGGGACGATGAGGGGCAGAGCGGTGAGGACCTGGCAGCCGTTCTGCAATTTCGGCTGAAGCGGCTCGAAGCCATGCGCGACGCGGCGGCGCGTCTGGTCAACCGCAACCGGCTCGGACGCGATGTCTTTGCGCGTGGCATGCCGGAAGCCGTCATCATGGAGAAACAGAGCCAGTACACGGCGACTCTCTACGACCTGCTGACAGCCTATGCAGCGCAGCGGCAGCGCCGCGCGATCACCAATGTGCGCATTGCCAAGCGCGGCGTCTGGTCCCTGAAGGAGGCGCGCGACATCCTCACGCGCATGATTGGCCAATTCAGTGACTGGACCGCGCTCGACCGCTTCCTGATCCAATATATGACCAGTTCCGAGGAAAGGGCGACTGCGCTCGCAAGCTCGTTCGCGGCGAGCCTTGAGCTTGTGCGGGAAGGCGAATTGGAAATTCGCCAGCATGAGGCCTTTGCTCCCCTCTATATGAGAAATCGCCGGAAAACGCCGAATATGGCGGAGGTAATCCATGACTGAAGGTGGCAATGTAGTGCCCTTCGTGAACGACGAAGAGGAACACGGACCCGAATCTGCGGGCAACCCCGCC
>Ga0164243_10003075_pt1 | contig 26940 bp, 22 predicted proteins | sample OricompcompostOP_FD_108781 | JGI IMG/M metagenome (GOLD analysis project Ga0164243, IMG submission 108781) | Organic Plus compost microbial communities from Emeryville, California, USA - Original compost - Organic plus compost (OP) | ecosystem: Engineered > Solid waste > Mixed feedstock >...
CCCGCCGGGTCGCGCGCCGACCCGCGCCGCGGCACTGTTCTGTCGGCGTCCCCGGTGGACACCCGGCACTTCCGCGCGGCCGGCACCGCGCCTCGGCGACGCCGAAACCGGTAACCGGAATGCGTCGGCCGAGTGCGCCGCGGGGCCCGTGCCGAATATGACGAACGCATGACAGTTCTCTATCAACGCCTTCATATTCGGGGACGGGCGTCCGCGGCTGATCACGCGCCTCCGCGTCCCGTGTCGCGGGGACAAACGGTGCAGGAAGGACCCAACCACCCGCGCCACGACCACGGACAGTACGTACGTCCTGCGTACCGTGACCGAATTCGACAATTGGGATCGCCCATTTTTTGTGGTCAGTTCCACAATCCGCGCGGGACCGGCTGGATTTACGGCGATGACGCCGGTAGGTTTTCCGCCCAGGCCGGGATGGCCCACCGAATGTGATCGGTGTTGATATCGACGGACGAGACGCGAAGATGGTCATCGATGGCGTGATCCGCCACCGGTTTCCGTCGGAGAGGGGATCGTGCCCGCACTCGCAGTGAAGTCGCTCTACAAGGTGTTCGGCAGCCGGACGGACGAGGCGATGAGGCGCCTCGCGGACGGCGCCCCCCGGGACGAGGCGCTCGCCGGGCTCCCGGCCACGGCCGCCGTCATCGACGCGAACTTCGAGGTACGCCCCGGCGAGGTCTTCGTCGTGATGGGCCTCTCCGGTTCCGGCAAGTCCACCCTCATCCGGATGCTCAACGGCCTGCTCCGCCCGACCCAGGGCAGCGTGCGGGTCGACGGGGTGGAACTGACCACGCTCCGCCCCGCCGCGCTGCGCAAGTTGCGGCGGGAGAAGATCAGCATGGTCTTCCAGCACTTCGCGCTGATGCCGCACCGGACGGTGCTGGAGAACGCCGGGTACGCGTTGGAGGTCGCCGGCCTGCCGAAGGCCGAGCGGCGCGAGCGGGCCATGGACGCGCTGCGCATGGTGGGCCTGGCGGACTGGGCGGACAAGCTGCCGCACAACCTCTCCGGCGGCATGCGGCAGCGGGTCGGGCTGGCCCGCGCGCTCGCGGCCGGCACGGACATCCTGCTGATGGACGAGGCGTTCTCCGCGCTGGACCCGCTCATCCGCCACGAGGTCCAGGACCAGCTCCTGGAGCTCCAGGCCGAGCTGGGCAAGACGATCGTCTTCATCACCCACGACCTCAACGAGGCCATGCGGCTCGGCGACCGGATCGCCGTGATGCGGGACGGGCGGATCGTCCAGATCGGCACGGCCGAGGAGATCCTCACCGACCCCGCCAACGACTACGTGGCGCAGTTCGTCGCGGACGTCGACCGCACCCGGATCCTCACCGCCTCCTCGGTCATGGAGAAGGCGCAGACCACGCTGGACGTCAACGTCGGTCCCCGGGTGGCGGCCCGCGCGCTGCGGGAGAACCAGACCTCGGTGGTCTACGTGACCGGTCCGCGGAAGCAGTTCCTCGGCACGGTCACCGAGGACGAGGTGCTGCGCGCGCTGCGCGAGGGCCGGCAGAGCCTCGACGGGTACGTCTCGACCGAGCGGGTCCGGACGGTCACCGAGGACACGGCCGTCGCCGATCTGTTCGCCGACTGCGCCGAGAGCCAGCACCCCGTGGCCGTGCTGGACGCGAAGGGCCGGCTGGCCGGTGTGATCCCACGGATCACCCTGCTCAGCGCCCTGGCCAGCACCACACCGCACGAGGTGCCCGCGCTGGACGGCCCGGCCGAGGTCGATCTCGTCGGCGCGAAGGGAGATCCGGCATGAGCCAGCACGAGTCGCCGCTCGACGGTTGGCTGCCCCGGGTGCCGCTGGGCACCTGGACCGAGTCCGCCGTCGACTGGGCCACCGGCACCCTCGGCCCCGCCTTCGACGCGATCGCCGCCGTGGTCGACGCCCTGGTCCGCCCGCTCGACGACCTGCTCACCGGCGTGCCGGCGGTCGTGGTCGTCCTGGTCCTGGCGGGGCTCGGCTGGTGGCTGCGCGGCTGGAAGTTCGGCCTGGGCACCGCGGTCGGCCTCGGCCTGGTGGCCGGCATGCCGTACTGGGAGGAGACCATGAGCACCCTGGCCCAGGTGCTCGTGGCCAGCGCGCTCGCCCTGGTGCTGGCGATCCCGTTGGGCGTCTTCATCGCGGAGAACCGGCGGGCCTCCGCCGTGGCCCGGCCGGTGCTGGACCTCATGCAGACCATGCCGGCGTTCGTCTACCTGATCCCGGCGATCTTCTTCTTCGGCATCGGCACCGTGCCCGGTGTGCTCGCCACGCTGGTGTTCAGCATGCCGCCCGGCGTACGCCTCACCGAGCTGGGCCTCCGCCAGGTCGACAAGGAGATCGTGCAGGCCGCCGAGTCGTTCGGGGCGCCTCCGTGGATGGTGCTGCTCCGGACCAAGCTGCCGCTGGCCCTGCCGACCATCATGACCGGGGTCAACCAGGTCATCATGCTGGCGCTGTCCATGGTCGTCATCGCCGGCATGGTCGGCGCCGGCGGCCTCGGCGACGTGATCATGTTCGCGTTGTCCCAGGTCGAGGTGGGCAGCGGCTTCGAGGGCGGCATCGCCGTCGTGGTCCTCGCCGTGGTGCTCGACCGGCTGACCGATTCCGTGGGCGAGCGGTTCCCGTCCGCGCGGGCGCAGCGCCTCGCGCGGCAGGCCGCCTGATCGTCGCCCTCCGCGCCGGCGTCGCGGATCCTTCGGACACGTGGGACGCCGGCGACTCTCTACAGGAAGGACAAATAGGTTGTTTTCCACGCTGAAGCGCGTCCTCGCCGTGGCGGTGACCGCAACCCTGGCCCTGGGTGGCGCCGCCGCCTGCAGCGAGTCGGATGACGCGTCCGGCGACGGCAAGAAGATCACGATCGGCTACATGGCCTGGGACGAGGCCATCGCCGCCTCCCACCTGTGGCAGAACATCCTGGAGGAGAAGGGCTACCAGGTCGAGCTCAAGAACCTGGAGGCCGGTCTGGTCTACGGCGGTCTCGCGGGCGGCGACATCGACCTGTTCCTCGACGGCTGGCTGCCCCAGACGCACGCCTCCTACCTGGAGAAGTACGGCGACAAGCTGGAGAAGCTCGGCGTCTGGTACGACGACGCCAGCCTGAGCATCGCGGTGCCGGCGTACGTCGACGGCATCGACTCCCTGGAGGATCTGGCGGCCAAGGCCGACACCTTCGGCGGGGAGATCATCGGCATCGAGCCGGGCGCCGGCCTCACCAAGGCCACGCAGGAGAAGGTGATCCCCGGCTACGGCCTCGACAGCGCCATGAAGCTGAAGACCTCGTCCACCCCGGCCATGCTGGCGGCTCTGGACGGCGCGATCGCCGAGAAGAAGCCGATCGTGGTCACGCTGTGGCACCCGCACTGGGCGTACGCGAAGTACGAGCTGAAGGACCTGGCCGACCCGAAGGGCACCCTGGGCCAGGCCGAGCAGATCAACACGTTCGCCCGGAAGGGCTTCGGCGAGGACTTCCCCGAGGTCACCTCGATGCTGAAGGCGTTCAAGATGGACGGCGACCAGCTCGCGTCGCTGGAGGACCTGATGTTCAACACCCACAAGGGTGACGAGAAGAAGGCCGTCGAGGAGTGGCTGAAGGCCAACCCCGACTACGTGTCGTCGCTCGCCTGAGCCGGTGAACGACAGGGCCCCCTCCCGACGCGGCGTCGGGAGGGGGCCCGTCCGCGCTCAGGCGCGCAGCATGTCCTCCGACACCCGCCAGAGCCGCTCGGCGGCCTCCGGGTCCATCGCGTACGGCGCGTACCCGGTGCGGGTGCCCGGCTGGTTCGGCCCGGCCTCCTGGCAGTCCTCGAAGTAGCGCCCACCGACGCCGTCGAGCAGCGGCGACGCGGCGAGCAGCACGGACGTCGCGGCGCCCTGCTCGGTGGTCTTCCAGTAGCCGGCCCCGGCGGTGCCGCCCGTCTGGGCGCGCATCCGCTCCAGCTCCTCGTCGCTCACGTACCGCTGGAGGTTGGTCCGGATCGCGCCCGGGTGCAGCGCGTTGACGAGGATGCCGTCGCCGGCCCAGCGCCGGGTCGCCTCGACGGCGAAGAGCACGTTGGCGGTCTTGGACTGCCCGTACGCCAGCCACGGGTCGTACGCGCGGCGCGCGAAGTGGATGTCGTCGAAGACGACCGGCGAGCGCAGGTGGGCCGCCGAGCTGACCGAGACGATCCGGGCGCCCCCGGCCGCGGACAGTGCCGGGTGCAGCCCGGTGGCCAGCGCGAAGTGCCCGAGGTGGTTGGTGGCGAACTGCATCTCCCAGCCCTGCGGGGTGCGCATCTCCGGCGCGGCCATGATCCCGGCGTTGTCGACGAGGATGTGCAGCGGGCCGTCCCAGTTCGCCACGAACGCCGCCACGGAGCCCAGGTCGGCCAGGTCCAGCGGGGCGACGAGGATCCGGTCGTTGCCGGTGGTGGCCGTGATGTCGGCGAGCGCCTCCTGACCGGCGGACGGGTTGCGGACGGCGAGGGTGACGTCGGCGCCGGCCTGAGCGAGCGCCCGGGCGGTCTCCACGCCGATGCCGGAGGCGCCGCCCGTGACGACGGCCCGGCGGCCGGTGAGGTCGACGCCGCGCACCACCTCGAGTGCCGTGGTCTCGTTCGTGAACGGGGTGCTCACTCGTGTACTGGTCATGATCCGTCCTTGTCGGCGTCGGCCGGCGCCCGCCGGCCGGCCACTACGATGGGAAGCGGAGGATCCTCCGTTACGATCGACACTAACCGGAGGCTCCTCCGTTTGCCAACCGGCCGGCTCACACCTCGGGCCACCATCAGGAGGCGACATGGGCGACAACGCCCCCCGACCACGACGGGCGGACGCCCAGCGCAACCGCCAGCGACTGCTCGACGCCGCCGTGCGGGCGTTTTCCCAGGGCGGGCCGCACGTAACGCTGGAGTCCGTCGCCCGCGAGGCGGGCGTCGGCATCGGCACCCTCTACCGGCACTTCCCCACCCGGGAGGCGCTCGTCGAGGCCGCCTACCGCAGCGAACTGGCCAAGCTCTGTGACGCCGCCCCCGACCTGCTCGCCGCGTCGCCACCCGACGAGGCGCTGCGGACCTGGATGGACCTCTTCATCGACTACCTCGCCACGAAGCGGGGCATGGCCGACGCGCTGCGGCTCGTGATCGAGGCGGGCGCCAACCCGTACGCCGAGAGCCGCGACCGGCTGCACCGCGCGCTCGACCTGCTCCTGTCGGCGGGCGCCGCGGCCGGGACCCTGCGGGGGGACGTCGCCACCGCCGACGTGCTGGCGAGCCTGAGCGGCGTGTCCCTCGCCACCGGGGAGCCCACCCGCCGGGAGCAGGCCGGACGGCTGCTCGACCTGCTCATGGACGGCCTCCGGTACCGCCGCGGGAGCTGATCCGATTCCGGCCCGTGCCCACCGGCGGCGCTGGCAGACTCGTCCGGTGGGTGGCGAGCGGTGGCGGGGGCGGCTGGGACCGGCCGTCGCCGTCGCGCCGGGAGCCCGGGTCGACCGGTTCGAGGTCTTCTTCGACCTGGTCTTCGTGTTCTCGTTCTTCATCATCACCCGCGCCACGGCCATGGACATCAGCAGCCGGAGCCTGCTGCACGGCCTGCTCGTGCTCGCGGTGCTCTGGTGGTGCTGGGTGGTGCACAGCGTGGTGGCGACCCGCGTCCGGCTCGGCGAGGGTTTCGTCCCGGTCCTCATGGTCATCGGGATGGCCGCCCTGTTCTGCTTCGCGCTGTCCCTGCCGCAGGCGTTCGGCGATCCCCGGCAGGCCGCCGCCGGCCCGATGGTGGTGGCCATCAGCTACGTGGTGATCCGGGCCGTGCACCTGCTGCTCTACTGGCACATCGCCAAGGAGAAACCCGGCGAACGGCGGCTGCTGCTCAGGTACTCGCCGGAGGTGATCATCAGCACGGTGCTGCTGCTCGGCGCCGCGCTCATCCCGCCCTCCGTCGAGCACGAGGGCACGGCGACGATGCTCCGCGACGCGCTCTGGGTCGCGGTGGTCCTCATGCAGTACGGCAGCGGGCTCGTCTCCGGCGCCTGGGGCTGGACGGTGGCCTCCGCCGAGCACTGGACCGAGCGGTACGACCTCATCCTGATCATCGCGCTCGGCGAGTCGATCATCTCGGTCGGCGTCGGCGGCAACCTGCTCGGCCAGCCGGTCACCTGGGGCGCGGTCAGCGCCGCCGTCTGCGGCGTCGTCTTCACCGCGGCGCTGTGGTGGGCGCACTTCGACGTGATCGGCCCGGCCGCGCGGATCGCCCAGCACGCCGCGCTCGGCCGGCCCCGCGTGGCGATGGCCCGCGACGCGTACGCCTACCTCTACCTCGTGATGATCGCGGGGATCATCATCTTCGCCCTCGGCGCCGAGGAGGTCGTCCGCCAGATCAGCGACCCGCACATCGGGGCCGACGAGCGGCCCCACGGTCCGGGCGTGCCGCTGCTCTACGGCGGGGTGATCGTCTACTTCGTCGGCGACATGCTGTTCCAGGCCCGCACCCTGCGCACGCTCTCCTGGACCCGGGTGGGCGTGGTGGTCGCCCTGGCCGCGGCGATCCCCGTCGCCGCCCTCCTGCCCGCGCTGGCCGCGTTCGCCCTGCTCGCCGTCATCTGCATCGGCCTGGTGGCTGCCGAGGTGGTGGTCATGGCCGACTCCCGCAGGGCCCTGCGCGAGGCGGTGTTCAAGGAGAAGACCAGCCACGAGGCGCACGAGGTCGCCTTCCGGGCCGCCTGGCACGATCCCGAGGACTTCGAACGCGACCGCGAGTGACCCGGGCCGCACGCGGGTCTGCCGGTAGCAGAATCGGCCGCGTCCGGCTGGCCTCCGGCCCCGGCGGGCCGGCAGGCTGGACGTCATGGTCACCTTCTCCCTCCAGGCGAGCCCGTCCGACGCCGCGAGCTGGATCGAGCTGGCGCGGCGCGCCGAGGCCGCCGGTTACGACGCCCTCCTCGCCGCCGACCACCCGGGCGCGGTGGCCACGCCGTTCGTGGCCCTGGCCGCCGCCGCGTCCGTGACGACCACCATCGGTCTCGGCTCGTACGTGGCCAACGCCGGCATCCGGGAACCGATGCTGCTGGCGGCGGACGTGGCCACCCTCGACCTGGTCTCCGGCGGCCGGGCCCGGCTCGGCATCGGCGCGGGGCACACCCCCGCCGAGTGGCGCGCGGTCGGTCGGGAGCGGCCGGACGTGGCCGGGCGGGTGCGCCGCGCCGTGGCCGTCACCGAGGCCGTCCGCGCCCTGCTCGACGGCGACGAGGTCACGGTGGACACCGACGACCTGGTCGTCCGTGCCGCCCGGCTGGACACGCCCCGGCCGGTGCAGCGGCGCGTCCCGGTCACCGTCGGCACGGCGAACTCGACGTTGCTGCGCTGGGCCGGCGCGCACGCCGACGTCGTCGGGCTGGCCGGCCTCGGCCGTACGCTGCCCGACGGCTACATGCACGAGGTGCGCTGGCGCGTCGCGGACATCGAGGCGCAGCTCGCCCACGTCGCGGCCGGCGCCGAGGGTCGCGCCGAGCCGCCGGCGCTGGAGGCGCTCGTGCAGCGCGTCGTGGTCACCGACGACGCGGAGGCCGCCGCCGCCGAGCTGGCCGGGCAGACCGGGCTGGACATCAAGGAGCTGCTCGCCACCCCGTACGTGCTGATCGGCACCGAGGACGAGATCGTCGCCGCCGTCGACGGCCACCGTCGCCGCTGGGGCATCACCCGCTACGTCGTCCGCGCCGAAGCCCTCGACGCCCTCGCCCCGGTGCTGCCCCGCGTCGCCGCGCTGTCGTGACGCCGGCACCGCGGTGACGCCGGCACCGCTGCCGCGCCGGCCCACTGCGGTGCCCGCCGGCACCGCTGTCGTGACGCCGACACCATCCACGCCGTCACCTGCCCGAACGGTCACTTGACGCGGCACCCCACCACACCCACAGTGAAGGTGTCGTGGAGAGGTGACGCACCGTGAACATCGAGATCGCTCATCCGGCGGATCTCGATCGGGTGGAGGCGCTGGTCTCGTGGCTGAAGCGTCCCCATCTCGACCGGGTCACCATCACGATGCCCGGGCTCGATGCCACCGAGAGTGATCGAGCCGCCCGGACCATCCGCCACCTGTTCAACGACTGCGGCTGCGCCTGGGGAGCGTCGGCCCTCGTCGTCGCGGTGGCCGGCGCGGTCCTGGCCCGACCGGGCGGTGTCGCGGCGCTCGCCACCGCCGCCCTCGCCTGCCTCGCGGCGGCCGTCGCCGGCAAGCTCCTCGGCCTGGCGTGGAGCCGCCAGCGCCTGCTCGCACGGCTGCGCGCCCTGCGAACCGCCGCCTGACCCCGGAAGGGGGTTGTCATGGCACTGGTCTGCACCGAAGTCACCGAATGGATCGAGGAGGAGGTCTCCAAGCCCGTCGAGGAGTGGGAGGAGCGGCAGGAGAAGCGCTGCAAGGACTACCCCTGGTACGACCCGCGGGGATGGGTGTGCTGGTTCGTCACCGTCCTCGTGAAGGTCGTCCGGTGGGTGGTCGTGATCGTCGGCAAGTGGGTGACGCGGACGGTCTGCACGATCGTCGGCGTGGTCGTCGAGGCGGTCGTGGACATCGCCGCCGGGCTCTGGGACATGGTCGTCGGCATCGTGACGCTCGACTGGCGGCGGATCCTCGACGGCTTCCTCCGCATCGTGATCGGCGGCGTGCTGGGGATCATCCGGCTGGCCCGCGTCGCGCTGCTCGGCGACACGATCGACTACATCATCGAGGAGATCAACAAGGAGCGGCTCCGCCGCTACGTGCGCGGCCTGCTGGAGGCGAAGTACTCCGGCGACACCCTGAGCCAGATCAAGGAGGCGATCCGCCTCGACCACGGGGCGTTCGGGCTGCGCCTGCACGGGACCGCGTACCGGACGAAGCTCGACTCGCAGACCCCGTCGACGCGGGAACCGGGGGTGCCCAACCTCGTCATCCTGCACGAGCAGGGCGCCATCAACCTGCGGGCGCTCTGCGGCTTCGAGTTCCCCGAGGGCTACTGGAACCGCAAGCGCTACAAGACCCTCAAGAAGGAGACCGTCGTGGGCGGGGGCGGCGGCGGGGAGTTCGACAACCCGATCTCCGCCGACGAGCTGGACACGTACCTCAGCTCCCGAGGGGCGGAGGGACCGGCGTTCGTCGTGCTGGCCATGCGCGACGGGGTGCGGGACTCGAAGCTGTCGGTGGCCCGCGAGAAGGGGCGCGAGCTGGCGCTCATGCTGGACTTCGACACCGAGGACCGCGAGGTCACCGAGGCGGCCCACATCGTCCACACCGGAGTCCCGGTGGCGCAGACGCGGTTCCTCGTCGACGTGTTCGGCCGGCGGGACAAGAACGTCGACCCGGACGGGGCCACCGCCGACCTCTGCCACCCGGTCGCCGTCGGCGTGTTCCGGTACACGAACACGCTGCGCGGGCTGGCCAGCAACCTGCACGAGAGCCGGTGCGGCCTGGACGGCAAGAGCGCCTCCGGCGTCACGTTCGTCGACAACCTGCCCGACGACATCTGGAAGTACGTGCCGATCCACGAACTCGGCCACTACTTCGGGCTCTGTCACACCGACGGCGTCGACCGCATCATGTACTCGCCGAAGACCAACAGCTGGTGGCGCGGCTGGGCCATCCCCCGCACGCTGCTGAACCTCTGGTTGCAGGGCGAGCCGACCTTCACGTACGGCGAGGCGAAGGCGACCTGGGACTACGTGGTGGCGCACTTCGCGCCGCAGTGCCTGGGCGCGCGGCCCGTCGTGATCGAGGCCCGGCCCGCCGCCGCCGGCACGGGAGCGGCCGACACGGTCGCCTGACCGGGCGTACGCCGGGGCGCCCACCGCGCCCCGGCCAGCCTCAGTTCTCGGCGCGCTCCGCCACGAAGACCCCGACGCCGTGCACGCCCTCGACCAGCCCCTGCGTCTGGAGGACGAGGATCGCCTGCCGCACGACGGTCTGCGACACGCCGTGCTCCTCCTTGAGCTGGGCGGTCGACGGCAACTTGTCTCCCGGCGCCCACTCGCCTGACTCGATCCGGGCACGGATGTGGTCGGCGAGCTGCGCCCACTTCGGCTTGGCGGGCATGTGGTCTCCCTGGTCTGCGCCGCCATTTGATCACGCAGGGACTTCATATCGCAACTAATAGCCACACATGCCTTGCTTTATATAAGCGCTTATGTCAGGCTGACGTCGACCGGCTCCCTGGTCTGCAAACCCCCGGGCTGGTCACCCCCGAGATCGCACCCGGCCGGCGTCTTTCCCCGGTCGCCGGCCGGGTGCGCCCACACGTCCGCAACCGTTCCGTACGCCGCTCTTCCCGACGGCGCGGACGGCACGACCGGCAGCAGCAGATGGAGGCGTCCATGTGGCCGATCCGGCGGCGCGGCCTGTCGCCCGTACCCCTCGCGCCGACACATCGGCGCACCTGGCGCGGCGTGCGGCGCTGGTGTTCCTGCGGCCTGCGCTGGGCCGCCTGCCCGGACCGGCGCACGCCGGTCCCCACCGAGCCCGCCCCGCCGCGCGACACCCGTTCGTGGACGAGGCGCACGGCCCTTCACCGGCTCGCGCGGCACGCCCGGACGTGGCGCGCCAACGGCGGTCGCCGGTGACCGCCCCCGGGGCCGGCGGCCCGGGCCGATCGCACCTGCCGCTGCGTCCACTGTGGCTGTGCCGGGCCTGCGCCGCACCGTGGCCGTGCGCGCCCGCGAAGCTGCGCCTGGCCCGCGAGTACGCCGGCAACCGCGTGGCGCTCTGCCTCTACCTGAGCAGCGTGCTGCACGACGCGGCCACCGACCTGCACCTGCTCGACCCGCACGGCGCTCCCGGCCCGCAGCAGCTCTTCGACCGCTTCATCGGCTGGGCCACCCCTTCCCGCCCGGGCGTCGAGCCGGAGTCGGGGCGGCCGGACGGCGGACCCGCGCCGGCGTCCGGCACGCCCGCGGGTCAGGACTCGGCCAGCCCCTCGTAGTAGCGGATCTTCTCGCGGAGGTGGTCGTACTGGCGCCGGAGCAGGCTCATCTGCTCCTCCACCCGGACGGCGTGCTCCTCCAGCAGCGCCTTCCGCTCGGCGGCCGTGTGGTCGCCCTCGCGCGCCAGCTCCGCGTAGCGGCACATCTGCGCGATGGGCATGCCCGTGTCGCGCAGGCAACGGAACAGCTCCAGCCAGCCGAGGTCGTCGTCGGTGAAGACGCGCCGCCCGCTGGAGGTGCGGCCGATGCCGCTGAGCAGGCCGATCTTCTCGTAGTACCGGAGGGTGTCGAGGCTGAAGCCGCTGCGGCGGGCGGCCTCCGAGGGTGCGTACATGCCCGCATGCTAGGGCTTGACCTGGAGCGCGCTCCAGGTTGAAGGCTGGGCGCATGAGCATGACACGGACACTGGGCCGCAGCGGCATCGAGGTCAGCGCGATCGGCATGGGCTGCTGGGCCATCGGCGGACCACTGTGGGGCGACGGCGGGCAGCCGTTCGGCTGGGGCGAGGTCGACGACGACGAGTCGATCCGCACCATCCACGCCGCGCTCGACGCGGGCGTGACGCTCTTCGACACGGCCAGCAACTACGGCGCCGGGCACAGCGAGCGGATCCTCGGCCGGGCACTCGCCGGCCGCCGGGACCGGGCGGTCATCGCCACGAAGTTCGGCAACCGCGCCGACGAGGCGACCCGCCGGTGGACCGGCACCGACCCGAGCCCCGCGTACGCCGTGCAGAGCCTGGAGGAGTCGCTGCGGCGGCTCGGCACCGACCACGTCGACCTGTACCAGCTGCACATCAACGACCTTCCGGCGACCGCCGCGCTCGACCTGGTCGACACGCTCGAGGGCCTGGTCACCCAGGGCAAGATCCGGGCGTACGGGTGGAGCACCGACCACCCCGACTCGGCCGAGGCGTTCGCGAAGGCCGGGACGCACTGCACCGCTATCCAGCACGACCAGTCGGTGCTGCTGGACAACGCGGCGATGCTGGCGGTCTGCGACGCGTACGACCTGGCCAGCCTCAACCGGGGACCGCTGGCGATGGGCCTGCTCACCGGCTCGAAGCGGGCGGTCGGCCGCGACGACGTCCGCGGGATGGCGCCGGAGTGGCTGGTCTGGTTCACCGACGGCCGGCCGACCCCCGAGTGGGCCGCCCGCGTCGAGCGGATCCGGGCGGCGCTGACCTCCGACGGTCGTACCCTCGCCCAGGGCGCGCTGGGCTGGCTGCTGGCCCGCAGCCCCAGGACGGTGCCGATCCCCGGTGCCCGGACGGTCGCGCAGGTGCGGGAGAACGCCGCCACCCTCGCGCTCGGCCCGCTCGGCGCCGACGCCGTCGCCGAGGTGGAGCGCCTGCTGTCCGACGTGCGGCCCGCACCGACGGCGTGAGCCCGCGCCGGCCCGGTGCGGCGGCTGCCGCATCGGGCGGCCATCCGGACTCGACGCGTGCGGCACCCCGTCCGTACCGGAAGATGTGAGCATGCGGATCCTCATGGCCGGCGCGTCCGGCTTCCTCGGCACCCGGCTGGTCGACCGGTTCGTCGCCGACGGCCACCAGGTGACGCGGCTGGTCCGCCGCCCGCCGCGCGCACCCGACGAGCGGCAGTGGAACCCGTCCGCCGCGCAGCTCGACCCGGCGCTGGTGGCCGAGGCCGACGCCGTGGTCAACCTGGCGGGCGCGGGCGTCGGCGACCGGCGGTGGACCGACGAGTACCGGCGGATCATCCGGACCAGTCGGGTCGACACCACGACGACGGTGGCCATCACCATCGCGGGGCTGCCGGCGGAGGACCGGCCCGCGGTGCTGATCAACGCGTCGGCCGTCGGCTGGTACGGCGACACCGGCGACCGGGCCGTGGAGGAGGACGCGCCGGCCGGCGAGGGATTCCTCGCCGACGTGGCCCGGGTGTGGGAGGCGGCCACCCGGCCGGCCGAGGATGCCGGCGTCCGTGTGGCGCGGCTGCGCACCGGGCTGCCGCTGGACCGCGACGGAGGGATGCTCAAGCCGCAACTGCTGCCGATGCGGCTGGGCGTCTCCGGCCGGCTGGGCAGCGGCCGGCAGTGGTGGCCCTGCCTGTCGATGGCCGACTTCCTCGACGCCGTGGCGTTCGTGCTGGCACGCGACGACGTGGCCGGGCCGGTCAACGTGGTCGGCCCGGCCCCGGTCACCAACGCGGAGTTCACCCGGGAGCTGGCGCGGCAGCTGCACCGGCCCGCGTTCCTGCGGGTCCCGGCGGTGGCGCTGAAGGTCGCGCTGGGCGGCTTCGCCGTCGAGGCCCTGTCCAGCTCCCGGGTGCTCCCCGGCGTCCTGACCCGCGCCGGCTTCCAGTACCGCCACCCCGACCTGCCGTCCGCCCTCCACGCCGCCCTGACCACCTGACCCCGCCCGTCCCCGGGTTCAGCCCCGGTGATCATGAGGTTGTCGTCACCGGTCACGGCGTGTCGGGACGACAACTTCATGATCGACGGGGGCAGGCGGGGCGGGGCCGGCGGCGCGGGCGGGCGGGCGCGGGGGTCAGCAGCCGATCACCCAGTAGTTGGGGCCGGTCTGCTTCAGCGTGCTCGTGTAGAAGGTGTTGTAGAGGCCCATCCGCTGGCCGGAGCCGTTCGCGTACGCGTAGCCCCCGGACTGGTACGCCCTCCCCGCGGTGACGTGCGCGTAGTTGCTCGCGGTCACGCAGGTCGGCGCCGGCGGCGGGGTCGTGGTGGGCGGCGGGGTCGTGGGGTCGCCTCCGCCGCCGTCCAGGCCGAAGAAGAGCGCGTCCCGGTACGCCGAACAGATGGTGTCGAGGAAGTACGCCCCGGCGGTGCCGCACTGGTCGGCGCCGCTGCCCGGGTCGACCGGGGTGCCGTGGCCCATCCCGGAGACGCGGTAGAGGCGTACGTCGTCGTTGCCGTACACCTCCAGGCTCGTGCCGCCGGGCAGGGACGTGGTGCTGGTCGGCGTCTGCGACACGCCGCGGACGTTCGTCCACTGGTCGCGTGACTCGGCGCCGTTGAGCGGGGCCACCGTCGTGTCCGAGGTGCCGTGCCAGATGGCGACCCGCGGCCGCGGTCCGCCGTAGCCGGGGTACGCGCCGCGGACCAGGTCGCCCCACGCCGCCGGGCTCTTGTCGGTGCCCGGGTTCATGCAGCCGAACGCGTTGACCATGCTGGTGGCGCAGCGGTACGGGATGCCGGCCACGATCGACCCGGCCGCGAAGACGTCGGGGTAGGCGGCGAGCATGACGGCGCTCATGGCGGCGCCGGCCGACAGGCCGCTCACGAAGACCCGACCCGCGTCGACGCCGAAGTTCGCCGTGGCGTGGTCGACCATCTGCTTGATCGACAGCGCCTCGCCCTGGCCGCGGGCGGTGTCCCCCGGCTCGAACCAGTTGAAGCAGCTGGTGGCGTTGTTGGCGGACTTCTGCTCCGCCACGATGAGCGCGAACTTCCACTGGTCGGCGTACTTGCGCCAGCCGGAGTTGGTGAAGTAGGCGTTGGCGTTCTGGGTGCAGCCGTGCAGCAGCACGACGGCGGGTGGGTTGGCCGGGAGGTTGTCCGGCCGGTACGCGTACATGGCGAGGTTGCCGGGGTTCGAGCCGAAGCTCGTCACCTGGGTGAGGCTGGCGGCCTGGGCGGGTGCGGCGAGGGTGACCGCGCCGGCCACGGCGAGGACGAACCCGGCGACCACCGCGGTCAGCCGGGTGAGCAGGGGTGCGGAGCGGCGCACGGCGGCCTCCGGGAACGAAATGTGAACTGGGTCACGTGCGAATTGCCGCGACGTTACGACGCCATGACATCGATGTGACATGGGTCGCGGTCACACATTCATGAGCGCCGTTGTGTACGCCGGACGTGAGGAGTGCTCGCCCCGGGCGGCACGGGCCTCTACCCCACCGAGAGCGACAAGAAGGAGCCCCTCCTTGCACGTATGACCGGTACTTCCAGGTCCGATTGGTAACGTCCGCTGCGTGCCGACCTCCCCGTCCGTGGCCACCGGGCCCGCACCCGCGTCCCCGCCACGCACCGCCCGAGGCCGCCGCGCCGACCTGATCGTGGTCCTGGCCGCGCTCGTCCTCGCCGTCTGGGTGACCAGCGGCCTGTGGCGGGACCCGAACGTCCGCGCCGTCACGGTCAACTCCAGCGACCAGGCCCTCTTCGAGTGGTTGCTGGCGTTCGGCGGGCACGCGCTGACCCACGGCGAGAACCCGTTCTTCACGCACCTCATCAACGTCCCCGACGGCGTGAACCTCGCGGTCAACACCTCGGTCACCGTCTACGCGGTGGTCTTCGCGCCGCTCACCTACCTGGTCGGGCCGCCGGTGACGTTCCTGGTGATCCTCACCCTGAACCTGGCCGCCACGGCGGTCGCCTGGTACCTGCTGCTGTCCCGGCAGTACGTCCGCAGCCGCCTGGCCGCCGGCGTCGGCGGCCTGTTCATCGCCTACTCCCCCGGCATGGTCTCGCACGCCAACGCGCACCTGAACTGGACCGCCGGCTGGCTGGTGCCGCTGCTGATCTGGCGGTTGTTCGCGCTGCGCCGGCCCGGCCACTGGCTGCGCGACGGGACGATCTTCGGCGTGCTCGTGGCGGTCGCGTTCTCCATCGCCGCCGAGGGGCTGTTCTTCACCGCGCTGGCGCTCGGCGTCTTCGTCGTCGTCTGGTCGCTGCACCCGGCCCGCCGCGCCGAGGCGCGCGCGGCGCTGCCGACCTTCCTGCGCGGGCTCGGAGTGGCCGCCGTGGTGGCGGGTGCGCTGCTCGCGTACCCGCTGTGGCTGCACTTCGCCGGTCCGCAACGCTTCCACGGCACCGGTTTCGATCCGGTGATCCACTCGGAGGACATCGCCGCGTTCGTCTCGTACCCGCGCCGGTCCCTGGCCGGCGAGGCGGGTCTGGGCACCTCGCTGGCGCCCAACCCCACGGAGGAGAACTCGTTCTTCGGCGCGCCGCTGCTGCTGCTCACCGTGGTCTGCTTCGTGGCGCTCTGGCGTCGCGCCGACCCGGGCCGCCGGGCCACCCTCTGGGCGCTGGGAGTCCTCGCGGTCGTGTTCAGCGTGCTGTCGTGGGGGCCGGTCGCCAAGGTCGACGGGGACCGCACCGACGTGCCGATGCCGTTCGACCTGCTCGGGCAGCTTCCGGTGGTGAACGCCGCGCTGCCCGCCCGGCTTGCGCTCGTGGTGGCGCCGGTGATCGGGCTGCTGCTCGCGTACACGATCGACCAGCTACGGACCGCACCGCCCCGGCATCGCTTTAGCGAGGCGGCCTGGGCGCTCGGCTTCGTGGTCGCGCTGCTGCCGCTGGTGCCGACGCCGCTGCTGACCAGCGAGCGCGAGCCGATCCCCCGGTTCATCACCGCCGGCACCTGGAAGGAGTACGTCTCCCCGGGCGGCGTGCTCACCCCGGTGCCGGTGGCCGTGGACGTCTACCCCGACGGCCAGCGCTGGCAGGCGTACGCCCTCGCCCACCGGCAGGGGGAGTTCCGCATCCCGGCCGGCTTCTTCCTCGGCCCGGGCGGGCCCGACGGCCGGGGCCGGATCGGGCCCGTGCCGCGACCCTTCAACGCGCTGATGGACCAGGCCGCCCGGACCGGCATGGTGCCGATCGTCACCGACGGGACGCTGCGGGAGGTCCGGGCCGACCTGGCGTACTGGCGGGTCGAGGCGGTGGTGCTCCCCGACCGGGTGCACGGCGCGAAGTTCGACGTCGACGAGGACGCGGTGCTCCGCACGGCCACCGCGCTGCTCGGGCGGCCCGAGCGGGTGGACGACGTCTGGCTCTGGCGGATCCCCCGCTCCTGAGCCGCGCCGCCGCCTCCGTGTCGTCGTCACCTACGCCGCACCGCGCCCTTCCCCGCACGCCGCGAGCGCCCGCCCGGCCGGCGCCGCCGCGCCGACCCGCGGGGCACGGCCGTCGGTGAGGCGGCTCACGAGCGCCACCGGGCCGTCCCGGGTCTACGCTGAACGGCGTGAGCACGACGACCTCCGGCCTCACGGCCGTCCGCGCCGGTGTCCTCGACTACCAGGCCGCCTGGGACGAGCAGCGCCGCCTGCACGAGCGGGTGGTGGCCGGCGAGCAGGGCGACACGGTCCTGCTGCTGGAGCACCCGAGCGTCTACACGGCCGGCAAGCGCACCGAACCGTGGGACCGGCCCATGGACGGCACCCCGGTCGTCGACGTCGACCGGGGCGGCAAGATCACCTGGCACGGGCCGGGCCAGCTCGTCGGATACCCGATCGTGCGGCTCCCCGACCCGGTGGACGTGGTCGCGTACGTGCGGCGCACCGAGCAGATGCTCATCGACGTCTGCGCCGAGTTCGGCCTGACCGCCGGCCGGGTCGAGGGACGCAGCGGGGTCTGGGTGCCCGAGGACGACCGGGGCCCCGCCCGCAAGGTCGCCGCCATCGGCATCCGCGTCGCCCGCGGGGTGACCCTGCACGGCTTCGCCATCAACTGCGACTGCGACCTCGCGTACTTCGACCGGATCGTGCCGTGCGGCATCCGGGACGCGGGCACCACCTCGCTCACGGCCGAGCTGGGCCGCCCGGTCACCGTGGCCGACGTGCTGCCGGTGGTGGAGCGCCACCTGCCCACCCTCGTGCAGGTCTGAGGCGAGGGCAGGCCGGCAGCCCCGCCCCGGCGCCGGCCGAGCCGGCAGCCTGATCGCGTACCCTCGCCCGGTGCGGATCGATCTCGTCACCCTGGTCGTCGCCGAGTACGACCCGGCGATCACGTTCTTCACCGAGGTGCTCGGGTTCGAGCTCGTGGAGGACTCCCCGTCGCTCACCAACGACGGCCGGCCGAAGCGCTGGGTGGTCGTCCGCCCGCCGGGCGGCGGCACGGGCCTGCTGCTGGCCCGCGCCGACGGGGAGCGGCAGGAGGCCGTGGTCGGCGACCAGACCGCCGGCCGGGTCGGCTTCTTCCTCCAGGTGGACGACTTCGACGCCACCTACCGGCGGATGGTCGACGCGAAGGTCGAGTTCGTACGGCCGCCGCGCACCGAACCGTACGGCCGGGTGGCGGTCTTCCGCGACATCGCCGGCAACCGCTGGGATCTCCTCGGCCCCGCCTGACCGCTCGACCCGGCCGGACCGCTCGACCCGGCCTCTCGGCCCCGCCTGACCGGCGTCAGCGCTCCGGTGTCCGCGCGCCGGTGGGGCTCCGCCGCCGCAGCCACGGTTCCGCGAGCACGATGGCGCCGCCGACGGCCGCCCCGATCACCGTCTCCACCCCCCGGTCGAAGAGCAGCTCCCCCGGCGGCCGGGCCACCGCGAGCTGCCCCATGAGCAGCGCCATCGGTGTGACGAACAGCAGGGCCAGCCCGTAGTTCCGCCCCACGAGCAGCTCCGTGACGATCTGGAGTCCCGCGACGACGAGCACCGTGGCGTACGGCGACAGGTGCGGCGCCAGCAGCGCCGCGCTGGTCAGCAGCCCGAGCAGCGTGCCGAGGGCGCGGTGCGCGGCGCGGACGAGCTGGGCGGTCACACCCACGGCGCTCAGTGGGGCCACCGCCGCCACCATCGCCCAGTACGGGTGGCCGATCCCCGCCGCCGTCGCCACGCCGCCGGCCAGCACGACGGCGAGGGCGTAGCGCACCGGTTGCCACGTCCACACGTGCGCGAGCCGGGCCGGCCGGCTCCGCCGGCGGGAGAGGACGCTGCCCACGTTGCCGACCACCAGCGCGAACAGCGCGCTGAGCCCGGCCACGGCGGCGGCCACCGGCACGTCCGCGACCGTGCGCGGGGCCGACGCGACGGCCCCGAACGCGAAGACGAGGAACAGCGGCCCCGGCGGGTGCCAGTCCTGCGCGGCGGCCAGCAGCGCGCCGAGCGCCGCGACGGCCGCGGCCACCGGCACGGCGACCCACGCCCGCGCCTCCAGCGACCCGACGAGCACGCCCACCACGACCGAGCAGGTGAGCGCCGCTCCGGCGCTCACCTGCATGACCGCCCGCGACAGGTGCACGTGGTTGCGCCCGTACAGGGAGGTGAACGCACCGAAGGCCGCGTACACCGACCAGCCCGGGCGGCCGAGCGCCAGCACGGTGAGCAGCGGGACGCCGACGCTGATCCCGGCCCGCAGCGCGACCCGGTGTGCGCCCGGCACCGGACGGACGGACAGGAGGCCGCGCAGCGCCGCCCGCGTCCGCTCGCCCATCCCGTCCGTCACCCCCGCCCGTCGCCCGGGGCGGGGTACCCGCACGCCGGGCGCGCTCACCCGCGCCCGGCCGCGTGTCGCACCGGAGGCCGTCGCCCCCGGTGCGCCGGTCGTCAGGGCGTCAGGCGGTGCAGGTCGCGCGGGAAGGCCGTGACCTCGCGGACGTTGGCCGCCCCGGTCAGCCGGGCGACGAACCGTTCCAGACCGATGGCGAACCCGCCGTGCGGCGGCATGCCGTGCCGGAACGCGTCGAGGTAGCCGGCGTACGGCGCGACGGGCTCGCCCCGCGCGGCCAGCGCCGCCAGGTAGTCGGCGTGCCGGTGCAGCCGCTGCCCGCCGGTGACCAGCTCGACGCCGCGGAACAGCAGGTCGAACCCGTTGCTGTACGCGGGCCGCTCCGGGTCCGGGTGGGTGTAGAACGGGCGCTTCGCCATCGGGTACCCGGTGACGAAGAGGAAGTCCGAGCCGTGCTCGCGGCGGGCCCACTCCCCCAGCGCGCGCTCGTGCGCCGGGGCGAGGTCCGGCTCGTCGGTGGGGGCGCCGGCGATCGCCAGCGCCTCGGTGAAGTCGACGGCCGGGATCCGCGCCGGAACGGCCGGCAGCGTGATCCCCAGCGTGGCCACCGCGCCGGCGGCCCGGTCCGCCACGGCCGCGAGCATCCCGGCGAGGACGTCCCGCAGCACCCGCATCACGTCCCGGTGGTCGGCGACGAAGCCCAGCTCGACGTCGAGCGAGGTGTACTGGGCCAGGTGCCGGGCGGTGTCGTGCGGCTCGGCCCGGAAGACGGGCCCCACCTCGTAGACGCGCTCGAACACGCCGACCATCAGCTGCTTGTAGAACTGCGGTGACTGCGCCAGGTACGCCGGCCGCCCGAACCAGTCCAGCGCGAAGACGTTCGCCCCGGACTCGGTGGACGAACTGACCACCTTCGGCGTGTGGATCTCGACGAAGCCGGCGGCGTCCAGCGTGGCCCGGAAGCCGCCGACGGCCGCCGCCGAGATGCGCAGCGCCGCCGACCGTGTCCGGTGGCGCAGGGCGACCGGTGCGTGGTCGAGCTGGGTGGGCAGGCTCGCGGTGAGCGCCGGCCGGTACAGGTCGAACGGGGGCGGCACCGCGGGCGAGCCGAGCGGTCGTACGACCGGGGCGGTCAGCTCGACCCCGGCGGGCGCCGCCGGGTTCGCGACCACCGTGGCCGTCACCTCGACGACGGTCTCCTCGGTCAACTCCTCGATCCCGGCGCGGACCGCCGGGTCGGTGACCACCACCTGCGCCAGGCCGGCGGCGTCCCGCACGACGAGGAAGGCCACCGACTTGAGCAGGCGGCGGCGGTGCACCCAGCCGGCGATCCGGACGGTCCCGCCGACGTGGGCGGGGAGCTGGGCGGAGAGGACGCGTTGCATGGCGGACACCTCCTGTTCGGTCGCAACGCGATCCCAGGGAGGTGTGGGCGAGCGGGAACCTCGCGGTGCCACCACACCTTCACCCCCGCGCGGGCGGGGGCCTCGTTCGTCGCCCGTGACGTGGGCCAGCCGGCGGGCTCTACTGGACGCGGCCGTTCCGGCGCGCCGTTCTTCCCGCTGCTCGGGAGGGTCTTCGCGGGCCCGTCGCCAGACCGCCTCCCAGCACATCGGCGGCTCTCTGCACTGGCGGGTCGGGCCGCTACTCGGCTCCGTCGTCGCAGTTGCGGGAGACCCTAGCAGCAGCTCCCCTCAGGTTGTGACGGATTTTCACCCCGAGCCGGTGTGCGGCGTCACAGGCTCCCGGACGTGACGCCGGTCGCCCGAGGTACATCGACAGGCACCGTCGGGCGTAGGCTCGGTTTCGTGACGATCGAGCACTCCGCGCCGACGACCGGCCAGGCCGCGCGTACCGCGACGCCCGCCCCCGAGGGGCGGCGCATGCTGCGGATCGAGGCCCGCAACGCCGAGACGCCGATCGAGCGCAAGCCACCGTGGATCAAGGTCAAGGCCAAGATGGGGCCGGAGTACACCCAGCTGCGCGGGCTCGTCTCGCGGGAGGGGCTGCACACCGTCTGCCAGGAGGCCGGCTGTCCCAACATCTACGAGTGCTGGGAGGACCGGGAGGCCACCTTCCTCATCGGCGGTGACCAGTGCACCCGCCGCTGCGACTTCTGCCAGATCGACACCGGCAAGCCGGCCGAGTTCGACGCCGACGAGCCGCGCCGCGTCGCCGAGTCGGTCGTGTCGATGGGCCTGCGCTACGCCACCGTGACGGGCGTGGCCCGCGACGACCTCCCCGACGGCGGCGCCTGGCTCTACGCCGAGACCGTCCGGCAGATCCACGCGCTCCAGCCCGGCTGCGGGGTGGAGCTGCTGATCCCCGACTTCAACGCGGTCCCCGAGCAGCTCGCCGAGGTGTTCGGCTCCCGCCCCGAGGTGCTCGCGCACAACGTCGAGACCGTGCCGCGGATCTTCAAGCGGATCCGGCCGGCGTTCCGCTACGAGCGGTCGCTCGACGTGATCCGCCAGGCGCGCGCCGCCGGCCTGGTCACCAAGAGCAACCTCATCCTCGGCATGGGCGAGGAGCGGGCCGAGGTCTCCCAGGCGCTGCGCGACCTGCACGACGCCGGGTGCGAGCTGGTGACCATCACCCAGTACCTGCGTCCGAGCCCCCGGCACCACCCCGTCGAGCGGTGGGTGAAGCCGGAGGAGTTCGTGGAGCTGCGCGAGGAGGCCGAGCAGATCGGCTTCGCCGGGGTGATGAGCGGGCCGCTGGTGCGCTCGTCGTACCGGGCGGGCCGGCTCTACCAGCAGGCGCTCGCCGCCCGCGACAGCAGCGCCGTCGCCACCGCCCGCTGATCCACCGCGGCACCGGCGCCGACCGATCCGGCGCCGGTGCGCGGCCCGCCCGCCCGCGGGTGTCATGATCGGGCCATGACGGCCGGCGTACGCGAGGAGCCCCGCGACGCGCGGGGCGTGCCGCCGCGTCCCCGGTGGGCCCGGCCGGTCGGCGTGCTCACCGTCCTCGCGGTGCTCGGCGGGATCGGCTACCGACTCGCCCTGCTGGCCTGGGACGCCCCGCCGACGAACAGCGACGAGGCCATCATGGGGCTGGCCGCGCTGCACATCGGCCGCGGCCAGAAGTTCCCCGTCTGGTTCTACGGGCAGGCGTACATGGGGACGCTGGAGGCGTGGCTGGCCGCCCCCGTGCTCGCGCTCACCGGGCCGTCGGTGTTCGGGCTGCGCCTGGTCACGCTGGCGCTGTACGCGGTCTTCGCGCTGCTCGCCTGGCGGCTCACGCTCCGGCTGACCGGCGACCGGTGGTTCGCGCTGCTCGTCGCGGTGCTGCTCGCGTTCGGCTCCGACCGGATCGTGAAGAACCAGCTCATCGCGGGCGGCGGCTACCCCGAGATGAACGCCGCCGGGGTGGCCCTCGCCGTGCTCGCGTACGACCTGGCGGCCGGCCGGCCGGGCCGCCGCCTGGCCCGCTGGGCGGCCTGGGGCCTCCTCGCCGGCCTGATGATCTGGGTGGACCCGCTCGTCCTGCCGTACGTGGCGGCCACCGGGGCGGTGCTGGTCGCGTTCCGCCGACACGAACTGCGCGGCCGGGCCGGCGCGCTGCTCGGCGTCGCGGCCCTCGTGGGCGCCGCCCCGCTGCTCGTCAACAGCCTGCTGACCGGCCGCAACCCGCTGACCGCCGTGTTCGCCGCGGCGGGGGGCGCCGGCGAGCCCGCCGGCTGGCCGGAGCGACTGCACGGCGGCCTGCTGGTCGGCCCTCCACTCGGCATGGGCTTCTGCGCGCCGAGCCACTGCGCCCCGTGGCAGCTCTGGTGGGCGTTCGCGCTGCCCGTGCTGCTCGTCGTCGGCGCGGTCACGGCCTGGCGTGCGCTGCGGGCCCCGACCGCCCCCGCCCGAGGGGCGCGGCACGCCGCCGCCGATCCTGCTTCCGCCGGAGGTGCACGGCACGTCGATCCCGTTCCCGCCGTGCCGCCCGCCGCCGATCAAGTTCCCGGCGGGCGGGCGCGGCACGCCGCCGCCGGGCGGGCACCGCACGGCCCCGCCGGGTCGGGCCCGCGGGTGGCCGCCGCGCTGCGGCTCGCCCTGCTGGCGGCCGCGGCGGCCACCCTCGCCGCGTACGCGCTGAGCAGCGCCGCGGGCCGGACCCCGGTGGAGAGTTCGCGCTACCTGTCCTGCCTGCTCGTCTCGCTGCCGGCGCTGCTCTGGCGGCTCTGGCGGGCCGCCCGCGACCTGCTCTCGCGGCGCGGGCACGACTCCCGCGAGGGTTGCCCGGACACGGGCGCGGCGGCGCGGCCGGGCGGGCGACGTTCCGCGCGCCGCGCACTCGCCGCCGTGGCGGCGGCCGTGCTCGCCGCGACCGTGGCGAGCGCCGGCTGGGCGACGTACCGGGCGGCCGCCGCGGCCCCTGCCGCCCGGGCCGCCGAGGCCCGGCACGCCGTGCTCGTCGACACGCTGCGCGACCTGGGCGTACGACACGTCTACGGCGGCTACTGGACGTGCAACCGGCTCACCTTCGCCAGCGGCGAGGACGTCGTCTGCGCCGTGGTGCGCGACGACCTGCGCCCCGGGTTCGACCGGTACGCCCCCTACCGCCGGGCGGTGGCGGCCGCGCCGGCACCGGCGTGGGTGGCCCCGACGGGCTCGCCGCTGGCGGCGCGGCTGGACGAGCGGATGCGCGCGGGCGGCCTCCGCCCGGTCGACGTCGACGGCTGGCGGATCTACCTGCCGCGGTGACGCCTCCGGCCGGGGCGCACCGGTCGACGTGGCAGCCCCACGGCAGGTGGCCGCGCGGGCGTCAGGTCAGCGGGCGGCCGGGTCGCCGAGCAGGCCGAGGCGGTGGGCCAGGGCGGCGGCCTCGACCCGGTTGCTCACGTCGAGCTTCGCGATGATCCGCGACACGTGCACGCTCGCGGTCTTCGGCGAGATGAAGAGCGCCTCGGCGATCCGGCTGTTGCTGTGCCCCTCCGCCACCAGCCGCAGCACCTCCCGCTCCCGCTCGGTGAGCAGGTCGGCGCCGGGGCGGCCCCCGGCGGCGCCGCGCAGGCCGACGCGGCGGGCCAGGGTGGCGGCCTGCGCGGCCAGTCGCGGGGTGCCGAGGCCGCCGGCGATCCGGGTCGCCTCCTCGATCGCCGCGGACGCCTCGTCCCGCTCGCCGGCCGCGGCGGCGGCCTCGGCCAGCGCGAGCAGCGCCCGGCCGAGGAGCCAGGGCTGGCCGTCCGCCCGCCGGGCGCTGACCGCCCGACGCCACGCGGCCAGCCGATCCGTACCGGGGGCCACCGTGGCGGCGACCTCGGCGGCGTGCGCCCGCTCGGCCGGGAACCGCGCCGGCACGGTGGCCGCGAGCGCCGCGACCCGGGCCGCCAGCGGCGCGTCCGCCGTGTCCGCGGCGGTGCGGGACAGCGCCGTGAGCACCGGCCAGGCGTACCGGGGGCACTCGGGCACGGCCGGGTCGGCGAGCGCCGCCTCGGCCGCGCGCGCGGCCTCGTCCCGGTCACCGGCGACCAGGGCCGCCTCCAGTTGCAGCTCCCGCAGCGGCAGCCGCTGGTGCGGGTGCAGGTACGGCCGGCTCAGGTAGCTGAGGGCCCGGCCGACCGCCTCGTCGGCACCCGGGTGTCCCTGCGCCAGCCGCTGCCCGGCCCGCAACTGCAGCCAGTGCAGTCCGGAGACCCCCGGCGGGTCGAGCCGGGCCGCCTCCGCGCAGGTCTCCTCCGCCTCCGCCCAGCGGCCGAGGGCGAGCAGCGCCTCGGCCTGGTTGGAGAGCAGGTAGGCGCCGGTGGAGCGGCTGATCCCGAACCGTCGCGCCTCGCTGACACCGTCCGCGGCGGCCTGCGCCGACTCGGCGTACCGGCCCAGCTCGTAGAGGACGTCGGACAGGTAGACCAGCGCGACGACCAGGCTCTCCGCGTCGCCGGTGGCCCGCGCCACCTGCTCGGCGCGACGCAGCTCCGCGAGCCCCAGATCGGCGGAGCCCTGTCGGCGGGCCAGCACCGTGAGCTGCACGGGCAGCAGCGCCCGGTCCACGCCCGACGCCTGCGCGGTCGCCAGCACCTCGGACGCGAGCCGGGTCCCGTCGACCGGGTCGATCCGGGCGAGCTGGGCGGCGATCCCGGCGAGCAGCGGCAACCGCAGGGTGTCGTCCGGGACCCGCCCGGCCAGCCGGTACGCCTCCCGTAGCTCGGCGGCGCCGTCCGCCTTGCCGAGCATGGCCAGCATCCGGGCCCGCCGGTCGAGGAGCCGGGCGGCGCGCAGCGGCTCGGCGTCGGCGTCCACCTCGGCCAGGGCGGCCCGGGTGAGCGTGAGGGCCCGCTGGTAGTCGCCGGCGGTGACGGTGGCGGCCACCGTCTCCTCCAGCAGCGCGAGGTGGTCCATGCCCAGCCGGTCGGCCGCGTCGGGCACCAGCTCCCACAGTTCGAGGACCCGTTCCAGGAGCCGGCTCTGCTCGGCGTACGCGTACCGGTCGGCGGCCGCGCACGCCGCCGCGCGGGCGGCCACCAGGGCACGGGGGTGGTCGTGCGCGGCGTACCAGTGGTGGGCGATCTCCGCCGGCGCGCGGCCGGCGGCGACCAGGCGCGGCTGCGCCTCGATGGCGGCGGCGAACCGGGCGTGCAGCCGCGCGTGCTCGCCCGGCAGCAGCTCGTCGTGCACCGCCTCCCGGACGAGGGCGTGCCGGAACTCGTAGCCCCCGTCGGGATCGGCGACGACCAGTTGCGCGGCCACCGCGGCGCGCAGGGCGTCCTCCAGCTCCGCCTCGGGCAGCCCGCTCGCCTCGGCGATCAGGTCGTGGGCGAAGCGGGTGCCGCCGGCGGCGGCGATGCGCAGCACCCGCTGGGCGGCGTCCGGAAGCCGGTCGACCCGGGCCAGCAGCAGGTCGCGGAGGGTCTGCGGGAGCGCGGCGCAGCCGACGGGGTCACCGGCGGCCACCAGCTCCTCGATGAAGAACGGGTTGCCCTGCGTACGGTCGTGGACGTCGTCGACCGCCCGCGCCGACGGTTCGGCGCCGAGCAGGTCGGTGAGGATCGCGGCGGTGCCGTCCCGGTCGAGGCGGCCGAGGTCGAGCCGTTCGACGCCGCGCACCCGGTCCAGCTCGGCGACGAACGGGCGCAGCGGGTGACCGCGGTGCAGTTCGTCGGTGCGGTACGTGCAGACCAGCAGGAGTTGGCCGGGGCGGCCGCTGCGCACCAGGAACCCGATCAGGTCCCGGGTCGACCGGTCGGCCCAGTGCAGGTCCTCGATGACGAGCACCAGCGGACGCGCCGCGGCGAGCCGGTGCAGCAGGTCCGCGACCAGGTCGAACAGGTAGCCGCGCGGCGCGTCGGAGACGGACACGGGCAGCGGCGCCCCGACGGCGGCCGGCACCCGGGACAGCTCCGGCAGCAGGCGCGCGAACTCGGCCTCGTACCCCTCCAGGACGCCCGGCCCGTCCTGGCGCAGCACCTCCCGCAGCGCCGACGCGAACGGCGCGAACGGCAGGCCGGCCTCGCCCAGTTCGAGGCACTGGCCGACGAGCAGCCGGGCGCCGTGGGCGGTGGCCACGGCGCCGAACTCCTCCAGCAGGCGGGTCTTGCCCACGCCGGCCTCACCGCCGACGAGGACGGTGCCCGGCTCCCCGCCGCGGGCGCGGGCCAGCGCCGCGCGGAGCGCCGACAGCTCGGTCTGGCGGCCGACGAGGATGGTGCTGGCGGCGCGTACGGTCACGGGTTCGAGGATGCCACGACCGGGACCGGCGGCGGACCCGCCGCCCGCCGGACCGGCCGTGGGTGCGGCCGACCCGGCGCGACCGGCCGGGGGTGCGGCCGACCCGGCGCGACCGGCCGAGGATACGGCCGACCCGGCGCGACCGGCCGAGGATACGGCCGACCCGGCGCGACCGGCCGAGGGTGCGGCCGACCCG
>Ga0164243_10003077_pt1 | contig 26938 bp, 19 predicted proteins | sample OricompcompostOP_FD_108781 | JGI IMG/M metagenome (GOLD analysis project Ga0164243, IMG submission 108781) | Organic Plus compost microbial communities from Emeryville, California, USA - Original compost - Organic plus compost (OP) | ecosystem: Engineered > Solid waste > Mixed feedstock >...
CGGACGGCCCGGTCGACGTCTCCGCCGCCTGCGGCGTGCCGGCGGACTGGGACCGCCGCGTCGACCTCGGCAGTAAGGGCGCCGCGCTGTTCACCCGCTTCTGGGCCGAGGCCGGGAAGGCCGGCCCGTGGAAGGTCCCGTTCGACGCCCGCGACCCGGTGCACACGCCGAACACCCTGGCCACCGGCAAGGCCGCGGTGCGCAAGGCGCTGGGCGACGCGATGGCCGCGATGCGCGCGGCCGGCCTGCCGCTGGACGCCGCTCCGCGCGACACGCAGTACGCCGAGCGCGGCGGCCGGCGCATCCCGGTGCCCGGCGGGCCGGGCGCGGCGGGCGTGCTGAACGCGCTGGGCGGTACGGCGCGGTCCGACGGCACCACCGCCGTCGACTTCGGCTCCAGCTACATCCAGGCGGTCGGGCCGGCCCCCGGCCGCTGCGCCGACGCCCGCACCGTGCTCACGTACTCCCAGTCGGCGAACCCCGCGTCTCCTCATTACGCGGACCAGACCCGCTGGTTCTCCGGAAAGCGGTTGCGCGACGATCACGCGTGCGAGTAGCGCGTTCCTGCCCGATATCGGGCAGGAATGTTGCGTTCGAGTCCGGGACTCCGGCAGCATCGTCTGCCGTGCCCGGGATCGGACGCCACGCGGACCTCATCGAGCACCTGACGCGGACCACCGGGCTCGGCCCGGGTGAGGCCGCGCGGGTGGTCGCCGACGTGCTCGCGTACTTCGACGAGACGGCGGAGGCGTACGTCCGGCGGCGGCACGCGACGCTGCGGGCGGCGGGCCTGGTCAACGACGAGATCTTCCGCCGGATCGCGGAGGAGCTACGGCACCGCCGGGTCGCGGCGCCGGACCTGTCGTTGCGCCAGCTCCGGCGCATCGTCTACGGATGAGGTGACGTGCATGTGCGGGATCGTCGGATACGTCGGGGCACGCGACGCGGTGCCCACCCTGCTGGAGGGCCTGGGGCGGCTGGAGTACCGCGGGTACGACTCGGCGGGGGTGACGGTCGCCGGGGGCAAGAGCGGGCTGAAGACGCACAAGGCCAAGGGCCGGGTGGACGGCCTGGCCGCGACGCTGCCCGCGCGGTTCACCGGCCGCACCGGCATCGGGCACACGCGGTGGGCCACGCACGGCGAGCCCAGTGACGTCAACGCGCACCCGCACCTCGACGCGTCCGGGCGGATCGCGGTGGTGCACAACGGCATCATCGAGAACGCCAAGGAGCTGCGCGGGCGGCTCACCGACGAGGGCGTCACGCTGGTGTCGGAGACCGACACCGAGGTGCTCGCCCACCTCATCGCCGGGTTCGCCGCCGAGTCCGACGACCTGGCCGAGGCGGTACGCCGCGCGTTGGGCCAGGTGGTGGGCACGTACGGGATCGCCGTGCTGGACGCCGAGCGCCCGGACCGCATCGTCGCCGCGCGCAACGGCAGCCCGGTGATCCTCGGCATCGGCGACCGGGAGATGTACGTCGCCTCCGACCTGGCCGCGCTCGTCCGGCACACCCAGCAGGTCGTGCACCTGGAGGACGGCGAGATCGCCACGCTCACCGCCAAGGCGTTCGAGACCGCCACGCTGGACGCCCGCTCCACCACCCGCGCGCCCACCACGGTCGAGGTGACCAGCGGCGACTACGACGCGGGCGGCTACGCGAACTTCATGCGCAAGGAGATCGCCGACCAGCCCGACGCGGTCGAGCAGGTGCTGCGCGGCCGGCTGGACGACCGGTTCGGCACGGCGCACCTGGGCGGGCTGAACCTGACGCCGCGGGAGTCCCGCGCGTTCCGCCGCGTGAAGATCATCGGCTGCGGGTCCGCGTACTACGCCGGCCAGGCGGGCGCGCAGCTCATCGAGGAGCTGGCGCGCATCCCCGCGGACGCCGAGCCGGCGTCGGAGTTCCGGCACCGCAACCCGGTGGTCGAGGCGGACACGCTGTACATCGCGGTCAGCCAGTCCGGCGAGACGTACGACACGCTCACCGCCGTGCAGGAGTTGAAGCGCAAGGGCGGCCGGGTGCTCGGCGTGGTCAACGTGGTCGGCAGCGCCATCGCGCGGGAGTGCGAGGGCGGTATGTACCTGCACGCCGGGCCGGAGGTGTCGGTGGCGTCGACCAAGGTCGTCACCAACATGATGGTGGCGTTCGCGGTCATCGCGCTGCACCTGGGCCGGGTACGGGACCTGTCGCCGTCCGACGGCAAGCGGCTGGTCGCCGGGCTGCGCGCGCTGCCGGACCAGATCCGCGCGGTGCTGGACGACGAGGAGCACATCGCCGGCATCGCCAAGCGGTACGCGGAGAGCCGCAGCGTGATGTTCGTCGGCCGGGTGCGCGGCTGGCCGGTGGCGCGGGAGGGCGCGCAGAAGCTGAAGGAGATCTCCTACGTGCACGCCGAGGCGTACCCGGCCGCGGAGCTCAAGCACGGCCCGCTCGCGCTGATCGGCCCGGAGACGCCGACGGTGGCGATCCTGCCGCGCGACGACCTCGGCGACCTCAACCTGGCCACGCTGGAGGAGATCCGCGCCCGCCGCGGCCAGGTCATCGCGGTCGCGCACGACGACGTACCGGATGCCGCCGACGTGATCACCGTTCCGCACGGCGAGCCCGAGCTGGCCGCGATCACGCTGACGATCCCGCTCCAGCTGCTCGCCTACCACTGGGCGCTGCAGCTCGGCCGCGACATCGACCGTCCGCGCAACCTGGCGAAGTCGGTCACCGTCGCCTGATCCCGTACGGCCGACGCTTCCCACCGTCGATTAGGTGAGCCTAAACCTGTGCGTGCGCCCCGGAGTCGGGGGTGCACGCACAGCTTTAATTAGGCTAGGCTAAGCTAACTTACCTCGACGGTCACGGGCGCACGGCGCCGGTGCGCGCGGCTGACCGGACCGGGACCAGCGAGCGACGGGGGCGCAGCGATCACCGCAGCACGGTACGAGGAGAGCGGAGCGCAAGCGGCGGACCCGGAGGTACCGCCCGCCGAGGAGTCCCGGGCACCGGACGCGATCCCCGATCCCGGTGATCTGCGCTCCGCCCGCGCGGTCCTGCGGTACGCCGTCGTCGGGCAGCGGCGCCACGTCGCGCTCGCGGCGCTCGGCACCGCCGTGCACCAGGCGTGCGAGGCGGCCGTGCCGGTGATGATCGGCGTGGTGATCGACCAGGCCGTGACGCCGGGCGACGGCACCGCGCTGGTGGGGACGCTGGCCGGGCTGTGCGCGCTGTTCGGGGTGCTGACGGTGGCCATGCGGTACGGCGGGCGCAGCAACCGTACGGCCATGCAGTGGGCGGCGCACGGCCTGCGGCTGGCGATCGTCCGGCGGGTGCTGGACCCGCGCGACCTCGACCCGGAGACCGCGCGCGCCGGGACGCTGCTGTCCACCGCCACCCTGGACGCGCAGCGGGCCGGCATGGTGAACAGCGCGGTGTGGCTGGCCTCCGGCGGCGCGGCCGCGCTGATCGTCTCGGCCGTCGTGCTGCTGAACGTCTCCGTGCCGCTCGGCCTGCTCGTCGTGCTCGGCCTCGTCCCGGTGTTCGTGGCCACGCAGCTGCTCGCCCGGCCGCTGTCGCGGCGCAGCGGCGTGGAGCAGGCCGCCGCCGCGCAGGCCACCGGCATCGCCGGCGACCTGGTCAGCGGCCTGCGGGTGCTGAAGGGCGTGGGCGCCGAGCTGACCGCCGCCGCCCGGTACCGGGCGGCCAGCGACCGGTCGCGGCACGCCGCGGTGCGCGCCGCCTGGGTCGCCGCCGCGCAGAACGGCCTGATCATGGCGCTCACCGGCGGGTTCCTGGCGCTGGTGGCGCTGGTCGGCGGCGGGTTCGCGGCCGAGGGGCGCATCACGGTCGGCGAGTTCGTCTCGGCGATCGGGCTGACGCAGTTCCTCATCGGGCCGTTCACCCGGATCTCCCGGTCCGGCTCGGTGGCGGTCCGGGCGTACGCGTCGGCGAAGCGGATCGCCACCGTGCTCGCCGCCCCGCCCGCCGTCGCGGACGGTGAGCGCGGGCTGCCCCGTACGGCGGGCGGCCTGGCCCTGCGGAACGTCGCGTACGGTCCGCTGCGCGACGTGTGCCTGGACGTCCGGCCCGGCGAGCTGACCGGCGTCGTCACCGCCGACGCGGCCGCCGCGCGGGCCCTGCTCGAACTGCTCGCCCGCGACGCCGACCCGGAGCGGGGCGCGGTCGAGCTCGACGGGATCGCGCTGCCCGAGCTCCGCCTCGACGAGGTCCGCCGTACGGTGCTGGTCGCCGCGCACGACGCCGACCTGTTCGCGGGCACCGTGGCGGACAACATCGACGCCGGCCGGGGCGACGGGTTCGCCGCCGCGGTGGCGGCCGCGGGCGCCGACCAGGTGGCCGGCGTCCTGGCCCAGGGCCTGGACACGGCCGTCACCGAGCGGGGGCGGTCGCTGTCCGGCGGGCAGCGGCAGCGGGTGGCGCTCGCCCGCGCGCTGGCCGCCGGCCCGCCCGTCCTGGTGCTGCACGACCCGACGACCGCGGTGGACGCGGCCACCGAGGCACACGTCGCCGCCGGGGTGCGCGCGGTGCGCGACGGCCGCACCACCGTCATGGTGACGACCAGCCCGGCGCTGCTGGCGGTCGCCGACCGGGTGGTGCTGATCGACGACGGCACGGTCGCGGCCGAGGGCGCGCACGCTGACCTGGTACGCCGCGACGCCCGGTACCGCGAGGTGGTGCTGTCATGACCGCGGAGACCGCCAACGTACGGGACCTGCTGCCGACCGCATCCGGCCGGCGGACCGCGCGCGCGGCGCTGGAGCTGCTGCGCGACCGCTGGCCGCTCAGCGTGGCGACACTGGCGATCCTGGTGGCGGGCACGGTCGCGGGGCTGCTCGCGCCGCGCGTCCTCGGGCACATCGTCGACCTGGTGGTCGGCCACCGGGCGCCGGGCGCGATGCTCGGGCCGGCGGTGCTGCTGCTCGTGGTCGCGGTCGCACAGGGGGTGCTCACCGCGGTGGGCACCACGCTCGTCGCGCGGGTGGGCGAGCGGGCGCTGGCCCGGCTGCGCGAGCGGGTGGTGCACCGGACGCTGACCATCCCGCTGGAGCGGGTCGAGCGGTCCGGGAGCGGCGACCTGCTGGCGCGGGTCAGCGGCGACGTGTCGGTGGCCTCCGAGGCGGTCAAGAACGCCTGGCCGGCCTTCATCGACGCGATCCTGAACGTCGGCCTGACCCTCGTCGCGCTGGTCGTCCTCGACTGGCGGTTCGCGCTGGCGGGGCTGACGTCGGTGCCGCTGCAGCTGCTCGCGCTGCGCTGGTACCTGCGCACCGCCGTCCCGGTGTACGGGCAGGAGCGGGTCGCCGAAGGCGATCGCGCCCAGCAGCTGCACGACTCCGTGGACGGCGCGCCGACCGTACGGGCGTTCCGGCTCGGCCGCCGCCACGAGCGCCGGGTCGCCGAGCGCTCCGCGGCGGCCACGCGGCTGTCGATCCGCACGTCGGTGCTGCAGACCCGGTTCTTCGGCAAGCTCAACGGCGCCGAGCTGCTGGGGCTGAGCGTGATCCTCACGGCCGGCTTCCTGCTGGTCCGCGCGGACGCGGCCGGCGTGGGCGCGGCCACCGCCGCGGCGCTGTACTTCCACCGGCTGTTCGACCCGATCAACGCGCTGCTCGGGCTGTTCGACGACGCGCAGTACGCCGGGGCGGCGCTCGCCCGGCTGATCGGCGTGGCCGACCTGCCCGAGCCCGCCGCCGAACCGGAGCCCGCCTCCCGCGCCCCGGCGGACGGGACGGCCGTACGGCTGTCCGGGGTGCGGCACGCGTACGCGCCGGGCCGGGACGTGCTCACCGGCATCGACCTGGACATCGGCCGGGGCGAGCGGGTCGCGGTGGTGGGCCCGAGCGGTGCGGGCAAGACGACGCTGGCCAAGCTCGTCGCCGGGGTGCACCGGCCCACCGGCGGCGCGGTCACCCTCGGTGACGGTGATGGGCGCGCGGTCGCGCTGGTCACCCAGGAGGTGCACGTCTTCTCCGGCACCCTCGCCGACGACCTCCGGCTGGTACGCCCGGAGGCGACCGACGCCGAGCTGACGGCCGCCCTGGAGCGGGCCGGGGCGCGGTCCTGGGCGGAGGCGCTGCCCGGCGGCCTCGGCACGCGCGTCGGGGACGGGGGCCACCGGCTCACCGCCACCCAGGCGCAGCAGCTCGCGCTGGCCCGGATCGTGCTGGCCGACCCGCGCGTCGCGGTGCTCGACGAGGCCACCGCGGAGGCGGGCAGCGCGGGCGCCCGGGTGCTGGAGTCCGCCGCGGACCGCGTGCTGTCCGGGCGTACGGCACTCGTCGTGGCGCACCGCCTCACGCAGGCGGCGCGCGCGGACCGGGTGCTCGTCCTGGAGGACGGCCGGATCGTCGAGCAGGGCACGCACGCCGAGCTCGTCGCGGCCGGCGGGCCGTACGCGCGGCTGTGGACCGCCTGGTCCGACGCCCGCCATGACGCACCGTGACCGTGCGCCAGACCATACGTAATTCGACCCCGCTCAGGGATTGTTAGGTAAGGCTAACCTAAGTTAGCCTCGCGTATGGTCGCGAGCGCCACGGGGTGCTCCACCGGACCGGCTCAAGGAAGGGGCTCTCATGACCGCGACGTCCGCCGAGCTCATCGCGAAGCTGGACGCGGATCCGAATGCCATCGTCAAGGAGTTCGCGGCGAACTCCGCATTCCGCGCGGCGACGCAGGAGGAACTGACGACCGAGCAGGATCCGTACCGGCGCCCGGTACGACCCGATGACCTGGAATGGCTCGACTACGGGACGCCGATGCGGGCCGAGAACGCGCTTCTGCTCAGCGGGCTGCTCGGCCACCGCATGCTGCGCAACGCCTACGACGCCGATCTCCTTCATCTGCCCCCGGCGGGCAATCCGGCGGCCGCGGAGAACGGGCGCGCGTTCGATTCCGTACGCAACCGGGTGCTCGGCGCGCTGGCCGCGCCGATTCTGGAGCACCACTTGTTCGCCTTCCTGGAGGACGAGCGGACGCCGCTGCACAATCCGGGGATCGACACGCTCAAGAACGAGCTGCGCGCCTACTACGAGGAGCGGCTGGCCGCGCCGGGCGACGCCTTCGACGTGGCGCTGAGCCGCAAGGACCGCAAGGAGGCGGCCACCTTCGTCCTGCTACAGGTGACCGCGTACCGGCCGGCCGCCCACCATGCGATCGGCCGCAACGCGCTCGGCGAGTACGACCTCGCCCACCCGGGCCTGCGCGACCTGCTGCTGCGCGACTACCGCGACTGGGTGGACCGCGCGCCGGAGTACGGCGACCTGCTCGACCGGGCCGGCCTGAAGCCCGCGGCGGCCGCGTACTGGCAGCTGTATCTCACCACCTCCCTGGCCCGCGGCAACCACCTGCACCGCCTGGCGCGCGAGCACGAGCGGTTCTTCGAGTTCCTCGGTGCCTGGTTCCACAAGAAGATCGACGACGCGGTCACCGCCACGCGGCACGCCGCCGTGCTGGAAGAGGGCCTGGGCATCCGGACGACGCTGTTCCAGGGCGCGGCCGAACTGGAGGAGAAGCACATCGGCGCGCTGGTCGACGAGGTCGTGCGGCCGCTGGCGGACCGGTTCGGCGCCGCCGTCGTTGAGTCGTTCCACGCCGGGTTCAGCGACGCCCGCCGGCTGGCGGCGCTGTGGGACCGCGACCTGGCCGAGCAGCTCGCCTGGGCCGACCAGATCGGCACGTACATGGACAAGGCCGAGCGGATCCAGCGGCACATCAGCGACGAGAACATCGAGGTCGACCTGGACACCTTCGTCGAGTCGTGCGAGGAGACCTCGACCACGCACGTCCACGACGAGCACCGGCTGGTCATGATCGAGGTGGGCGAGATGCACTTCTGGAACAACGTCACCCACCAGATCAAGCTGGTGCAGGGCGACAAACTGCTGATCCCGGTGTCCCGGCTGCACGGCTCGGTGGTGCTCTCCGGCTCCTGCACGTACCACCAACCGATCATTCCCGAGGAGATGTTCCAGCGGTTCTGATCGGGATTCGGTCGTGTACGCACGCGAAAGCGACGTGGCGAACTGCACCATCGGAGACGTACCCGACTGGGGATTCCCCTGCGCCGCGGAACTGATGACGGCGCTGCTCTCCGCGCGGAACCCGTTTCCCTGTACGTTCGCAGTCGCCGCGGCGAAGAAATCCGCACTGCGTTTCGGCTTCGTCGAAAGCGCGGAGAACCCCGACTTCTGGAGCCCGCTGCCGGACATCCTCAACGAGTACCTGCGCGTCTATCGCGGCATCGGAAAGGACACCTCGCTGGTCGTCTTCTTCCGGCCGGACCGCGAGAACGCGCCCATCGAGGAGTACTTCACCCGTTTTTGGTCGGTGCTGCAATATCTGCACGACAAGGACACCCATCCGTGGCCCGAGGACGTGCCGACGGATCCCAATGCGAAATGGTGGGAGTTCAGTTTCGGCGGCACCGCCGTCTTCGCGGTCTGCAACACCCCGGCGCACGTACGCCGCAAGAGCCGCGGCAGCACCGGAATGGTCATCACGTTCCAGCCGCGCTGGGTCTTCGAGGGCCTGGAGCCGCACACGCCGCGCGGGGACGCGGCGCGCCGGGTGATCCGCAACCGGATCCGCCGGTTCGACCGCATGGAGCCCGCGCCGCAGCTCGGCAACTACGGGGACGCGGACAACCTGGAATGGCGGCAGTACTTCCTGCCGGACGCCAACGACGAGGAGATCACCGGCTGCCCGTTCCACGCGCAGCGCACCCGGAGGACGAGCGAATGAGCGACGACGAGCAGGCCGCGTACCAGGTCGTGGTCAACGACGAGCGGCAGTACTCCCTGTGGCCGGCCGGCCGGGACATCCCGCCGGGCTGGCACGCGGTCGGCGAACCCGGCGGCAAGGACGCCTGCCTGGACCACATCGCCCGGGTGTGGACCGACATGCGCCCGGCGAGCCTCGCCGCGCGCATGTCCGGACCCGCCGGGAACGCAGCGACGAATCAGGAGTGACGTGTCCGAGCTCCAGTGGCCATTGTCCGGTGCCCAGTCGGGGATCTGGTACGCCCAGCAGCGGGACCCGGCGAATCCGGCCTACAACACCGGGGAGTACGTCGAGATCGCCGCGCCGGTCGACGCGGAGCGGTTCGCGACGGCGGTACGGCGGGCGGTCGCGGAGGCCGACGCGCTGCACGTACGGTTCGCCGAACGCGACGGGGCACCCCGGCAGGTCCCCCGGCCGGCGGCGGACCGGCCACTGGAGCTCGTCGACGTCGGCGCCGAGTCCGATCCGCGGGCCGCGGCCGAAGCGTGGATGCGGGCGGACCTGGCCCGGCCCGTCGACCTGGCGCACGGCCCGCTGTTCACCCAAGCGCTGTTCCGCCTCGCGCCGGACCGGTACCTGTGGTTCCAGCGCTGCCACCACGTGGCGCTGGACGCCTACGGCTACGCGCTGATCGAGCGGCGGGTCGCCGAGATCTACACCGCGCTGATGACCGGCGAGCCCGTCCCGGAACGGCGGTTCGGCACGCTGGAGGCGCTGCTCGACGAGGACCGCGCCTACCGTGCGTCATCGGACTTCGACCGGGACCGCGCGTTCTGGACCGAGCGGCTGCGCGGGTCGGCGGAGCCGGTGAGCCTGGCCGCGGGCCCGGCCCGCCCGGCCGCGCGGAGCCTGCGGGAGACGGCGGCGCTGCCCCGTACCCGGGTGGACCGGCTGACCGGCCGGGTCGCGGCGACCTGGCCCGAGGCGGTGGTCGCCGCCATCGCCGGCTACCTGCACCGGATGACCCGGTCACAGGAGGTGGTGCTCGGGCTGCCGGTGATGAACCGGCTGGGCTCGGCGTCGCTGCGGGTGCCCGGCATGGTGGTCAACGTCGTGCCGCTGCGGCTGTCCGTCGCCGCCGACACCCGCGTCGGCGACCTCGTCGGGCAGGTCGCGCGGGAGATGCGCCGGACCCGTACGTACCAGCGGTACCGGGCCGAGGACCTGCGCCGGGACCTGAACCTGGTGGGCGAGGACCGCCCGCTGACCGGGCCGCTGGTCAACATCAAGCCGTTCGGCACCGACCTGGACTTCGCCGGGCACCCGGGCCGCGTGCACTACATCGCGCCCGGCCCGGTCGAGGACCTGTCGATCAGCGTGTACGAGGAGGACGGCGCGGTCACCTTCGTCCTGGACGCCAACCCGGACCGCTACGACCCGGCCGTGCTGGCCGAGCACCGCGACCGGCTGCTCGCCTTCGTGTCCGCGCTGTGCGACGCCGGCCCGGAGCAGTACGTGGACCGCCTGCCGCTGCTGCTGCCCGGCGAGCGGGAACGGCTGCTGCCCGGCGGGACCGAGGAGGCGGCGGCGCCGGCCACGCTGCCGGAGCGGTTCGCGGCGCGGGTCCGGCGGGACCCTGCGGCGACCGCGCTCACGTACGACGGCACGGACGTCACGTACGGGGAGCTGAACGCCCGCGCCAACCGCCTGGCCCACCTGCTGGTCGCCGACGGCGCCGGCCCGGAGCGGCTCGTCGCGCTGGCGCTCCCCCGCTCGGCCGACCTGGTCGTGGCGCTCCTCGCCGTGCTGAAGGCCGGCGGCGGTTACCTGCCCATCGACCCGGGCCTGCCGCCCGAGCGGATCTCCTTCATGCTGGCCGACGCCGGACCGGTCCTCGTGCTGGCCGACGCCGAACGCGCCGCCGCGCTGCCCCGCGACACGGCCGTGCCCGTACGGACGCTGGACGCCCCGGAGACCGCGGCCCGGCTGGCCGAGCAGCCCGCGGACGACCCCGGCGGCCGGTGCGCGCCGGACGACCTCGCGTACGTGATCTACACCTCCGGCTCCACCGGGCGGCCGAAGGGCGTCGAGGTCCCGCACCACAACGTGGTGCGGCTGTTCGGCGCCACCGGCCGCCGGTTCGGCTTCGGCCCGGACGACGTCTGGACGCTGTTCCACTCCTACGCCTTCGACTTCTCGGTCTGGGAGATCTGGGGCGCGCTGCTGCACGGCGGACGGCTCGTCGTCGTACCGTACGAGGTCACCCGGGACCCGGCCGCGTTCCTGCGGCTGCTCGCGGACCAGGGCGTGACCGTGCTCAACCAGACCCCGTCGGCCTTCCACGAGCTGGACCGGGCCGACCGCGAGGACCCGGAGACCGGGCGCCGGCTGGCCCTGCGGTACGTGGTCTTCGGCGGCGAGGCGCTGGACCCGCGGCGGCTGACCGGCTGGCACGAGCGGCACGGCGACACCGCGCTGGTCAATATGTACGGCATCACCGAGACGACCGTGCACGTCACGTACGCGCCGCTGGACCGGGCGGCCATGCGGGAGAGCGCGCTCATCGGCCGGCCGCTCCCCGACCTGCGGGTGTACGTGCTGGACGACGAGCTCGCGCCGGTGCCGCCGGGGGTGCCCGGTGAGCTGTACGTGGCCGGGGCCGGGCTGGCCCGCGGGTACCGCGGCCGGCCGGGGCTGACCGCCGAGCGGTTCCCGCCCGACCCGTACGGCCCGCCCGGCGCGCGCATGTACCGGACCGGCGACCGCGCCCGGTGGCGCCGCGACGGCGGGCTGGACTACCTCGGCCGTACCGACCAGCAGGTGAAGATCCGCGGGTTCCGCGTCGAGCCCGGGGAGATCGAGGCCGCGCTGACCCGCCGGGACGACGTCGCCCAGGCCGCCGTGCTGGCGCGCGAGGACCGCCCGGGCGACCGGCGGCTGGTCGCCTACGTGGTGCCGGCCGGGGACGGCCCGGACCCGGCGGACCTGCGCCGGGACCTGACCGCGCGGCTGCCGTCGTACCTGGTGCCGTCCGCGTTCGTGCCGCTCGGCGAGCTGCCGCTGACCGCCAACGGCAAGCTGGACGCCGACGCGCTCCCGGCCGCCGGCCCGGCCGCCGAGGTCCGGGGCCGGGCCGCCCGTACGCCGGACGAGCAGGTCCTGTGCGACCTGTTCGCCGAGGTGCTCGGGCTGCCGTCGGTCGGAATCGACGACGGCTTCTTCGCGCTCGGCGGCCACTCGCTGCTGGCCACCCGGCTGATCGGCCGGATCCGCACCGCGCTCGGCGTCGAGCCGCCGATCCGCGCGCTGTTCGAGGCGCCGACCGTCGCCGGGCTCGCCGCGCACCTCCACGCGTCCGGCCACCGCCCGGCGCCGCGCCCGGTGCCGGAGGCCGAGCGGCCCGCCGAGATCCCGCTGTCCCCCGCCCAGCGCCGGCTGTGGCTGCTGCACCGGATGGAGGCGGCCGGGCCGGACGGGCCGCTCCCGGCCTACACCATCCCGCTGGCCGTACGGCTCACCGGTGACCTGGACCGCGACGCGCTCGACGCGGCGCTCGGCGACCTGGTGGCGCGGCACGAGAGCCTGCGCACGGTGTTCCCGGAGCGCGACGCCCTGCCGTACCAGCGGGTGCTCGACCCCGAACGGCCCGCGCTGGAGATCACCGACACCGACGCCGACCGGCTCGGCGCGGAGCTGGCCGCCGCCGCGCGGCACCGGTTCGACCTGGCGCACGAGCCGCCGCTGCGGGTCCGGCTGTTCCGCCTGGCGCCGGACGAGCACGTGCTGCTGCTGGTCCTGCACCACATCGCGGGCGACGACTGGTCGCTGTCCCCGCTGGCCGCCGACCTGTCGCGGGCGTACGCGGCGCGGCGTACGGGCCGGGCGCCGGACTGGGCGCCGCTGCCGGTGCAGTACGCCGACTACACGCTCTGGCAGCGCGCGGTCCTGGGCGATGAGGACGATCCGGACAGCCTGATCGCGCGGCGGCTCGCCTTCTGGACCGCGGAGCTGGCCGGCCTGCCCGACCAGCTCGACCTGCGGGCCGACCGGCCGCGCCCGGCCGTGTCCACCAACCGGGGCGGCACCGTGCCGGTACGGATCGGCGGCGCGCTGTTCCGGCGGCTGCGGGCGCTCGCCGACGAGGCCGGGGCCAGCCCGTTCATGGCCGTCCAGGCCGCCCTCGCCGGGCTGCTCACCCGGCTCGGCGCCGGCACCGACATCCCGATCGGCAGCCCGGTCGCCGGGCGCGAGGACGCCGCGCTCGACGGCCTCGTGGGCTTCTTCGTCAACACCCTGGTGCTGCGCACCGACACCTCGGGCGACCCCACGTTCGGCGAGCTGCTCCGCCGGGTGCGCGACGCCGACCTGGCCGCGTACGAGCACCAGGACCTGCCGTTCGAACGGCTGGTCGAGGCGCTCAACCCGGCCCGCTCGCTGTCCCGGCACCCGCTGTTCCAGATCATGCTGGCCTACCAGCACGCGGAGCCGCCCGTACCGGAGATGCCCGGCCTCGGCGTGCGGCGGGAGCCGGTGGACGTGCGCACCGCCAAGTTCGACCTGACGTTCATCCTCACCGAGCGGGGCGAGGAGGACGGCGTCGACGGCGTCATCGAGTACAGCGCCGACCTGTTCGACGCGGCGACCGTGGCGCGGCTGGCGGAGCGGCTGGTCGGCTTCCTCGACGCGGTCACCGCGCGGCCGGACCGCCCGGTCGGCGAGCCGGACATCCTGTCCCCCGCGGAGCGCCACGAGATGATCGTGCGCTGGAACGACACCGCGCGGCCCATCACCGCTCCCCCGCTGCCCCGGATGTTCGAGGAGCAGGCCGCGCGCACCCCGGACGCGGAGGCGCTGGTCGCGGACGGCCGGCGGTACACCTACGCGGAGGTCAACGCGCGCGCCAACCGGCTCGCGCACCACCTGCGCGACCTCGGCGTGGGGCCGGAGCGCACGGTCGGCGTCCACCTCGCGCGGTCGGCCGAGATGGTCGTCGGGCTGCTCGCCGTCCTCAAGGCGGGCGGCGCCTTCGTACCGCTGGAGCCGTCGTGGCCGGCCGAGCGGATCGCCGGGATCGGCCGCGACGCCCGCCTCACCGCGGTGCTGACCACGCCCGGCGGCCGCGGCGGCCTGCCCGGCGGCCTGACGGCGCCGGCGGTCGAGCTGGACCCGGGCTGGGCGGCGTTCGACGGCCGCCCGAGTACGGACCCGCCGGCGCTCGCCGACCCGGACAACCTCGCGTACGTGATCTACACGTCCGGCTCGACCGGCGCGCCCAAGGGGGCGATGATCCGGCACGAGGCGATCAGCAACCGGCTGCCGTGGCAGCAGGGCCTGCTCGGCATGACGCCCGATGACGCCGTGCTGCACAAGGCGCCGCTGACGTTCGACATCTCCGTCAACGAGATCTTCCTGCCGCTGGTCACCGGCGCGCGGCTGGTGGTGGCCGAGCGCGGCACCGAGGGCGACACCGCCCACCTGCTCGGGCTGATCGCCCGGGAGCGCGTCACGTTCGTGTACCTGGTGTCCTCGATCCTCGGCACCATGCTGGAGCGCGACGACGTGGCCACCGCGGGCCGCTCGCTGCGGCACGTCTGGTGCGGCGGCGAGGTGCTCACCCCGGAGCTGTTCGCGCGGTTCCGCGAGCGGCTCGACGCCACCATGTACCACGGGTACGGCCCGGCGGAGGCGACGATCGGCGTGACCTGCCAGGTGTACCAGGGCGCCGACCCGGCCGAGGGCATCACCATCGGGCGGCCCAACCCGAACACCCGGGTGCACGTGCTGGACGCCGGCATGCGGCCGGTGCCCGCCGGGGTGGCCGGCGAGCTGTACATCGGCGGCGTGCCGCTCGCCCGCGGGTACCTGGGCGACCCGGCGAAGACCGCGGAGAAGTTCGTGCCCGACCCGTTCGGCACCGAGCCCGGCGCCCGGCTGTACCGCAGCGGCGACCTGGCCCGGTACCGCGCCGACGGGAACATCGAGTTCCTCGGGCGGGCCGACAACCAGATCAAGATCCGCGGCGTGCGGGTCGAGCTTGAGGAGATCGAGGCCGTCGCGGCGCGGCACCCGGCCGTACGGCAGGCCGTCGTGCTGGCCGACGGGCAGCACGACGCCACCCGGCTCAGCGCGTACTGCGTGGCCGAGACCGGGCGGCCGGTGACCGCCGAGGAGGTACGGGACTGGCTGGGCCGGCGGCTTCCGGAGTACATGGTGCCGCGCGACGTGCATCTGCTGCCCGCGTTCCCGCTGATGACCTCGGGCAAGGTGGACCGCACGGCGCTGGCCGCCGGCCGGGAGCCGGCGCCGGCCGTGTCGGCCCCGTACGAGGCGCCGCGGTCCGGCACGGAACGGGTGATCGCGGAGGTGTGGGCCGAGCTGTTCGGCGTCGAGCGGGTGGGCGCGCGGGACAACTTCTTCGACCTCGGCGGCCACTCGCTGCTGCTCGCGCGGGTGCAGACCCAGCTGGAGCGGCGGCTCGGCATCGAGATCTCGATGCTCGACCTGTTCGGCCACCCCACGGTCGCCGCGCTGGCGGCCCGGCTCGGCGAGGTCGCGTCCGGCGACACGGCCGGGGGCACGCGCGACGCGCTGCGGATCCTGCTGCCGATCCGTACGGAGGGGACCCGGCCGCCGCTGTTCCTCGTCCACCCGGCCGCCGGGCTGAGCTGGCCGTTCGCCGGGCTGCGCAAGCACATCGACGAGGGTTACCCGCTGTACGGGCTGCAGGCGCGCGGCCTGGACGAGCCGCGCCCGGTGGCCGGGTCGGTCGAGGAGATGGCCGCGGAGTACCTGTCCGAGGTCCGCGCCGTGCGGCCGTCCGGGCCGTACCACCTGGTGGGGTGGTCGTTCGGCGGGATCGTGGCGCACGCCATGGCCGGCCTGCTCCAGGACGCGGGCGAGGAGGTCGGCCTGCTCGGGATGCTCGACGCCTTTCCCAGCTATCCGTGGGAGAAGCTCGCCGATGATCACGAGCAGGAGGCGCTGCGCTCGCTGCTGTACATGTCGCACTACGACCTGGACACGCTCGGGGACGAGCCGCTGACCCGCGCCCGGGTGCTGGAGGTCATCCGCGACCGCGGCGGCATCCTGGCCGACCTGCGCGCGGCCACCATCGGCCAGATCATCGACACGTTCGTCAACTCGGCGATCCTGCAGCGCAAGGCCGGCCACCGGCGGATCGACGGCGACCTGCTGTTCTTCACCGCCACGGTCGACCCGATCGACCCGTCCCTGTCCGCCGGGATGTGGCGGCCGTACGTGACCGGCGGCATCGCCGACCACCGCATCGCGTGCGCGCACAAGGACATGACCCAGCCCGGGCCGCTGGCCGAGATCGGCGGCATCATCAACCGCACGCTCCGGGAGCGCGGCTGAGGACGGCCCGGCGCGCCGTACCGGTTTTGCCGTTACGGTGCCCGGGTGGTCGTGGGTCTGCTCGTGTTCGTGGTGCTGGCGATCGTCGTGCTGGCGGTGCTCGCCGGCGTGATCGTCCTCGTCGTCTCCCTCACCCGTACGCGTCGTCCGGCGGGCCGCGCGCCGCTCGCGAGCGCGCCCGCCGCGGTCGTCGCGTTCCGGCGGACGTTCAGCCCGTTCGGCGGGGCCCGGCACTACGCCCGCGTCTTCTTCGTCACCGCGCAGCGGCAGCAGGTCACCACCGAGGTGTACCTGCCCGGGCCCCGCACGCTGGAGGTCGGCCAGCAGATCTGGGTCGACTACTCCATCGACGACCCCACCCACGCGGAGATCCGCGACCGGCCAGCGCGGTAGGTCCCCCGCACTCCCCGCGCAAAAGGCCTCGCTTCGCGAGACAGACTTATTACGCGTGCGGCCGCCGTGCATGGCCGGTCGCCGTTTGCGAAGTGCGGCCAGGAGCAGAGCGAGGTCTGTGCAGATCCCAGGCACGGGGGCGTCGTGGTACTTCCAGGGCGCAGAGCCGAAAACCACGCGCTGCGCGGCGGGATGTGATGCCCGCCTCAGGCGGGCGACCACCCGCACTTCGCAAACGGCGCCCAGCCTCCACGGCGGCCGCACACGCAAATAAATCAGTCTCGCGAAGCGAGGCCTTTACGCGCAGGAGCGCGAGAGCGCGAGCGCATCGGCGGCTCCGGCGAGGGCGGTCGCGGTCGCGGTGCGGATCGATCCCCTATACGACGCCTAGGGACGGTTCCGGGAGGGAGGCGGGGAGGGCGAAGGGTGGGAAGTGCTCGCGGCCGAGGAAGGACGTGATCTCGGCGATGCGGTCGCCTTGGACCGTCAGTACGTTGATCGACCAGCTGAGGTACGCTCCGGCCGCGTCGTCCCACAGGTAGCAGGCGACGGCGGGCTGGCCGTTGGCGGTGGCCGGAAGGTGGCGCCAGCCGCCGCAGGAGGTCAGCGGGACCTGGATCGCGAAGTCCATGGCGGCGTCGCGGCCGCGGTACCAGTGCGGCAGCGGCGGCATGGACCAGGTGACGTCCTCGGTGAGCAGCGACACGAGCAGGTCGGCGTCGCCGCGCTCCAGCGCGGTGGCGTACGCGGTGACCAGCTCGCGGACCCGGTCCTCGCCGAGGTCGCGCACCGCCGGGCGCTGCGGCTCGCCGGGGATCCGGCCCTCCAGGGTCCTCCGGGCGCGGGCCAGCGCCGAGTTCACCGAGGCCGCCGAGGTGTCCATCATCTCCGCGATCTCGGCGGCGGAGTACCCGAGCACGTCGAACAGCACCAGCGCCGCCCGCTGGTTGCCGGGCAGGTGCTGCAGCGCCGCGACGAAGGCCAGCTCCACCGCCTCGCGCTCCTCGTACCGCGCGCCCGGGTCATGCCCCGGGTACGGGCCGAGCCAGGCCACGTCGGTGCGCGGCGCGCCCACGTCGGCGTGCGCGCTCGCCGGGCCCAGGTCCATGGGCAGCGCCCGGCGGCCGCGCGCCTCGGCCGCGTCCAGGCAGGTACGGGTGGCCACGGTGTACAGCCAGGCGCGCAGCGACGACCGCCCCTCGAACCCGCCGAGGTGCCGCCAGGCCCGGATCAGCGCCTCCTGCACGGCGTCGTCGGCGTCGTGGATCGAGCCGAGCATCCGGTAGCAGTGCGCGCGCAGCTCCGGGCGCAGCGGCGCGACCAGGCGGGTGAAGGCGTTCTCGTCGCCGGCACGCGCCCGGTCCAGATCCGTCGCGGAAATCTCGGTCACGACCGACGATTCTGCCGCACGCGGGCGGTCCCATTCCCGCACAGTGCCCGTACGGGCGCCCGGACGAAGGAAGGCCCACCCTGATGACCGGAACCGATCCGAAGGCCGATCTGCACCACTATCTGCGGGACGCGCGCACGGCCGTCGTGTGGAAGCTGGACGGCCTGTCCGAGTACGACGCGCGCCGCCCGCTGACCCCGACCGGCACCAACCTGCTCGGCCTGGTCAAGCACCTGACCAGCGTGGAACTGCTGTACTTCGGCTGGGCGTTCGACCGGCCCTTCCCGCGCTTCGTGCCGTGGTTCCGGCCCGACCTGCCGCCGGAGGAGGCGCCGCCGAACGCCGACAAGTGGGCCACCCCGGAGGAGTCCCGCGCGTACATCCTCGGCACGTACGCCGACGCCTGCCGGCACGCCGACGCCACCATCGAGGCGCTGGACCTCGACGCGCTCGGCACCACGCCCTGGCTGATCGGCGGCCCGCACACACTGCACCGGCTGCTCACCCACGTGATCGCCGAGTGCCACCGGCACGCCGGGCACGCCGACATCGTGCGCGAGCTGATCGACGGCACCGCCGGGCTGGCCCCGGACATCGCGTTCCTGCCGTCCGGTGAGGCCGGCTGGTGGGCGGAATACCGCGACCGGGTGGAGAAGGCGGCGGTCAGCGCACCAGCGGAAGCGTCGCCGAGCTCCGGGCCGGATCCAGCGTGAGCCGGGTGCCCGGGCGCGGGCGCAGCGTGTAGTCGTGGTCGGTGGAGATCACCACCACGCCGATGCGGTGGCCCTTGGCGAACACGTGGTCGTGCGGTTCGAGGCCGAAGCGCAGCGCGTACCGGGCGCCCGCACGTACGGGCCGGCTGTGCGACGCCGAGACGCGGTTCTGCGGGTCGATCCAGCCGCGGGTGACGATCCGCGGCGCGCCGTCGGGGGCGTAGTCGACGAGCAGCGCTGTCACGTTGGCGTCGTGCCGGTTGTCCACCGACATCCGCAGGTCCACCTTCGGCGTGCCGGACAGCCGCCGGGCCGCGGGCAGCGCGCCGGTCCGGTACGCCAGCCGGTTCGGGTCGGCGGCGCCCGGCTTCGCCGCGAGCTCCTCGGCGGTGCGCTCCCGGCCGTCGTCGGTGAACGTCCGCGCCGGGCCGCCGCCGAACCGCATCCGGTACGGGCGGGCGGCGGGGTCCGGCCAGTTCGCGTACGTGTGGTTGGTCTTGTCCTCGCGCTGCACGATCGCGGTGGGCTCGGACATGATCCCGTTGTCCACGCCGTACAGCCAGTGGTCCATCCAGCGGTGCACGGTCTGGTCGAACGTGCGCCTCGTGCCGTCCGGCAGCGTGTACGACTGGTCGCCGGACGGGCCGCCGTGCCCGCCCTGGGTGAGCCAGATCTTGCGCGGCACGTGGTACCGGGCCAGCGCCGACCAGAACCGCGCGGCGTTGCGCATCTTCACGTTGTGGTCGTTGACGCCGTGCACGAGGAACACCGAGGCGCGCACGTTCCGCACCTTGCCGGTGTAGTCACGGGCCGCCCAGTACGGGCCGTAGTCGCCGGTCGTCCGGTCCTGCTCGCGGGCCATCCGCCGGAACCGGGCGGCGCAGTCCTTCAGCGGGCCCTTCCCGGCGACCGCCTTGGCCAGCACGTCGGTGTCCTCGCCCTGGTAGCCGCCGGGCGCGACGACCAGGCCGTTCGCGCGGTAGTAGTCGTACCAGGAGCTGATCGCCGAGATCGGCACGATGGTCTTCAGGCCGGGCACGCCGGTGGTGGCCACCATCTCCGGGAGCGTGCCGTCGTAGGAGACGCCCATCAGCGCGGAGTTGCCGGTGGACCAGCGGGCCGCGACCCGCTCGCCGCCGGTCTTCTTCGTGTACGCGGGCGCGTCGCCGTGCAGCCAGCGGATGGTGGCCGCGGCGCTGCGCGTCTCGTTCATGTCGCCGGAGGTCGGGCAGCCCTGGGAGTCCGCCGATCCGACCGTCTGCGCGACGACCGTGGCGTACCCGGAGGCGACGTAGTCGTCGCGGCGGGCGCGCAGCGCGTCGTCGTGGCGGGCGGTGCCCGCGGCGCGCAGGCCGAACGCCGTACGGGCGCGGTCCTGCGGCAGCCGGTCGGGGTCCACGCCGTGGTTGGGGACGTCGTTCAGGCCGCCGGCGTACGGGGTGGCCTCGACGATCGAGGCGACCTTGGTGCCGTGCGCGGTGGCCGCCGGGCGGGTGATGTGGACGTGCACGCGGTCGCGGTGGCCGTCGTGGTCGCTGTCGACCGGCGTCTGCACCCAGACCCACTGCTCGATCCGCCCGGCGGCCGCGGGGTCCGCGTGCGCGGGGACCGTGGTGAGGCCCGTCATACCGGTGAGGAGCAGGGCGGCGGCCACGGCCGGGCGTACGCGCATCGACGTCCTCCTGATCTCCGGTGATCCGCGGGCAGATTACGTGCCGCCGCGCACCCGTGGAAGGACCCCGATCTTGACAGGCGGGTCGCCCGGCGGGCACAACGGACATCGGTCCGCAAATCTCCTGGAGGTCACATGTCGCTGGACGCCCACCGCCGCTACCCGCTGCTGCTCGGCCCGTCGCCGGTGCACCGGCTGGACCGGCTGACCGCGCACCTGGGCGGCGCGCAGATCTGGGCCAAGCGCGAGGACCTCAACTCCGGCCTGGCCTTCGGCGGCAACAAGACGCGCAAGCTGGAGTACCTGCTGGCCGACGCGATCGACACCGGCTGCGACACGCTGGTGTCGATCGGCGGCGTGCAGTCCAACCACACCCGCCAGGTCGCCGCGGCCGCCGCGTACGCCGGGCTGAAGGCCGTGCTGGTGCAGGAGCACTGGGTGGAGTGGCCGGACGCGGTGTATGACAAGGTCGGCAACATCCAGCTCAGCCGGCTGATGGGCGCGGACGTGCGGCTGAGCGACGCCGGGTTCGACATCGGCATCCGGCCGAGCTGGGAGGAGGCGGTGGCGAGCGTCGAGGCGGCGGGCGGGCGGCCGTACGCCATCCCGGCGGGCGCCTCGGACCACCCGCTGGGCGGGCTCGGCTTCGCCGGGTGGGCGCGCGAGGTCGAGGAGCAGGAGCGGGAGCTCGGCGTGTTCTTCGACACCATCGTGGTGTGCTCGGTCACCGGGAGCACGCAGGCCGGGATGATCGCCGGGTTCGCGGGCGGGTCGCGGCCGCGGCGGGTGCTCGGCATCGACGCCTCCGCCAAGCCCGCCGCCACCCGCGACCAGGTCACCCGGATCGCGAAGGACACGGCCGCGCGGATCGGCGTACGGGACATCACCGACGCCGACGTGGAGCTGGACGAGCGGTACCACGCGGGCACGTACGGCATCCCGGACGCGGCCACCATGGACGCCATCCGCACCGCCGCGCGGACCGAGGCGATGCTCACCGACCCGGTGTACGAGGGCAAGTCGATGGCCGGGCTGATCGACCTGGTCTCCCGGGGCGAGATCGCCCGGGACTCCACCGTGCTGTACGCGCACCTCGGCGGGCAGCCCGCGCTGAGCGCGTACACCGGGGCCCGATGATCACGTCTGTGCCCGTACGGGCGATATTCGGTTGTGCCCGGTCATCGCCACAGCGGACACTCCCGGCATGGACATCGAATTCCACCGGCTCTCCGGCGGGTACCGCGCCCAGGCGGTGCGGGACGACGGGGTGACCGTTCTCGTTCCGGGGTTCGACCGTAAGCACGCGGTTCCGCACGACCTCGCGCACTTCGCGGCGGAACACGGCTTCGGTGTGGCCCGGGGCTTTTGGGGCAGCGTCGCCGCCGGCGCCATGTTCGGCGGCATGCAGGTGGCGTCCGGCCGCCGCCCCCCGCACGCGGCCGAGCGGTCCCGCCGGATCATCCGCGCCAACGCCGACGAGATCGGCATCTCCGAAGGCCTGGCCGCCACGGTCTACCAGGCCTACACCGACGACGACTCCCCCGACGTGGCCGCCGAGCGGCTGGCCGCGTACTGGTCGGTGACGCACACCGGCCCCTGCCCGTACGGCGTCCCCGGCATGACCCGCGCCTGCGCCCTGCTCGGCGACCTGGCCGCCCGCTGGGCCGGCGTCTCCGTGGGCGCCACCCTGCGGCTCGACTGGGACCTCCCCGTCGAACGCCCCGCACCGCGCCGCAAACCGCGGCGGGCCACCGCGACGGCCAGGCCGCGTCCCCAGCCCGGACCGGGCCGCCATGGCTAGCTGATCCGCCGCGAACCGGCCGTGGGCGCACGGCCGGTTTTCGCGTCCGGCATTTACTTGATTGACGCAATCAAGTACCCTTCTGCGCATGGAACCGACCCGGGCCGACGTCGAGGCGATGGTGGCGGCGCTGTTCACCGTGACCGCGGGGCTGGAACGGGCCCGGCGCAAGAAGCGGGACGCGGCGCGGCTCGCGGTGCTCCAGGTGGTGGCCTGGGGTGAGCGGGTGCGGCCGTCCGACGTGGCCGCCGCGCTCGAGGTGCATCCGTCGCAGGTCACCCGGCAGGTCAAGGCGCTTGAGGACGGCGGGCTCGTGCACGTCGAGGCGGACCCGGCCGACCGGCGGTCCTGCTTCGTCTCGCTGACCGACGACGGGCGGGCCGAGACCGCGCGGCTGTCCGAGGTCGGCATGGCGCGGTTCGCGAGGTTCGTCGCGGACTGGGACGCCGCGGACGTACGGGAGTTCACCCGGCTGCTGGCCAAGTTCGAGCGGTCCAAGGCGGCCGTGGCCGAGGAGGAGGCGGCGGCCCGGACGCCGCGCTGGCAGGCCCGGAAGGAGGGCTGAGCCGTGCAGGTGCTGATCGCGGGCGGCGGGATCGTGGTGACCGGGTTACGGGAAGACGGGCGGGAGGCGTCGTGATGACCGGAGCGCCGGTGTCGAAGTCGGTACGGCGGCGGGCGAAGATGCGGGTGCTGGCCGGGTCGGCGGCGGATCTGATCGTGGACCTGGCCATCCCGACGCTGGTGTACGTGCTGCTGCGGCCGCTCGGCGTGCCGCCGCTCCTGGCGCTCGCCGCCGGCGGGCTCGTCGTGGGCGGGAAGGCGCAGCTGGGCCGGCTCGGCGGCGGGCACACGCGGGCCGCGTACGCGGCGGCGGGCGGGCAGGTCGCCGCCGGGCTGGCGCTGATGTCCGGCGCGTACGCGGCCGGGCTGGCCGCGCCGTACGCGATGACGATCGGGGCGCTGCCGCTGGTGGCCGGGCTGGTCGTGACGCTGGCCCGGGGACGGCGGATCGACGGGTTCGCGCTGCTGGTGATCCTGGAGGTGGCGGCGGGGATCGCGGTGGGCCTGGTGTCCGGCGACCCGCGGTTCGTGCTCGCCCGGTCCTCGGTGTACGTCGCGCTGGCCGGGGTGTTCGCGCTGGTGTCCTGCTTCGGGCCGCGGCCGTTCATGATCACCGTGAGCAAGCCGATGGCCGTGGCGGGCGACCCGGAGCGGGAGACGGCGTTCGAGCGCGCCGCCGCGGGCTCGGCCCGGTTCCTGCGCATCGAGCGTGCGATGACCGCGGGCCTGGGCGCGGTCCTGCTCGCCGAGGCGGTCTTGCGCGTCGCCGTCGTGTACGCCTACCCGCCCGCCCAGGTCGCGAAGGCCGCCGCGATCTCCCAGATCCCGGCGCTCGCCCTCCTCGTCCTCACGATCCTCGCCCTGAGAGCCCTCGCCGTACCCCGCCTGCGCACGATCGTCGACGCCGAGCAACGCGCCCTGCGCGCCGAGACCGCGTAGGGCGCGGATGGCGCGAATCGTGGGGTACGTGGCGTTGACGCCATGACGGGGCGGCGGCCAGCGTAGGGGTATGCGCAGCGTCGGGTTCGTGGTGTTCGACGGGTTCCAGGTGCTGGACCTGACCGGGCCGTTCGAGGTGTTCCAGAAGACCGGGGCGTACGACTGCCGGGTGGTCGCCGCGCGGGCCGGTGCGGTCCGGTCGGACGGGGGCCTGGAGGTGCGGGCCACCGACGCGATCGGGGACCTGGCGCCGGACGCGCTGGACACGATCGTCGTCGCGGGCGGCACCGGAGTGGACGCGGCCCGGGAGGACGGCGGGCTGGTCGGCTGGATCGCCGCCGCCCGCCCGCGCCGCCTGGCCTCGGTGTGCAGCGGCGCGCTGCTGCTGGCCGCCGCCGGGCGGCTCGACGGGCGGCGGGCGACCACGCACTGGGGCCGCGCCGAACAGCTCGCCCGCGCGTTCCCCGGCGTCACCGTCGACGCCGACCCGATCTTCGTCCGCGACGGCGACGTCTGGACGTCCGCGGGCGTGACGGCCGGGATCGACCTGGCCCTGGCCCTCATCGAGGACGACCTGGGCCGGGAGACCGCGCACACCGTGGCCCGGCACCTGGTGATGTTCCTGCGCCGTCCGGGCGGCCAGTCGCAGTTCAGCGTGCCGCTGTGGTCCCGCCGCCCGGAGTCCGACCCGATCCGTACCGCGGTGGACGCCATCCACGCCGACCCCGGCGCCCGCCACAGCATCGCCGACCTGGCCGCCCGCGCCGGGCTCAGCCCCCGCCACCTGCAACGCCGCTTCCCCGCCGAGCTCGGCCTGCCGCCCGCCGGCTACGTCGAGCGGGTGCGCATCGAGGCGGCGCGCCGCGCCCTCACCGAGGGCGGCGAACCCGTCGAGGCCATCGCCCGGCGGCTCGGCTTCGGCACCGCGGAGACGCTGCGCCGGGCCTTCCACCGCCACGTCGGCGTCCCGCCCGCCGACTACCGCACCCGATTCCGTACCGCGAAGGAGCCCGCATGACCACGTACGGACTGCTCGTCTTCCCCGGCGCCGAGGAGCTCGACTTCGTCGGCCCCTGGGAGGTCTTCACCGTCTCCTCGATGACCCGCGAGAACCGCGACACGGCGGTGCTCATCGCCGCCGGCACCGGCCCGGTGCGCTGCGCGAAGGGCATGCGCGTCCTGCCGGACCACACCCTGGAGGACCACCCGCCGCTGGACGTGCTGCTCGTCCCGGGCGGCCGCGGCGCCCGCGAGCCGCAACCACCGGAGGTGCTGGCCTGGCTCGCCAAGACCGCCGCGGCGGCCACCTGGACGACCAGCGTCTGCACCGGCGCGAACCTGCTGTACGAGGCGGGCGTGGCGCGCGGCCGCCGGGTGGCCACGCACTGGTCGTTCGAGGACACCCTGGCGGCGCGCGGCGACGTCACCGTGGTCCGCGACGCCCGGTACGTGGTCGACCAGAACCTGGTGACCAGCCAGGGGGTGTCGGCCGGCATCGACATGGCGCTGTGGCTCATCGGCCGGCTGCACGGACGCGACCACGCCAACGGCGTACGCCGCTACATCCAGTACGAGCCGGCGCCGCCGTACCTCGCCGACACCCCCGAGGCCGTCAGAAGTTGATCATGTGCCCGGCGAGGCCCTCGACGGCCTCCTTGACGGCCTCCGAGAGCGTCGGGTGCGCGTGCACGTTGCGGGCGACCTCGTGCACGGTGAGGTCCCACTGCTGGGCCAGCGTCAGCTCGGGCAGCAGCTCGGTGACGTCCGGGCCGATCATGTGGCCGCCGATGAGCTCGCCGTACGTGGCGTCGCTGATCAGCTTGACGAAGCCGGTGGGGTCGCCGAGGCCGTGCGCCTTGCCGTTCGCGGTGAACGGGAACTTGGCGACCTTCACGTCGTAGCCGAGGTCGCGGGCCTGCGCCTCGGTGTAGCCGAAGCTGGCGATCTGCGGCTGGCAGTACGTGGCGCGCGGGATCATGGCGTAGTCCAGCTCCATGGTCTCCGCGTCCGCGATCGTCTCGGCGGCGATCACGCCCATCGCCTCGGCGGTGTGCGCCAGCATCAGCTTCGCGGTGCAGTCGCCGATGGCGTACACGCCCGGCACCGAGGTGCGGCAGCGGCCGTCGACGTCGATGGCGCCGCGCTCGGTGACCTTCACGCCGGTGTTCTCCAGGCCGAAGCCCTCGATGTTCGGCGCGAACCCGATGGCCTGCAGCACCTTGTCGGCCTCAAGCACCTGCTGCTGACCGTCCTTGGACACGGTGACGCGGACCTGCTCACCGGAGTCGTCGATCGACTCGACGCGGGTGGAGGTGAGGACGTCGACGCCGAGCTTGCGGTACTTCTTCGCCAGCTCCTTCGACACCTCCTCGTCCTCGAGCGGCACCATGCGGTCGAGGAACTCCACGATGGTCACCCGCACGCCGTAGGAGGCCATGACGTACGCGAACTCCACGCCGATCGCGCCCGCGCCGGCGATGATGATGCTGCCGGGCAGCGAGTCGGTGAGGATCTGCTCCTCGTAGGTGACGACGCGCTCGGATAGTTGCGTGCCGGGCAGCAGCTTGGTGGCGGAGCCGGTGGCGATGATGCAGTTGTCGAACGTGACCCGCTCGGTGCCGCCGTCGGTGAGCGCGACGTCGATGGTGTGCGCGTCGGCGAACGTGCCGCGGCCGGAGTACTCCTGGATCTTGTTCTTGTTCATCAGGAAGTGCACGCCCTTGGCGCGGCCGTCCGCGACCTTGCGGCTGCGCTTGAACGCGGGGCCGTAGTCGAACGTGACCGTGCCGTCGACGTTGATGCCGAAGGCGTCCGCTTCCTTGCCGAAGATCTGTACCAGCTCGGCGTTGCGCAGCAGCGCCTTGGACGGGATACAGCCGACGTTCAGGCAGACACCGCCCCAGTACTTCTCCTCGATGATCGCCACCTTCTTGCCGAGCTGCGCGGCCCGGATGGCGGCGACGTACCCCCCTGGGCCCGCGCCCAGCACCACGACGTCGAAGTGTGCACTCATGGAAAAGAAGCCTATTGCTTCGACGGGTGGAACCGTTCACGGGTGTGGAGCGTCGAATTGGATAGCTCCTCGTGTGGGCGGCGGGAGGTGAAAAGCGATTACCACGATCGGTGTGTGCGTCCCGGCCATGGCCGCTATGGTGCGGGGCCGTGCGCGTTACCTGATCATCAGGGGTGCGGTGCACGCGGGACGGGGTGGCGCTCGTCACGGCGGGAACATCTGGCCGTCTCAAGCGTTGAACAAGATGCGTTCATTCGGATCGCGAAATCCAGTGATGATCGGGACCTCGAAGAGAGGGGGGTGTCCTCATGCCGCGTTCCGCCCTAGCGACCTCACCGGCGGCTGAGGC
>Ga0164243_10003078_pt1 | contig 26931 bp, 24 predicted proteins | sample OricompcompostOP_FD_108781 | JGI IMG/M metagenome (GOLD analysis project Ga0164243, IMG submission 108781) | Organic Plus compost microbial communities from Emeryville, California, USA - Original compost - Organic plus compost (OP) | ecosystem: Engineered > Solid waste > Mixed feedstock >...
CGTGACGGCCTGGCCCTGCTCCTCGGAGCGCGCCCGGACCCGGTGGCGCTCCTTCTCGCGCCCGCGGTGGTGGGCCTCGCGCCGCTTGTCCTGATCGGACGTCATGCTGAAGCGTGGCCGGGCGCGTGCTCGGTGTCGAACGTGCGCGCGCGCCCCGTCCTCTGCGCGCTTACTCGGTGCCCGGCTTCTTCGCCTCGGGATCTTTCGCAGCGGCGGCCTTCTTGGCCTCGGCCTTCTTCGCGAGCTCCTCGTCCTGCTTCCTGCGGCGCTCCTCCGCCTCGCGCTCCTCCGCCTCCTCCTTCTTGCGACGCTCCTCGGCGCGCGCCTCCTCGAGCTCCTTGGCCTTGCGCTCGGCGGCGGCCTTCGCGGGATCGGCCTTCTTGGGCGCGGGCGCGCGCTGGCCGGAGGCGGCCTCGTCGGCGGCCTCCTTCAGCACGACGCGGAGCTTCTCCTGCGCCTCGGCGGAGGTCGGCGCGATCGTCTCGGCGGCCTTGCCGTTCCTGAGCACGCGCGCGGCGACGTAGACCGCGGCGCCGAACGCGAGGAGCGACGCCCACTGCGCGAACGTGAACCCGAGGTGGCGCGGATCGCTGTTCTCCGGGCGGAGGTAGTCGAGGAAGAACCGCACCGGCGCGTACAGCACGCCGGTGAGCACGGTGATGAAGCCGGCCGGCAGACGCTTCCTGCGGAACGCGAGCCACAGGATCAGCGCGTTCACCGGGATCAGGTACACGAGCTCGACGAAGCCGAGGTTGAACGCCCACACCGGGCCGGTGCCGGGCTGGGTGCGCTGGAGCTCGAGCACGACCTCGTTGAGGCCCCGCGGGTACGGCATCGCGAAGAACGCCTGCCACGAGTCGGGATCGACGGCCGCACCGATGTGATCGCTCACGACGGTGCACGCGATGCGGCCGATCGTGAACGCAGGAAGGAGCCCCACGATCGCGATGTCAGCGAACAGTCGCGGGTCCCGTCGCTTCCACCACACGTAGAACGCGAAGCCGAGCGCCCCGCCGATGAAGCCGCCATACGAGGAGATGCCGTCCCAGATGCGGAGGATCAGCGGCCAGTCGCTGGGCCACAGCCCCTCGAACTCGAACCACGGCCGGTGCTGCTGGTACGCGATCACGTCGAAGACGTGCGCCCCGATGAAGCCGCTCACGATGAGCCAGCCGGTGATGCCGCGGACGTGGTCGTCGTCGACGCCGTGCCACTCGGCGTAGCGCCGGAGGATCGAGGCGCCGATCAGCACACCCACGGCGACGATGAGCCCGAACCACTGGACCGGGATCGACTCGGACAGCTTCCCGAGCTGGAAGAACGGGATGCCCAGGGTACCCGCGGTGGTGGCGGCGGACAGCAGCAAGGCAGGGGCGTACATGCGGGGGGGAGCCTACACCAGCGGCAGCGCCGCGCTATGCTCGTCGTGTGATCTGGGAACCCTTCGTGCTCGCGCTGTTCCTGGGCCTGATCGTCTCGGCGGGGCTCTACTTCGCGTACCTGTGGCCTCAGGTCGAGCCCGTCGATGTCGAGGCGGAGCCCGGGCCGATCTCCGAGGGGGCGACCGGGGCCTCGACCGAGGGTCTGCTCGGGGCCGCGATCGAGAGCTCTTCCGAGCGCGCGGGCACCGGTTCATGAAGCAGCTACTGGCCGCGCTCTCGGTCGTGCTGCTCGCCGTGCTCGTCGGTGGTGCGGCGCCGCGGTCGGGCGAGGTCGTGCGGGTGGAGCACGTCGATCCGTCGACGACGCCGTCGCGCGGCCCCGCGAACGCGCCGGTCACGGTCGAGCTGTTCTTCGCACCGACGATCAACGCGGCCGTGCGGCTGACCGCGTACCGGCACCTCGAGCGGCTCCAGGAGCGCCACCCGACGCGGGTCCGGATCCTCTACCGCGTCGTGCTCCGCGGAGGGCAGACCTCCGGGCCGCAGCTTCCGACGCTCGCCCTCGAGGCGTACGCGCAGGGCCGGTTCTTCGAGCTCCTCACCGCGCTGCACACCCAGCGCACGATGATGACGCGCGAGCAGATGCTCGACCTCGCGGCGTCGGTCGGGATCGATCGCCAGCGCGCAGATCGGGCGATCGCCGAGGGGCGATACGCCGCCGTGCTCGAGGACAACGAGCGGCGCCTCGATCGGCTGAACATCCGCAACGCGCCCGCGGTGGTGTTCAACGGCAAGCCGCTGCGCGGCGCGGTGCAATCGCTGACCGAGGGCGACTACGAGCGCGCGTACCGCGACGCCTACGAGCGCGCGCAGGAGCTGCTCGACCGCGGTGTCGATCGCGCGGACCTGATGAAGGTGTTCGAGGCCGACGCGCTGCCCCGCGAGCAGCCGCTCGTCGTCACCACCGATCCGAGCGACGAGTCGCTCGCCCTCGCCGGCGAGCACCCGCTCGCGGACCCGCCGCTCGATCTGACCGGCCTCCCCTCGTTCGGCGCCCCCGACGCTGCGTCGGCGATGCCGATCGTGATCGCGTGCCGCCCCAACCAGGATCGCTGCCTCAACGTGCTCCGCGAGGCGCGCGCCCTCCACAGCGTGTATCGCGGCGAGATCCGCATCGTGTGGGCGCCGTGGTTCGACGTCTCGCGCGACGACGCCACCGAGCTCAGCCTCCTCGCCGACGCGGCGCTGTGCGCCGAGAAGATCGGCTCGAGCCCCGACGACCTCGACGCGTCGGCCGGCTGGCAGTGGATCGTGGAGTCACTGACGCAGATCGGGCGCGCGCACGGCCGGCGCATCGCCCCCGAGCGCCTGATCGACAACGTCGCGGCGCGCCTGCAGATCGATTCCCGCCAGCTGTCGGCGTGCCGCGCGAAGATCGCCAACACGGCCATCGACTGGGTCCTGCGCGCGCGGCGCTCGGGCATCACCGGGTCCCCGGCGATCGTGATCGGCGGCCGCATCTTCCACGGGCTGGCCGCCAAGGATGTCATTCAGCGGCTCGTCGAGGCCGAGCTGGCGCCGGGGGTCCTCGGCCGCTGCGCCACGACGGGGTGCTGACCCCCACGCGCACCGCCTCACACCGGCGGGCGTCTGTTGCTCGGCTGGAGCCGCCGTGTTACCCGAGAGGGGATGGAGCTGACGTTCGCCGCGGCGACCGATGTCGGTCGGCAGCGTACGCACAATGAGGACAACTTCCTCATCGACAAGAAGCTCCGGTTGTTCCTCGTCGCCGACGGCATGGGCGGCCACGCGGCCGGCGAGATCGCCTCGTCGATCGCGGTCCACGAGATCCGCGACGCGATCTACAACAACCGCGATCTCATCGACCGCTACCGGGTCGATCACCCCGGCGTGCAGGCGTACGAGATCCTGCAGATCCTCGAGCACGCGATCCAGGCCGCGTGTGGCGCGGTCCACGCGCGCGCGCAGGCCGAGAGCGACAAGCGCGGCATGGGGACGACCGCGACCGTGCTCCTGATCGCCGGCGGCGGCGACCACCTGCGCGGCTTCATCGCGCACGTCGGCGACAGCCGCGTGTACCTCGCGCGCCAGAACCAGTGCCACGTGCTCACCGAGGATCACTCGCTGATGAACGAGCTCGTGCGCCGCGGCAAGCTGAACCGCGAGCAGATCGAGAGCTCGCCGTACAAGCAGTACAAGAACGCGGTCACGCGCGCCGTCGGCGTCTACAGCTCCGTCGAGGTCGACACCTTCGACTTCGACATCCTCCCCGGTGACCGGTTCCTGATCTGCTCCGACGGCATGTACGCCTACGTCGACGAGGGCGAGCTCCCCAGGCAGCTCGCCGACGGCGACATCAAGGACGTGCCGAAGAAGCTCGTCGATCTCGCGAACAGCGGCGGCGGCCACGACAACATCACCGCCGTCGTGATCCGCGTCGGCGCGACCGCGTCCGCCGAGCTCGCGCCGCGGACGACCGACGTCTCGCTCAAGCTCGAGGTCCTCAAGGGCATGCAGATGTTCCGGTACCTCTCCTACAAGGAGCTGGTCCGGGTCTCCACGATCGCCGAGACCCTCGAGCTGTCCCCCGCGGAGGTCATCTTCACCGCCGGGCAGCCGGGAGACGCGATGTACGTCGTGCTCTCGGGGAGCGTGCGGCTGACGAAGGGCGACAAGGTCGTGGCCGAGCTCGGCAAGGGCCACCACTTCGGCGAGATGGCGCTCGTCGACCGCAGCGTGCGCTCGCTGACCGCGACGGCGACGGGCCACACGCGCCTCGTCGTGATCAGCCGCAAGGACTTCTACGACATCATCAAGCGCGAGCCGCCGACGGCCGTGAAGATGCTGTGGAGCTTCGTCCAGGTCCTCGGCCAGCGGCTCCGCAAGACGACGAACGACCTCTCCGACGCGCTGCACGGCGATCGCCACGGCCAGGAGACCGAGGAAGAGAACCTGTTCCAGGACTGACCTCGCGCCCGCGCTCGTGCGTGCTCCCCTGCTCGCACACGCCCTGCCGCGAGACAGCGACCGCTCAGCGACGCGACGCCGCGATGACGTCCGGCGGAGCCTGCACGAGCTCGATCAGGACGCCCTCCCCCGACAGCGGCGACGACGCGTCGCCCTTGGGGTGGATGAAGCAGACGTCGTGACCGGCGGCGCCCTTGCGGATGCCTCCCGGCGTGAAGCGCACGCCCTGCTCGGTCAGCCACGCGACGGCGGCGGGAAGATCGTCGATCCACAGGCCGAGGTGGTTGAGCCGCGGCTCGTGCACGCGCGGGCTGCGCGAGGGATCGATCGGCTCCATGAGATCGATCTCGACGCCGGCGATCGACAGGATGTCCTCGTCGACGTTCTCCTTGTCGCTGCGGAACGTGCCGGTCACCGGGATCCCGAACAGGTCGACCCACAGGTGGCGCAGCGCGGCCTTGCTCGGCGCGCCGATCGCGATCTGCTGGATGCCGAGCACGCGGAACGGACGATCGCCGGCCATGGCTACGTGCCCCCCCGCGCCGCGCGCACCTCGTCGAGCGTGCGCAGGCCAGGCCGCGGCGCGTTGACGAGGATCGCCATGTTGCCGGACGGGTGCTGGTTGTCGCGCATGAGCTGGTGGCACGCGGCGGTCTCGTCGAACCGGAACACCTTGCTGAGGCACGGATCGACCTTGCCGGCGATCACGAGATCGTTGAGTCCCTTCGCCTGCGCGTCGTTCGCGAAGTGCGACCCCTGCAGCCGCTTCTGGCGCATCCAGTGGTAGCGGAGGTCGAGCGTCGCGTTGTAGCCCGTCGTGCCCGCGCAGATGACGATCATGCCGCCGGTGTCGCACATGAAGCACGACGTCGGCAACGTGGTCTCGCCCGGATGCTCGAACACGATCGACGGGTTACGCTTCTCGCCGAGCGCCTCCCAGAACGCGTTGCCGAACGCGCGCGCGCCCTTGAGCCAGATGCCGTACTCGATGTCGTCGGACCAGCGCGGCAGCTTGCCCCAGTGATCGAACTTGCGGCGGTCGATCACGCCGACCGCGCCGAGCTTCTTGCAGAACTCGGTCTTCGAGTCGCCCGAGACCACCGCCACCGGGCGACCGCCCGCGGCCTTCACGATCTGGATCGCCATCGAGCCGAGGCCACCGGCGCCGCCCCACACGAGGACCGGATCGTCCGGACCGACGACGTTCGGGGGCCAGCCGTGCAGCATGCGATACGCGGTCGCGCCGACGAGCATGTACGCCGCCGACTGCTCCCACGTGAGGTGCGGAGGCTTGGGCAGGCACTGGTGGTCCTGGACCTTCGTGTACTGGGCGAAGCTGCCCCAGTTGGTCTCGTAGCCCCAGATCTTCTGCGACGGCGCCAGCATCGGATCCTTGCCGGCGACGACCCACGGATCGTCGGGATCCCACGTCCCGCAGTGCACGACGACCTCGTCGCCGACCCGGACGTTCGTGACGTCCTCGCCGACGGCCCACACGACGCCGCTCGCGTCCGAGCCGCCGATGTGGAAGGCCTCCTTCTCGCCGCGCTTCTGCCGCGCCTTGATGACGTCGATGGGGATCCCCATCGCGGCCCAGACGTTGTTGTAGTTCACGCCCGCGGCCATCACGTACACGAGCACGTCACGGGGCCCGAGCTCGGGGAGCTGGACGGCCTCCTCCTTGAACGCGTCGCGGGGCTCGCCGAACCGCTCGGGGCGGATCAGCTGCGCCAGCATGCGCTGGGGGACGACGCCCAGTTCCGGGACGTCGCCGAGCTCGAACAGGTCGCGGGAAGCGGGGACGGCTGCGCTCGACACGATGCGTTAAGCGTACGCGATCTGCGCGGAAAGATGGGCGCCTCACGCCGATCTCGCCGGGCGCGGGGCGCCTCTCACGCAGCGCGCCGCGTGCCCGGAGGACCACCTGCGGGAGCACGCGCGCGCGATGCCGGCACGTGCCGCTGCGTGCCAGCTCAGGGCTCGGACAGCCGCGGTAGAGCGAGCCCCGCGCCAGGCCGCGGCATCTTCTTGGGCGCCGCACCGTGGCCGTTGAGCTCGTCGAGCTCGAGATCCGACTCGACGAGCGCCCCGGTCGTGAGCTCGCCGCCGTCGAAGCCGTCGAACGACACGATGCGCGACGGATCGAGCTGCGAGAGCCGGTAGAGGTCGGTGTACGCCTCGAAGATCTCCGGACGCTCGCGCAGCTCCTGGTAGGCGCGGCCGACCGCCTTGAGCCCCTCGGTCTTCGCGCGCGCCTCGAGCTCGGCGACCTGCTGCTCGGTCCGCGCGACGAGCAGCGCGGCGTCGGTGCGCCCCTTCTCCTCGTACTCGGCCTTCGCGACCTCGAGCTTGGCCGCCACCGCCTCGAACATCTGCCGCGCGACCTCGGGCCGGAACTCGACGTTGAGGATCCGCGCGTCGTGGATCTCGATGCCGTACGCGGCCATCGTGTGCTTCAGCGACGTCGTGAGCGCCTCCGAGAGCGACGGATCGCTGCGCAGGAACAGCGCGCGATCCTTGCCGGCGAGCCGGGCCGCGGCTTCGTGAACCGTGGCGCTCTCGAGCGCCTGCTCCCAGTCGTGGACCGCGAACAGCGCCTTCTCGCCGTCGAGGATGCGGAACGTCACGCGCAGGTCGACCTGCACCATCGTGCCCTGGCTGTCGTTGGTCTCGATGCGCTTGAAGATCCGCTCGTCCCACTGGCGGCTGACGGTGATCCACCGATCCTGCGGCACGAGCCGCGTCGCGCCGACGAGCCCGGGCTCGGTCACCCGATCGCGCAGCTTGCCGAACCGCAGCTGGAGGACCTCGTGGGACTCGGGGTTCCACACCATGAGGCGCTTGAACAGGAAGATCCCGACCACGAGCAGGTTGGGGAGGATCAGCGCGCCGACGAACATCTCGATATCGAACTGCATGGGCTAGCTCCGCAGGGTGGGCTGGTGGTTGAGGTAGACGCGGCGCGAGCCGCCGAGCACCTCGAGGCGCCGGCGGTGGACGTAGTCGCGGAGCACGCCCTGGTCGGCGAGGCTCGCGAGCTCCTTGCCGATCGTGCGGATCTCCGCCTCCACCGCGAGCGCGTGGGCGTTGGCGATCGCGACCGCCTGCTCGGCCGACAGCACGCGCTGCTGGCACTGCAGGTCGGTGCGCGCGACGAGCGCGTGCGCCTCGGACTCCGCGGTGATCACCGCGTTGAGCGCGTCGACCAGCTCCTCGGGCGGATCGATCTGCAGGTAGTCGACCGCGATCACCTCGATCCCGTACTCCTCGAGCGCGGCGTCCTTCATCGCGTCGAGCGTGCGCTGCTGCAGCTCGTTCATGCGCAGCCGCAGCGCCGTGTACGCCGACAGCTCCTCGGGGCCCTGCGCGAACCGCGCGATCTGCTCGCGAACGGTGAGCTGGAACAGGCCGCGGAGGTGGTCGCGGGCGTCCTTTGCCTCGGCGAGGTACGTCACCACGCGAGCCGGGTCGACGCGATAGCGCAGGCGCGCGTTGACGCGGAGGCGCGTGCCGTCCCCGGCGAGCACCTCCACGAGGTGGCTGTCCTCGGTGAGCGAGACGCTGCGCTCGGCGAGCGACACCTCGATCACCTGCGCCCAGGGCGCCTTCCAGTGCAGGCCCGGACCGTAGGTGCGAGCGCGCGCGCCGTCGCGCACGAACCGCCCGAACACGGTGAGCACGCCGACGTTGCCGTTGTCGATGCGAAAGCCGGAGCGCACGAACAGGTACAGAGCGACCAGCGCGGCTCCGATCAGGAGTCCAACAAACAATGAGGTCATGACGGCCTCCTCAGAGGGGCTTGATGTGGAAGAGAGGAGCCGGGCCCGGGGTCGCGGTGACCGCGCCGGCCGGCTCGGGGTTCATGTGGCGCGAGTACGCGACGACGAGGCCACGGTTGACCTCGACGACGTCCTCGTTGAAGTGAGCGTGCGCGTCGAGCGCGTCGGGCAGCTCCTTCACCTTCTCGGGCGTGTCGACCACCCATCCGCTCGGCACGCTCTTGCGCGGCGGGATCTCGACACCGACGACGAGCGCCCCGTGGCCGATGAAGCAGCCCTCGCCGATGATCGAGTCGTGGACGACCGCCTTGAACCCGATGAACGTCTTCGCGCCGATCATCGACGGGCCGTGCACCAGCGCCTGGTGCGCGAGCGAGCAGTCGGGGCCGATCCAGATCGCCCACTGGCGCCCGTCGACCATGACCCACTTCTCCTTGAGCGCGTGGAGCACCACGCCGTCCTGCACGTTCGTGCGATCGCCGATGTAGAACGGCGCGCCCTCGTCGGCGCGGATCGACGTCTCGGCGGCCACGTTGACCTCGCGTCCGAGCTCGACCCAGCCGATCACGGCCGCGGTCGGGTGGACGTACGCCGTCGGGTGGATCTTCGGGCGCGTGCGCACGTGCCGTGACCACACCGCCTGATCGCGCAAGGACACCCCACCCTCGCCCTCCGGCGCGCCGGTGTGCGAGACGACCGCGCGGATCGTGGGGCTCGGCCGCAGCACCGGCCCGGCCTTGGCCTTCGCCTGCTTGCGCTTCTCGACGACGCTCTCGAGGTAGAGCAGCACGCAGCCGATCGCGAGGCCCGTGATCAGGTGCCCGAGCAGCGTGCCGATCGCGGCCCCGAGGAACGCGATCGCGTGCACCCGGTTCGTCCGCAGCGCGGCGGCGAGCACCTTCACCTTGATCAGGCGCCACGCGATCACGACGAGCAGCCCGGCGAGCGCCGCCTTCGGGATCACGGCGATCGTGTGCCCGAAGAAGTAGGCGGCGATCCCGAGGATGATCCCGTGGCACATCGCCGCGACGCGCGTCCGCGCGCCCGCCTGCTGGTTCACCGAGGTGCGGATGATGACGCCCGCGAGCGGCATGCCGCCGAACAGGCCGGAGGCGATGCTACCGACGCCTTGCCCGAACACCTCGGTGTTCGCCGAGTAGCCGGACTTGCCGTTCGTGAGCTCGTCGATCGCCTTCGCCGAGATCAGCGACTCGGCCGCGGACAGCAGCGCGAGCGGGATCGCGACCGCGATGAGGCCGAGCCAGCTCTTGCCCTCGGCGAGCACGGGCATCGCGATCGAGATGTCCTTCAGGTCGACCTCGCCGACCCGGGCGATCGACCAGTCGAGCTCGTAGGCGACGACCGTGGCGATCACGATCCCGAGGAGCGATGACGGGAAGCTCTTCAAGTGGGCGAGCCCGACGGTGATCCACGCGACGATGAGCCCGCAGACGACCGCGAGCCACTCGACCCCGCGCAGCCACTCGAGCGCCCAGAAGTCGGTGAGGATCGCCCACAGCTCCACGTCGGTGCCGAGCAGGATCGGGATCTGCTGGTCGAGCAGCTTGAGCCCGACGCCCGTGGTGAAGCCCGCGAGCACGATCTTCGGAAGCAGGTTGGCGAGCTTCCCGTAGCCGAGCAGGCCGAGCGCGATCGCGACGACGCCGCACACGAGCGCGGCCGCCGCGGCGCCGCCGACGCCGAACTCGGCGACGACGCCGAAAACCATGACGTTCAGCGCGGCCGCCGGGCCGCTGACCTGGTAGTTGGAGCCGCCGAACGCGGCGGCGAAGAAGCCGCCCACCGCGCCCGCGATCAGCCCGGCGCTCGCCGGCAGGCCGGCCGCGAGGGCGAGCGCGACGTTGAGCGGGATCGCGACGGTGGCCACCGTGAGCCCCGCGAGCAAGTCGTGGACGGAGAACCCGCCCGCGATCACCTCGCCCCAGCGATCGCGGAGCGATGTCGAGATCTCGGCGACGCCGGAGGCGCGACGCGCCGCAGGGCGGGTCGCGCGGTTGGTCTTCAGTTGAGAGAGTCGCGCGCGGGCGAGCTCGGATTCACGTGCTGCCGTGTGCTTCATGACAGCGCCTCCCGGGAACGCACGGAAGGCGCACAGATCGGTGTGTTACGCCGCCCATACGTGGGAACGGCGCAGCGAAACAGCTGCTGCATGACTGTCCTCGAAACGAGATGGAGATAGGCCAGCGGCCAACAGGGAACGGGCGAGGTCCTGTCGGCGGCGGCCTATATCAATCTGCGAACCGAGAACTGCGCCGGGTGCGGCGGCGGCGCGACCGAGACGAGCTTCGGCGGCGCCAGCACGATCACCGGCACGCTGAAGACGGTCTCGACGCGCTCCACACGCTCCGGCGGAGGGGGCCGCGTGCCGATGGCGGCGGCCTCGTCCTCGCTCGTCTCCTGGTGCTCTTCGCGTTCCTCGTTGTTGTTCGAGGTCGAAGGCCCCTCGGCGCCGAGCACGGCTGCGCGAGTCAGCGCCCCGTACCAGCACGACGGGAGCACCAGCACGAGAAACAGCGCCAGGAGGGCGCTGATGCTGGCTCTTGTCGAGAGACGGCCGGACACGGGGACGACCATTTGTAGAGCAATCAAACCGATGACGCCAGTCTCAAAATGACGACAACTGACGTCGCGCGCCAGGAACCGGCGCTGCGCGCGCCGCATTCCCGTGTGGGCGGCACGCCCTGGGGGAAGCCCCGTGCGTCAGTCGGCGATGTCGGGCTCCACGAAGCACCACTTGATCTCGGGCGCGCGCGCCTGCAGCCGCTGCTCGAACTCGTTGATCGCCGCGACCACGGTGCCGCTCGGGATCCCGTCCTTCACGCGGATCTTGCACGCGAGCATCACCTCGCCGGGCCCCTGCTGGACCGTGAGCGCTCGGAGCACGCCGGTGATGCGCTCGTCTTGCGCCGCGACCTCGTGGATCGTCGCGAGCAGCGCGGGATCTGCGGCCTCGCCGACCAGCAGCGACTTGACCTCGACGGCGAGGAAGATCGCCACCACGATGAGCACGATGCCGATGCACAGCGTGCCGGCGGCGTCGAACATCGGGTTGCCGGTGCCCCACGCGAGGCCCACCGCGGCGAGCGCGAGCCCGAGGCCGGTGACCGCCGCGACGTCCTCGCCGAAGATCACGATCACGTCGGAGTCCTTCGACTGCCGGAGGTACGACATGAACGGCGTCTTGCCGCGCCGCTCGTTCGCGACCTTGATGACACCGATCAGCGCCCACAGCTCGACCGCGAACCCGAACGCCAGGATGCCGACCGCGATGTACGGGCTCGACAGCGGCTCGGGGTGCTGCAGCTTGTGGATGCCCTCGTACACGGAGTACGCGCCGCCGCCGAGGAACAGCAGCATCGCGACCATGAACGACCAGAAGTACAGCGCCCGTCCGTACCCGAGCGGGTGCAGCTCGTCGGGTGGCTTGGCCGCGCGCTTGAGCCCGAGCAGCAAGAGGAGCTGGTTCGCGCAGTCCGAGAGCGAGTGCAGCGTCTCGGCGAGCATCGCGCCCGAGCCCGTGATGAACGCGCCGATGCCCTTCGCGACCGCGATCAGGAAGTTCGCGACGAGCGCGCGGATGATGTGTCCGGGTCCTTCACCGTTGCCAGCCATGGGAGCCCCTGGTTGTATCGCCGTTGCCTGACCGTTACTTGATCAGGCGCGAGATCTCTTTGAACTCATCGGTCCCCGCGCGCTCGAGGAGATCGAACACCACGACCTCCGTCGAGGTGACCTGCGCGCCCGAACCGCGGCACAGCTCGAGCCCGAGCCGCCAGTTGGCCTTCGTGCGGCTGCACACGGCGTCGGCGACCACGTGGACGGCGCACGCCGGCCCGACGAGATCGCGCGCCGTCTGGTACACGCAGACGTGGGTCTCCATCCCGCACAGGATCCACTGCTCGCGCGTCATCAGCGCGCCGATCTTCTCGGCCGGCGGTAGCGCCTGGAACGCGGGGGACGCCGCCGCCGAGAACTCGACCTTGTCGAACCGGTACACCTGCGCCCCGTGGGTGTCCTCGGCCGCGGCGAGCGCCGACGCGATCTGCGGCACCGTCGGGCCGAGCCCGCGCGGGTACTGCTGGCTGACGACGATCGGCAACCCGAGGCGGCCGGCGGCGGCGATCAGCACCTCGGTGTTCTTGATCACGCGCGCGCGCACCTCGTCGGGCATCGCCGGGACGAGCCGCTCCTGGATGTCGATGACGAGGAGCGCGGCGCGGGAACGGAGCAGCCGCTCGCGCCGGCGCGTGTACTCCGTCTCGAGCAGCTCGCTCATCTCGCCGCTGCCTCCAGGGTGGCGAGCGCCGACGCCAGGCGCTGGCGGCGCGCGTTCTCCTCGGCGAGGCGCGTGCGCTGCTCGGCGACGACGTCCTCGGGGGCGCGCGCGAGGAAGTCCTTGTTCGCGAGCTTCTTCTCGAGGCCCGCGATCTCCTTGTCGGCCTTCGCGATGTCCTTCGTGATGCGCGCCTTCTCGGCCGCCACTTCGATCTGCTCGCCGAGCGCCATCACGATCTCGACCTCGGAGCTGATGACCTCCTTGCCGGCGATCCCGCCCGGATCGAACGCCGGATCGACCGTCGCCTTGACCCGCGCGGTGCGCTCGATCGCGTCCTTGAACCGCTCGAGCATGTCGCGCTTGTCGCCGCTCGCGAGGATCCCGACCGGCACCGGCTGCGCCGGCGCGATGCCGTAGGTCGCCTTGAGCATGCGGCACCCGACCGCGACGTCCTGCACGAGCTTCATCTCGGCCTCGGCGACGGGATCGACGTACGACTGATCCGCGCGCGGGAACACCGTGATCATCAGCGAGCCCGGCAGCTGCGGCGGCTTCGGCAGCTTCTGCCAGATCTCCTCGGTGACGAACGGCGCGAACGGGTGGAGCAGCCGCATCGTGGTCTCGAGCGCGGTCGCGAGCACGCCCTGCACGACGTGGCGGTGGGCCGCCTTCGCTGGATCCTGCTCGAGGTCCTCGCTCTGGTGCAGGTGCGGCTTGGCGAGCTCGATGTACCAGTCGCACAGCTCGTGCCACACGAAGTGGTAGATCGCGTTCGCGGCGTCGCTGAACCGGAACGCCTCGAGCGCCGTGTCGACCTCGGCCGAGACCGCCTGCAGGCGCGACAGGATCCAGCGCTCCGGCATCCCCAGCGTCGCGCGCCCGGCGGGCGTCGCGAGCTGCGCCTCGAAGCGCTCGGGATCGTAGCCGTCGAGGTTCATCAGCGCGAACCGCGACGCGTTCCACAGCTTGTTGATGAAGTTGCGATAGCCCTCGACGCGATCGATGCTGAGCCGGATGTAGCGGCCGCTCGTGTTGAGCGCCGCGAGCGCGAAGCGGAGCGCGTCGGCGCCCATCGCGGGGATGCCCTTGGGGAAGTTCTTCTTGATCGCCTTCTTCACCGTCTCCGGCTCGGGCGGCTTCTCGACGTCGACGCGACCGAGCAGCGTGTCGAGCGACGCGCCGTGGACGACGTCGAGCGGATCGATCACGTTGCCCTTGGTCTTCGACATCTTCTGACCGTTCTCGTCGGTCACGATCGATGTCAGGTAGACCGTGCGGAACGGCACCTTCCCCATGAAGTGGAGGCCCATCATCATCATGCGGGCGACCCAGAAGAAGATGATGTCGGGGCCGGTGACGAGGACGTTGTTCGGATAGAACGTCGCGAGCGCGCGCGTCTTCTCGGGCCAGCCGAGCGTCGAGAACGGCCACAGCGCCGACGAGAACCAGGTGTCGAGGATGTCCTCGTCCTGGCGCAGCTCCGTGGCACCGCACTCCTTGCACGCCTTCGGCGCCTCGCGCGCGACGGTGATGTGACCGTCGGGGCAGTAGTACGCCGGGATCCGGTGCCCCCACCACAGCTGGCGCGAGATGCACCAGTCGCGGATGTTGGTCATCCAGTGCATGTACGTCTTCGTCCACAGCTCGGGGACGAACTTCGTCTTGCCCTGCTCCACCGCCTCGGCCGCCTTCTCGGCGAGCGGCGCCGCCCGGACCCACCACTGGTCCATGAGCATCGGCTCGATCACCGCGCCCGAGCGCTGGCTGCGCCCGCGCGGGACCTTGTAGTCCTTGACGTCGCCGAGGTGGCCACCGGCCTCGAGATCGGCGACCACCGCCTTGCGCGCCTCCTCGACGGTCATGCCGATGTACTTGTCCGGCGCGGGCGCGCACATGCGGCCCTTCGCGTCGATCACCTGGAGGATCGGCAGATCGAACATGACGCCGACCTCGTAGTCGCTCGGGTCGTGCGCTGGCGTGACCTTCACGGCGCCGGAGCCGAACTCGGGATCGGGCCACGGCTTGCCATCGCGCACGATGTCGACGGCGACGATCGGGATCTGGCGCCCGGTCAGCGGCAGCTCGACGGTCTTGCCGACGAGGTGCTTGTAGCGCTCGTCGTTGGCGTGGACGACGACGGCGGTGTCACCGAGCATCGTCTCGGGGCGCGTCGTCGCGACGACGATCTCGCCGCCGCCACCGACGATCGGGTACTTGATCTCCCACAGCGAGCCGTTCTCCTCGCTGGTGTCGACCTCGAGATCCGAGACCACGGTCTCGCTGACCGGATCCCAGTTGATCATCCGCTTCGCGCGGAAGATCAGGCCCTCCTCGTAGAGCCGGACGAACGCCTCGGTCACGGCCTGGTTCGAGCGCTCGTCCATCGTGAAGCGCTCGCGCTGCCAGTCGAGCGAGAAGCCCATGAGCTTCTCCTGCTCGCTGATCCGGTTGCCGCTGCGCTCCTTCCACGCCCACGCGCGGCGCATGAACTCCTCGCGGCCGAGATCGAACCGCGTCTTGTTCTCGCGGCGCTTGAGATCCTTCTCGAGCAGGACGTGGACGGCGATCGACGCGTGGTCGGTCCCCGGCATCCACATCGCGTTGAACCCCTGCATCCGCTTCCAGCGGATCAGGATGTCCTGCATCGTCGAGCCGAGCGCGTGGCCGATGTGCAACGAGCCGGTGACGTTCGGAGGCGGTAGCGTGATCGAGTAGGGTACCGTCGGGCTCGACTCGTCTGCGTGGAAGAACCCGTTCTCGAGCCAGAACCGCAGCCAGCGTGGCTCGACCTCGGAAGGATCGTACTGCTTCGGAAGCGCCGACGTCGTTGTCACGGCGCGACGCTAGCACACGGTGCGTCCGCGGACTGGGCTACGAGCTGCCCTTGCGCGCGGTGAGATCCTGCAGATTCTCGCGGATGATCTGCTCGGCGAGCTCGGGCACGACCTCCCAGACCACGCGCTCGACGACCTCGGTCGAGAGCTTGAGCAGCGCGATCAACTCCGGGCTGCCGGGCTCGAGCCCCGACGCCTCGGCCAGCCGCGCGGCCATCTTCGCGAGGGTGCGCTCGACGAGCGCAGAGCGCTTGGTCGGGATGCCGCTGACCATGGGGGCTCGAACTCCGGGGTTGAACGCGGGAGATGCAGCGGCAGCCGACGCCGCAGCCACCTGGGAGGAGGCCGCGGGGGCAGGCGGACGGAGGCCCGGCGTGGGCGCGGGGGCACGACCGACACCGTCGGGAGAGATCGGAGGCACGGCCATGACCGTGGTCTTGCCCGGTGCCGCGGCCGCAGGGGCGACCCCCGCGGGCATCTTGATCGTCGGCATTCCCATGATCGTGGCCGACCGCGGCGGCTGGGCTCCGGCGGGGGTGCTCTTGGCGGCGGCGGCCGCAGCAACCGCCGGCGCGGCTGCGGCCGCGGAGGCGGCAGAGCCCTGACCGGGCTTCGCGACGCCGCTGGCGGCCTTCGAGACGATCTCGGCGACCTTCTCGAGCATGGTCTGGGTGTCCCACGGCTTGGGGAGGTTGGCGTCCGCGCCGACCTGCGCGCCCTTGGCGGCGTCGTACGGCGCGCCATTACCGACGAGGATCGCGACCGGGACGTCCGCCGTCTTCGGATCGGACTTGAGCGCGAGGCACAGGTCGTAGCCCGACTTGCCCTGCATCACCGAGTCGGCGAGGACGAGCGTCGGCTTCTGCGCCTTGGCCTTCTCGAGGGCCTCCTCGTAGTTGCGTGCGCCGACGTACGTGAACTCGGTCCCGCGGAAGGTGATATCCGCGACCTGCTGCATCGTCGCGCTGTCATCGACGCACAAAACAATCTTGCTCACGTGGGTTCCTCCCAGAATTGCGTCCGCACGGCGCCCGTCCCCAGCTACAACTCAGGCTCGATCGTTGGTATCACGCACGTCGCGGGAGCGTCAAACCAACTGCCGAGAATCTGTGGGCCTTTTGCCGCGCAGCGCCGGAGCGTGTGCTAGCTTGCCCGCCCCGATGCCGACGCACCATACTCCCGTTCACCTCGCGGCGGCCGAAGCCGTCGCCGCGCGCGCCGGCGTGGCCGCCACGGACCTCAAGGTCGAGGCGCCCCCACGCGCCGAGCTCGGCGACCTGGCGGTTGGCTGCTTCGCGATCGCCAAGGCACAGAAGAAGAACCCCGCGCAGGTCGCCCAGGAGATCGCGGCCGCGATCACGCCGCACGGCCCGATCGCGAGCGCGACCGCCACCGGCCCGTTCGTCAACTTCCGGCTCGATCGCACGCAGACCTACCGCTGGCTCGTCGACGCCGCGCTGCGCGGCACGCTCGTCCCGGGCCAGGTCGGCGCGGGCAAGACGATCTGCATCGACTACTCGTCCCCGAACATCTCCAAGCACCTCGCGTATCACCACATCCGCGGCACCACGATCGGGCACTCGCTCGCCCAGATCTTCCGCGCGCTCGGCTACCGCGTCGTCGGGATCAACTTTCTCGGCGACTGGGGCGCGACGCACGGTATGGTGATCGCGGCGTACGAGCGGTGGGGCGCCGAGGAGCCGCTGGACGTCACGAAGCTCAACGAGCTCTACGTCCGGTTCCGCGAGGAGGCGAAGAACAACCCGATCCTCGAGCAGGAGGCGCGGAACACGTTCAAGCGGCTCGAGGACGGCGATCCGCACATCCGCGCGCTGTGGCAGCGGTTCCGGGACATCTCGTGGGCCGAGTTCGAGGAGATCTACAAACTCCTCGGCATCGAGTTCGACGAGATCCGCGGCGAGAGCGCCTACGAGCCCGACATGCCGCGCGTGTTCGAGGAGCTGCGCCCCCTGCTCGAGGAGAGCGAGGGCGCGCTCGTCGTGCCGCTCGAGGGCGAGAAGACGCCGATCCTGCTCAAGACCAAGGACGGCACGACGCTGTACGCGACGCGCGACGTCGCGGCCGCGGAGTACCGCTGGAACACGTACCACTTCGATCGCTCGCTCTACGTCGTCGACCGCGGGCAGGCCCTGCACTTCCGCCAGCTGTTCAAGCTGCTGCTCAAGGCGGGTCACACGTGGGCGACGCGGTGCGAGCACGTGCCGTACGGCCTGATCAAGGTCGGCGGCAAGCGCTCGGCGACCCGGCTCGGCGGCGTCGTGCTGATGCGCGACGTGTTCCGGATCGCCGAGGCCGACGTGCGCGAGGTGATCGCGAAGGTCAACCCGAACCTGCCGCCCGACGTCGTCGACGACGTCGCGCCGAAGATCGGCATCGGCGCCGTCGTGTTCGCGAACCTCGCGACCCAGCGCGACAAGGACATCGACTTCGATCTCGACAAGGCGATCTCGCTCGAGGGCGACTCCGGCCCGTACGTCCAGTACAGCCACGCGCGGTGCGCCTCGATCGCGCGCAAGGCGGGCGAGACGATCACCTCGATCGAAGGCGTCGACTTCGGCAAGCTCGCGCACGACGCCGAGTGGGAGGTCGCGAAGAAGCTCCTCGAGTTCCCGGACATCGTGGTGCGCGCGGCCGACAACAGCGAGCCCCACGGCGTGGCGCACTACCTGCTCCAGCTCGCGGGCGACTTCTCGCGCTGGTACACGCTCGGCAACAGCGACCCGTCGCTGCGCGTGCTCGTCGACGATCCCGACGTGCGCCGGGCCCGCCTCGCCCTCGTCGCGGCCGTGCAGGCCGTGCTCGCGACCGGCCTGTCGCTGCTCGGCATCGCCGCGCCCGAGCAGATGTAGGGACAGGCACGTTACGATCGGCTAGCTCGCGAGATCACGCCGGATACCAGGGAGTCCGGGAAGCTTTCGACGAGGGAGGACGGACAAGATGGCGCATGAAAAAGCACGCCCTTCTCCTCCTGGCCTCGATCTCGCTGTTCGGCGGCTGCACGGATCACGTTCGATCCTCGTTCGAGCCCCCGGACGAGCAGGAGCCGGTTCCTGACGACACGGTGTTCTATGAGACCGTGGTCACGCTCGGCCCCGACGGCCCTCAGATCAGCGAGCCCAGACCGATCACGGCAGCATCCCAGCGCGAGCAGAACCAGCTTCGGTTGGCGATCGAGCGAGGGGAGGTCCCCGAGACCGCGTACCGCATCCTAGATGGCGCGTGCGACGGCGCGTCCCTGTGGCTGTTCTCTCGCATGGACTGGACCGGGGACAAGATCTGCTTCAGGGGCTGCGGTTCGATGATCCTCAGGGACCTGATTCGCTACGTCAACGTCAACGGCCAACCGGTACCGATCGGCTACTGGGAGTCCTCGACCGGTAGCTACTGGCCCGGCGCGGATCGTGGCGTCCTCGTGGGTAACGTGGGCAGCTACGGCTCGTCGTGGATTCCATTCTCCGCCTGGGGTACGAGGGGCCGCTTCAATCTGGGTGGGATGACGATCGACGGCATCGGTGTCGGCTACACGGTGCAAGGCGAGCTGTGCCCCGACTGATGTTCTCCCTCGAGGAACATCGAACGGCCCGGCACAGCGGCGCCGAGCTCCGCGAGGTCTGAAACGCCCGCCGAATCAGCTGCTCCTCGTCCGCACGTTGCCCACGTCGACAGCGCCCTGTCAGCGGAACGTCTCGGTCGCGGTGTCGCGGCCGCACGCGTCGGCGTCGCCCGTCTGGCACCCGCGGAACATCAAGGCGCGGAGGAAGTCCGGCGCGTACGGGCCGAGCTGACCGAGCTCGAGGTGATGCGCGAACATCCGGCACGAGCTCCCGCCGAGCTCGTCGCACACCCGCGCGAAGTGCTTGCGCGCGGCGATGCGCTCGGCGTCCGTCCTCGCCGACGTGGCCATCATGCGGCCGAGCATGCCGCACCCGTGCGGCTCGCCGACGTCGCACGCCCGCTCGAACAGCTGGCGCGCACAGGCCTCCGCGCCCGGGCGCTCGTCGTGGCGTACCCAGAGTGCGGCGGCGAAGTTCGTGCACCCGAGCGCGCTCCCGAGCTGGCAGGCGCGCGCGAACAGCTCGTCGGCCTCGTCGATGGCACGGGCGCGCTGGAGCGCGTAGCCGTGGGCCATGCACGCGTCCCGCTCTCCTCGTGTACATCGCTCCTTGCACGTGTCCTCGCGGAGGCACGACGGGTCGTACGTCTGCTCGTTCGCGAGCGCGCCGAGCCCGTCGGCGAGACAGCGTGGAGACGCCTGTACGGGCGCGGTCGCCGGAGGATCCTGCGAAGCGGGTGGCCGAGGCTCGCTGGGGCTGCAGCTGGTCGCGACGACCAGCGCCGCCGCGAGAACGTTCCACCGAAGGCTCCGCATCGAGGGTCGATGCTACCGCACCGCGCGCGCGCCGAGGCCGGAGCGGCCACGTGCCGCGCTGACACGGAGCGCGCGCTGCGACATCCTGCGCTCGATGACGCACACCATCGCCAGGCTGGCGCTCGTCGCTCTCGTCGGAGGCTGCGTGACGTCCCACGGGCCGGGTCACGAAGCGAGCCACGGCGCGGGCGACGAAGGGCACGAGCCGCACTGGTCCTACGAGGGGGCCGACGGCCCGACACACTGGGGAGACCTGTCGGCGAGCTACCGGGCCTGCGCCACCGGGCGCGCGCAGTCGCCGATCGACATCGATCTCTCGCACGCCGATCACGCCGCGCTGCCACCGCTGCACGCGCACTATCACGCGACCGCCGCGACGGAGATCGACAACGGCCACACGATCCAGGACAACGTGGCGCCGGGTGACTCGATCGAGCTCGGAGGAACGAGGTACGAGCTCGAGCAGCTCCACGTCCACCAGCCCAGCGAGCACCTGCTCGCGGGGCGCAGGTATCCGCTCGAGCTGCACCTCGTCCACCGGGCGGCCTCCGGCGCGCTCCTCGTCGTCGGCGTGATGGTGGAGGAAGGGGGCGCGAACCCCGCGCTCGGCGAGCTGATCGCCCACCTGCCCCACCGCAACGCGGTCGAGCACCTGACGATCGATCCGTCGCCACTGCTCCCCACCGACCGCCACTACGCGACGTACGACGGCTCGCTCACCACCCCACCGTGCACGGAGGGGGTGACCTGGGTCGTGCTGACCTCGCCGATCCACGCCTCGCGCGCACAGCTCGATCGCGTCGCGCGGGCCGTCCACGACAACGCGCGCCCGGTGATGCCGCTCGCGGGCCGCCACGTGGTGACCGACGTACCCTGATCGCCGAACGTCAGCGGAACAGCTCGCCCGCGGTCGTGGCGTCGCACGCCTCCTGCGTACCGGTGTCGCAGGCGCGGAGGAGCAGCGCGCGCACGAGACGCGGCTCGTGCGGTCCGAGCTCTCCGAGCTCGAGATGCAGCCCGTACATCGTGCACGTCACCCCACCGAGCTCGTTGCACGCGCGCTCGAAGTGCTTGCGCGCCGCCTCCCGCTCGGCCGAGGTCTTCGCCGCGGCCGACATCATGCGCCCGACCATGCCGCAGCCGAACGGCTCGCGGACCTCGCAGGCGCGCTCGAACAGACGGCGGGCGCACGCCTCGTCGTGCGCGGGTGCAGACTGGTTCCCGAGCCACAGCTCCGCGCCGACGTTCGTGCAGCCGATCGCGCTACCGAGCGTGCACGCGCGCGCGAACACCTCCTTCGCCTCTCGGTACGACTCGGCGTGCTGGAGCGCGTAGCCGTGGAGCATGCACGCGTCCGGCTCACCGCTCGCACAGCGATCCGTGCAGGAGTCCCAGCCGCGCAGGCACGAGGTGTCGTGCGTGGGGGTGTGCACGAGCTCGCCGAGCCCGTCGGCGAGGCACCGCGACGACGCACGGTTGGAGGATGCCGCCACGGGCTGGGGCGCAGCGTGTCGTCGAGGTCCGCTGGTGCCACAGCTGGCCGCGGAGATCAGCGCAGCGACGAGCACGTTCGACCGAGGAGTCCACACGGCGGGAGAATCTACCGCAGCGGACACCTGGCTGCTCCGACAGCGCTCGCCGAACGCATCGAGTCGAATCGCAGTGCGAGCATGATCGCTCGAGCGATCCCCACCGAGACGCGACTCGACCGCAGCTCGTGCACGCGCGATCGTCAGCGCTTGCCGAGCGCCTTCGGCGGCCGCCCGTGCGCGCCGCCGGCGACGATCAGCACGAGCAGCGTGAGCACGTACGGCGCGAGCTGCGCGAGCTCGTGCGGGATACCGACCGCGCGCACGGCGAGCTCGATGCGCAGCGCCTCGGCGAGCGCCACGCCGACGCACGCGAGCGCGGCCCACGCCGGGCGCCAGCCCGCGAGGATCACCATCGCGAGCGCGATGTAGCCCCGGCCGCCCGACATGTCTGCGACGAAGCCGCCGACGGCCAGCGAGAGCTGCGCGCCGCCCGCCCCCGCGAGCGCGCCACCGACGAGCGCGGCGTGGAGTCGCGCGCGATCCGGAGACACGCCGACGGCGACGAGCGCGTCGGGCCGGTCGCCCGCGGCGCGGAGCCGGAGCCCCCACCGCGTGTGCCGGACCGCGAGCGGCAACGCGATCGCCGCCACGAGCGCGAGCCAGACGATCGGGTTGCCGAGCAGCGCGGAGCCGAAGCCGTCCACCGGCGGCGAGTTCGCGCCCTCGCCGTAGAGCAGCTGGAGCAGGAACCGCGTGCCGCCGAGCGCGAGCAGGTTCAGCGCCACGCCGACGATCACGTGATCCGCGCCGAGCCGCAGCGCGAACACGATCTGGAGCGCCGCGATCGCCATGCCCGCGCCCACGCCGCCGAGCAGGCCGAGATACGGCGAGCCCGTGGCGTGCCCGACGACCGCCGCGCCGAACGCCCCGAACAGGAGCTTGGCCTCGAGCGCGAGGTCGACGACCCCGGACCGCTCCGTGATCGCGCCGCACATCGCCGCGAGCGCATACGGCACCGCGATCAGCAACGTCAGCGTCAGCACCGGTCCTCCCGGCGCTGGGGACGGAGTCGCTTTTGACTCGTTTTCGGACAACCCGGACACGCCCCCGTCCGGCGTGTCCGAAAAGGCGACAAAGGAGACTCCGTCCCCGGCTCCTTCTGGACCCAGGCGCCGGCGGCCGCGACCGCGAGCACGACCACGCCCTGGAGCATCTCCGTGAGCTCCTTCGGCACGAGGTCGGCGACCGCGAGGCCGCCCGTCGACAGGAAGCCGAGCACGAGCGCCGCGATCGCCACGCCCGCGGGGTGCGTGCGCCCGAGCAGCGCGACGGAGATGCCGAGGAAGCCCGTGCCGCGGCCGAGGCCTTCCTCGAACGCGTGCTTGTGGCCGAGGACGAAGTTCGCCGCCGCGAGCCCGGCGAGCGCACCCGCGCCGGTCATCACCAGGAGCTGGACGCGGGCGACCGAGATGCCGGTGGTCCGCGCGGCGGCGGGATCCCTTCCCACCACGCGCCAGGCCCGGCCCCACGTCGTGCGCGCGCGCAGCCACCACACCGCGAGGACCGCGAGGATCGCGAGCACGATCGAGGCGTTCACGGCGCTGCCCGAGGCACCGAGCTGCGGCAGCTGCGCGCCCGGGGCGATCGACGGACCACGCGTCGTGCCGCCCTGGAACAGCACCTCGTTGCCGATCCACAGCACCACGCCCGCGACGATCGCGTTGAGCATGATCGATGTGATCACCTCGTGCGCGCTCCGGTACACGCGCAGGGCGCCGATCAGGGCACCGATCACCGCGCCGGCGGCGGCCGCGGCGAGCACGCACAGCGGGATCGCGAGCACCGCGGGCGTCCCGGCGGGGAGCGCAGCGCCGGTGACGGCACACGCGAGGACGCCGGCGGTGAGCTGCCCCTCGGCGCCGATGTTGAACAGCCCCGCGTCGAGCGCGATGGCGACCGCGAGCCCGGTGAGCGCGAGGCCGGTCGCCTTGTACAGCACCTGGCCGAGCAGGTACGGGTCGCCGAGCGTACGCAGCGCCATCTGCGGCCACACGTGCCCGGGAGCCTCGCCGGCGGCGAGCACGAGCAGGCTCCCGATCGCGAGCGACGCGAGGAGCGCGATCACCGCCGCCTCGAGCTCGCGTCGCGTCTGCGCGCGCGCGACGAGCCACCTCACGCGGAGGCCTCCGCGCCGGTCATCAGCGCGCCGAGGCTCGCCCGCGCGTCGTCGGCGTGCAGCGCGCGTCCGGACCGCTCGCCGACGAGCCGCCCGCGCAACAGCACGATCACGCGGTGGCACAACGCGAGCAGCTCGTCGAGATCGGCCGAGATCACGAGGACGCCCGCCCCCGCGCTCGCGGCCGCGCGCAGCCGATCGTGGATCCGCGCGACGGCGCCGAGATCGACGCCTCGCGTCGGCTGCGCGGCGACGACGGCCAGAAGGCCCGGCCGCGACAGCTCGCGCCCGACGACCACCTTCTGCTGGTTGCCTCCCGACAGCCGCCGCACGATCGCGTCCGGATCGGCGGGCCGGATGTCGAGCGCCGCGATCTGGGCGCGCGCGTGCGCGAGGACGCGGGCGCGATCGATCCGCCAGCGTCCGGTGATGTCGGCGCGCCCGAGCGCGAGGTTCTCGGCGACCGTGGCGTCGAGCACGAGGCCTCCGCGGTGGCGATCCGCGGGGAGGTGCGCGAGCCCCGCGACGAGCCGCGCCCCCGGCGACGCGCGCGTGACGTCGCTGTCGCCGAGCCGGATCGTCCCGCGCGCGAGCGGAGCGAGGCCCGCGATCGCGAGCGCGAGCTCGCGCTGACCGTTGCCGTCGACGCCCGCGACGCCGACGATCTCGCCCGCGCGGACGTGCAGCACGGGGACCTCGAGCCCACCGAGCGCGACGTCTGCGAGCTCGAGCGCGGACGTCGCGTCCGCGGCGGGTGCCGGGACCTGCGCCGGCGCGGGGAGCTCGGCGCCGACCATCGCGTGGGCGACGGCGCGGACGTCGAGCGCGGCGCGATCTGCGCCGGGGCCGCCGAAGGTCGCGACGGTCTGCCCTGCGCGCAGCACCGTGACGTCGTCGGCGACCGCGCGGACCTCGTCGAGCTTGTGCGTGACGATCACGACCGTCGTGCCACGCTCGGCCAGCGCGCGCAGCGTGGCGAGCAGGCCCTGCGCCTCGACCGGCGTCAACACGGCGGTGGGCTCGTCGAGGATCAACAGCGTCGCGCCGTGATGGAGCGCGCTCACGATCTCCGCGCGCTGCAGCGCCCCGACCGGCAGCGCGCCGGCCTCGGCGAACGGCTCGACGGGCAGGCCGATGCGCGCGCCGAGCTCGGCGAGCGCGCGCGCCGGCGCGCGAAGGTGCAGCACCGGCCCACCCTCGACGCCGAGCACCGCGTTCTCGACGACGCGGAGCGTCTCCGCGGACGCACCGTGTTGCTGCACGATCCCGATCCCGGCCGCGCGCGCCGCCCGGCGATCCCAGCGCGAGAGCTCGACGGGCGCACCCGCGATCGCGAGCCGCCCCGAGTCCGCGCGCATGATGCCCGCGAGGATCCTCACGAGCGTGCTCTTCCCGGCGCCGTTCTCCCCGACGAGGGCGTGCACCGTTCCCCGGCGCACCGCGATCCGCGCTCCTCGCAGCACCACGCACCCGGGGTACTGCTTGGCGAGCTCGGCGTCGATCAGGAGCTCGCTCACGACGAGGGCACCTCGATCTCCCCGGCGATCACGTCATCGGCGAGCGCGCGCACTCGCTGCACGACCTCGATCGGCAGCAGGTGCCGGTTGCGCTCGTCGGCCACGAACGCCACGCCTTGCTCGGCGAGCCCGAGCTCGCGGAGGCCACCGCGCAGCTCGCCGCGCGTCAGCTCGCGGATCGCCTCGACGACGGCGACGTCGACGCGCTTCACCATGCTGGTGACGATGCAGCACGGCGCGGCCTCGAACTGATCCGAGTCGACCCCGATCGCGCGCGCCCTCGCCTGGCGAGCTGCCGCGAACACGCCGTCGCCGGTCTTTCCCGCCGCGTGGAAGATCACGTCCGCGCCCTGACCGTACTGCGCGCTCGCGAGCGACTGCCCGAGCGACGGATCGGCGAACGCTCGCGGCTCGGTCCCCGCATACGCCGACAGCACGACACAGTCGGGGCACACGTGCCGGACCCCCGCCGCGTACCCCGCCTCGAACTTGCGGATCAGCGGGATCTTCATGCCGCCGACGAACCCGACGACCTTCGTGCGCGTGACGAGGCCCGCGATCGCGCCGACGAGGAAGCTGCCCTCGTGCTCGTGGAACCGCAGGCCGACGAGGTTCGGCAGCGTGCCGACGCCGGGTGACGGGCTGTAATCGATGCCGGCGAACATCACGGCGGGAAACTGCGCCGCGAGCCGCTCGAGATCGGGGCCGAAGATGAAGCCGACGCCGATCACGAGATCGAGGCCGCTCGCGGCGAGCTGGCGCAGCGCGCTCTCGCGGTCCGCGCCCTCGGAGGGCTCGACGTAGACCACGTCGACGCCGAGCTCCGCGCGCGCGCGGACCATGCCTCGGTACGCGGCCTCGTTGAACGACTTGTCGTTCTTGCCACCGACGTCGAACACGAGCCCGACGCGGATCCCCGCACCCGCGCGATCCTCGGTGGCCGGCGCCACGAACCAGCCCACGACCACGAGGACCGCGTTGACCGCGAGGAGGACGGCGATCAGCCGGCGCGGGCTCACGCCCCGAGGCTACACCAGGCTCAGAAAATGATCGGACCCGAGCAGTCGACGACCAGGCTCGGATCGAACTCGATCTTCCAGCTGAACAGGAACCCGTTGTCGATGCCCCAGAGATCGGTGACGCGGATCTCCCACGGACCGTTCAGCGGCGTGCCCGCCAGCGCGGTCCACGGCGCGTCGGCCCGGTAGTCCCCCGGCGGCAGGCTCTGCCCGGTCATCGTGTTCGCGAGCTGCATCATCGTCGTCGGCGCGGTCGGGGTCCAGCAGTAGTCCCAGCCCGTGCCGTACACGTTGTTGCTGTCCGAGTGCTCCGGGTCGCCGAGGTACACGGGACCACCTTCGCGGCCCGCGAACGCGTGCAGCGGGAACACGGTGCCGTTCGGCGTGAGGAGCTCGATCTGCAGGTCGTGCAGCCACGAGTGCTCCATGTTCACGCAGACCTTCAGCAGCTGGTTCGCGTCGGTGAGCGTCGCTCCCTGCGGGAACCCGATGAAGTCGAGCACCGAGTTGTACGACGCGTGGCACTCGTCGCCGCCCATGAAGTGGATGCAGTTCGGCTCGCCGAGGCCGCAGTCCGCGTCCGTCGTGCAGTACGCTCCCGTGCTCACGCCGTCGGGGAGGAGCAGCGGCGTGGCCTCCGGGACCTCGACCTGACCGCACACCGGGCAGCTGCCGACGCCCGAGCAGTCGACGTCCGCGCAGTCGGCGCGCCCGTCCTGGTCGTTGTCGTAGGCGTCGTCGCAGATCTCGGGTCCGACGGGGAACGTCGCGTCGTCTCCGCCTCCACCATCGGGACCGTTTCCATTGCCGTTGTCCGGCCTGCCTGCGGGCCCACACGCGAGGACGAGGACGGACGACGTGACAGCGAACAGGGCGGCCAGAGTGCGCATCGCGCGACACAATAAGCGAAGAACTGTGAGTCCCAGCAACCAAAACGACACGCGCGATCCCGGCGCGGTCGTCACACACAGACCCACATGGGTCGATCACGCCGACGGCGGCGGCCCCCGCCGAGGA